>WNFD01011409.1_pt1 | contig 17053 bp, 21 predicted proteins | sample 5400491 | NCBI WGS metagenome assembly WNFD01 (sample SAMN13153343, study PRJNA577476) | soil metagenome | isolation source: 120 cm saprolite under Douglas fir tree site 2 hole 2 replicate 2 | place: USA:California | collected 2015-04-18 | reverse complement strand
GATGTCGTCCAACTTTGTGGCGCCGTCAATTCGTACGGAGTCTCGCCGGTAGGGCTTGAATTCGCGTGGCGTGGGGATTCGTAACGTATACGACCCCGCCTGCATCGCCGGAAATTCAAAATTGCCTCTGTCGTTCGTGTAAACCGTAGTTCTGACGTTGTTAGGCGCGATCAACTGCACCGCGACGCCCTCAATCAATTCTCCCTTTGCGGTCCGCACCGTTCCTTGCGCGCCACCCGAAAGGCCGCTCTGGACAGGCCATTTCTGCGTCGACGCGCGATACCAGGGATTCGCTGCCGGATGTTGCTCCCCCCGGCAGCACGCTCCCCCTCGCAAATAGCTCACCAGGTCCGCTACATCTCGATCCGACAAAGTTGTGCGAAACGATGGCATCCCCGGGCCGCCATTCTTAATTTGCGCGGATACGGCGTCGTCATCGACAGCCGCGCCGGACATAAGGGTCGAACGCTTGTACAGATCCTGGAGGTCAGGACCGTCCTTCTGATACTGGTGATGGCACACCCAGCATTTATACTTATAGATATTTTCCCCACGCGCCGCGCCCTCATTCGCCAGGACCAGATAACTGTCAAGCCTGTACGAGCGCTGGAGACCGTCCACATGCGTTTCGGTGGCCGACGCCCCTTGTGAATTCTGTGGCGCAGCCTGGGCCTCAGATGGCAGGATCATGGTCCCATCAACTAACAGAGCTATTAAGACGGCAAAAATGAACGGAATCACAGGCAACCGACGTCGCAGTTTTCGCACAGAATCCCCTTCAGTTTTGAAGTGGAGCATAGCCTGTTCCATAGGCAATTGTCGAAGTCTAGCACATTCACTCGTGCCTCTCGCGAATGGCGGCCCAACTATTCTTATTTAGATCATCGCTGGCTGCAAGGATGGCACATCCGGTCCACAGGCCTCGTATGCGCTCAAAGACGTTTTTTCCAGTAGCCAGGCCGTCGACGCCCATGGGCGATGGCTAGGATTTGGATGATAGAGGGAAGTTCCCGGTACACGACGGCAAAAGGAAATCTCTGGAGTAGGAATTTGCGCGCGCCGCCAAAAGTGTCCGGCCAGCGCTGCGGCGCCTGAGCAATTGCGCCAATCGCGCGGCCCAGTTCTTCTGCAAATTTCGAAGCTGCCAACTCACTGCGCGCAAAGTACCAGTCAAAGGCAGCCTCATATTCCGCGCTGGCTTCCACATGGAATTCAACCTCTTTACTGGCCATGCGTGAGTTTTGTCGAAATGCGACGCTGAACTTCTTCCCAGGGAACTGTCTTCGCTTTGCCGGAGTCGAGGTGTTCGATACGGCGTGCTATCTCGCGGTTCCATGCGCTTTCGGCCTCCGCGTCCACAGTCGTGTCGAGGCTATCGATCAGAGACGCGGCCAATTCCGCGCGTTCCTCTTCCGAGAGCGTGAGCGCCTTCTGGAGCAGCTCAAAAGCTGGCTGAGTCATAAAACCATTATACCCTACACCAGATGGAATCAGCCCTCTTCGAAGCGTCCTCGGATACGGAACATTCACTTCGGATTCTGGGACTGCCTCTCCCAGGCCGAACTGATTCATCGCTATAATGGCCATGAGGAAAGAGAGGCTGAATGCGTAGCGTGAATGTGGCGGAATTGAAAAACCAGTTGAGCAAATACCTTGCATTCGCCAGAGGCGGCGAAGTCCGGGACCGCAATCTGCCAGTGGCGAAACTGGTTCCGTTCTCAGCGGAAGGCGCCGACGACAAGGATCTCATGCTGGTCGCGGCCGGCAAAATGCGTCTCCCCCAGGTACGGCTCGATGTAAAGGCCCTTTTGAAGATTCCGACGGGTAGCATTGCAGGAAACAAGGCAATTCAAGCTGTGATCGCGGACAGGGAAGAACTGTGAAGCAATGTACTGCCTTCTGGGATGCTAGCGCATTAGTTCCGTGGAACATCCTCACATGCCCTTTGATGGTCCCACAAAAATCCTCAGAGTTTGCCCTGCGTCGTGCCGGGCAGTGGCGTGCTGGCTGCGAGCGCTGCGGCGTCCTCGGGCAGAACGTAGCGCTGCTGCACGAGCGCATCGACGGCATGTTTTCGTCTATCGGAGTACTCTTGCGCGCTCTTGTAGCGCTCTTCGAGAGATGGTCTCGCATCTCCGTTGGATTGGCGTTCTTGCTTTGTGGCGGCGAAGGGGATGTACGAGCCGGAGAGGCCGCACAATTCGCCTTGCGAGAATCCCTCGGCGCGCGTATTCCGGCCTGAGAAGGTGGCTATCGGCACGGCGACCTCGGGGACTTCGATGCCTCCGATTGGATTGCCATCTGCGTTCAGTGGCGGGAACAGCAGGGGATAAGCGGGTCCGGATGCTTCTGGAGGCATGCTCTTCGCATCGACCACGCGCACCTGGTTAACTTGGGGGCTGAAAGGCACGCCCGGGATGGCGGGCCACATCGCTTGCGCCTTGTCGAACGGAATGAGTGTATGGCTCTTCAAGTTCGGATACGCGCTCGCGGGCGGAGCGACGCCTTCGGTGATCCAACGATCGAGCGCCACAAAAAACGCCCGCGCGTACGTCGAATAATTGAGCGGATTCTGCAACTCCTGGCAAACGCCGTGCGAGTGCCAGTCCGGCGCCGGATTGTGCGGGTGCCCTGACATCATGTAAACCCGAACATTGTCCGGCAGCGCGAGAGCGCGGCCGCTGGTGTCCGTCGCTACGAGGGAAAAGCGCCCCTGCCAGACCTCGGTGTCACTATCGAGGTGAAAAATTTTCGGGCACGTACGAGACTTCGTGCATGCGAACAGAAGTCCATCGGTTTTTCCGCTGACCGGATCTTTTGTCGTGGCATAGGAGAACGGAAACTGGTCGCCGCCATAAAGATGATCCTCGTGCTGGCGCGAGAAACGGCCGGGCTGAGCGAATTCAAAATTCGTGAAAGTCCTGCGCGATCCTGAGAGAAGTGGTAATGCTCCGTCAAAAACGATGCGTCCGGAAATATCCGCGTTAAAGCCCTGATAAATGAAATCTTTCAAGGCGCGGCCCGTCTGCGAGACGCCGAATGCAAGCGTGGCCTTGAACGTCGTTCCCGGCTGTCGCACGGGATTCGGATCGCCGGTCGAATCTTTGTCCGCGTAGCGGAGGAACGACACAAAATCCCTTGCAGCCACGAAGCCAATGTCCGTTAAGGCTTCGTTCGTCGCGGGATACAGAAATTCGTAGAGCGCACCGCGATCAAACCCGGGCGCTGCCGTAATTTCCACGTGCCGAGCGTCCACGAAATGCCAGCTCGAAGCCGGAAGCGGCTTGCGCGGATCTGCTTCGCGCTCACGCACCGTGAGTGTGGCGCCGGAAGGATCGAGTGATGCAGCGGGGTAGGTCAATGTCTGCGTAAACACAGGTCCGGCGGGAACGTCCGTAAATTCTTCGCGGCTCGTTCCGACTATAGGCTTTCCGTCGCGGGTTGCGACCGGCAAGTTGGCTTTCAGGAGAGAAGAATTGCTGGGGATATCGGCCTGCCAGCCGCTCCACACCACGGTGTATCCGCGCTTCATCAGGAACCCGTTGCCGGTGTCGCTCGCCGTGAACGTGTCGCCACTGTCGTTGAGATGATTGAGCGCAGTGTTCTTCCCGCGATTGACGACGTCATACAGCAGCCTTCCGTTTCCTTTCGCTGTATCAACCGGCTTGAGAATGGCGATATCGACGTTGTATTCGACGTGGCCCTTGGCGTTCAACGGTGCATTGTTCACGTTGACGATCACGGCGTTTCCTGCCGCGTGTGGGTCGAGTTCGCCATACGCGGTTCCGGTCAAGAGCTCATATTGTCCGGCGCTGCCGAAAGACGCGCCCCCGAAGACAACCTGCCGCCTAGCGATGACAAGGCGCGTGAGACCCAGGCGGTCGGCAGGCGTATCCTGCTGGCCAGTCGCGGCCCCGCACAAAGACAACATCATGCCCACAACGAAAATGCCAATCGTCTTTTTTTTCATATTTTTCGCTCCGGTGCAAACCCTTTCGCTGAACACACTTCTACTCCATTCCGCACTGCGGGGCAACACTTTCTCCGTATTCATTTCGGATCGACCGTGTTTGTAGGGAAGAGCCTCATCCGTGAATGCGAAGGATGAGGCTCTTCCCCTCGTGTCAACTATTCTTCCCAGAGTTGGGAAGCCTCACATGGAGAATCCTCAGCGTCCGGCTGGGAGCTTCCCCGTAAGTGCTGAAAGAATTGCCGACCCGACCGGCGAGCCCCAGCCGGTGCATGCATCCCAGCCGGGCCCGGCGAAGAATGCGCCGTTGCTCCCGGAGGTAATGTCGTGAAACGTGCCAGAGTTCGTCGCGATTTGTGTGTACAAGAGTGAAGCCAGATCACCAATCCTCTTGCCGAGAGAGCCGTTGATTCGTGCCGTAAGCCCGGCCCAGAGCGGAGCCACGGCGCTCGTGCCTCCGATCACGGACGCCTGCCCGTCTACGTAAACGACGTAACCCGTGACAGGGTCCGCGTCGCCGGCCACATCCGGCAGTCCTCGTCCAACGAAATTGCCTGGATTCACGGATGCCGGAACTTTTGCGTTCGCTTGGTAGGCAGGCTTCGGGAAAAATTCGCTTATCCCGCCGCCTGTGGACCCCTCCTGGATTGCCTCCTCGTTCCAAACCCCCTCGCTTGCGTACTTGCCACCGGCGGTGGTGAGTTTCGTCCCTCCGCAGGCCAGTGCGTAGGGACTCGACGCCGGAAAGTCAACGTGCTGCAATCCGTCGCTGAGCCCGTCGGTCGAACCGTGATCGCCTGAGGCAACACACACGCTTACGCCCAGTGTCGCGGCGTCTTCCAGCAATGTGTTGAACTCATTCAACGACTGCTGGCTCCACGTCGACTCCGGCCCGCCCCAACTGATGGAGATTACCGAAGGGTTGTAGCGCGTGTCATGAATAGCGGCCGCGATGGCGTCGTAGAATCCCTGATCCGTATTGGGAGCGAAGTACACCGCCAGCGTCGACTTGGGAGCGACCGCGCCGGCGACTTCGATGTCCAGCATCACTTCGCCGTCGTCTCCGCTGGGATCGCCCGTTGGGCTGTTGTGTCCTCCATCCACCGAGATGGCGACGACCTTGGGAGGTGTCATGTTCAGGGTGGTTCTGAAGTAGCGCTTCACATCTCTCGATCTAAAGCCTCCGCCCAATTCGATGATGGCAATGGACTGTCCGGCGCCATCGGTACTCCCCGGGAAGTCGTAAGCCTGGGCAACCTGCAGAGGCGTGAACGTCCCCGCTGGTTGCTGGGCGCTGGCATGTGCGGTTATGGCGGGCTTGTGCGTGCGAAAATGGGGCCTCGCTTGTGGACGGTTGTCCAGCCCCAGAACGGCTGTCACGATGCCGTCAAGCTCTGTTGGAATGTGAACCGGACCGGTGCGGCCCCTGTAGGATCCGTCGGGATGCTCGTAATTCACCAATTCAACATCAAAAGCCCTGTCGAAGCTGGCGACCGATCCTGCCAGCTTCACGGAACCCTTCGCCAAGCTTGTTTCCACGATGCTCAATCCATACTCTTGTGCAAACTCTTCTACTCTTCGTGCGTCTTCCTCGAGAGCTCCGCGCTGCTCGAGGAACTTTTCGCGAGTCAAGTGTTGCCGTTCTTCCGACCGCTGTTTCTGCAAGGTCTCCACGGCCGCTCTTTCTCCTGTGGTTGCCTTCGTGTTGCCTGTCTTGGCATCCTCCGCTTGGGCTCGAGACCTCAATAGCACTGTAACTTGCAGAAGTTGGTCCGGGTTCGCGGTGCCAATCGCCTTCGCTCCGGGAACAACTACGCGCTCACTTCCCTTGAGGGGTACGTGTTCTCTGTAATTTGCCATAGGCTCCTTTCAATTCCGGGGAGGGGAATGGAAAAGGAGGGTCGGACAAGCGAGGAAGGGACGGGATGTGGTCGTCACTCGCACTCGTATGAAACCTCGGCCGCGCCTTCGCGCTGCCCCGTGGGTTCAGCCCCGGAATTTCCGCTGGCGACACTAACAAAGCGGAATGGTATTGTCAAAGGTAATTAACCGTTCCCTATAAAACCGCAACGAGCAGAGAAACTCTCTGGTGGCCCCCAGATCACGCATCCAGGTCCGATTTTGCCGCCATCTTGACATAGCACACGCCATGCCTGTGTGACCCGGCGGACAATTCCTGGTGATAGACAATCTGAGCGGAGACAAAAATGTTTACAATCGATTGCATGTACGGGACTGCTGCCTCTACCTGAACACCTTTCGCGTATTCTTTCCTGCTTTTGAAACGAAACCCGCCGCGCGACATGTCTTCACATGCGACGACCTCTTCCTGGCCTGCGCACCGAATACACGCAGCAGGCTTCATGGCCGTCCGCTTGTGCTTGCGTCTCTCAGGCGAAAGAGGCGCGACCGGTTCTGGGCCCGGGCTCTCTTGAGGCGAAGTTCTTTGCGGCTCGGCGGCAACGTCTCGCGCCGTCTCCTTCCAGATAGTGGACAAGGTGCCGCACTCACAGTGGCGCGTCAATGCCCGTTTGCTTTCGAAAACCGCCATTTCTATTTCAGTAAGGGTAACGGCACGCACCGCATGGCAACGACTGCACTCCAAGGCTATGCGTTTACCGCATTCAGCGGGTGCGGGCTCTACGCGCCGTCGCCATAGCGCTCGCTTTGGCGCGTCGGCGACTTGTTTACCCTGAGTTCCGTCCACGGAGAACGCTCCCCGCGAACCGAAGGGGAGGCCGCCAATTGGGTCGCAAGGGAACTGAACATGCCATAGATCCACCGAAGGATCCAGAAGGGCTACGCCATAGATGTGTCCAGAAGCATCTTCTCGGATGTGGCCTACCACGCGGACGATCGCTTCCTCATCTGTCTGCAGATTCCGAACGAGCAACTCCGATTCGGGAGCCAGCTTGTTTGCCAGCAGGATCGTAGCACCGTCTCGAGTAATCGAGAGGGTGTGGGTCCGTTCCATGTATTGCTGCCCATCGAGGTCCGAGCCGACTACTTCAATCTGCCGCACAACGGCAGCAGGGCTTGCGAGAAGATGCTTGGCCATGGACGTGTCCCCATTTCTGGTCCCAACTGGGGGTTCGACACGCCATGAGGTCTGGCAATCCGGGGGACAACGTGGGCCGAGACCACAAATTGTACTTGTTTCCCTCGCTTTGCGATGGAATTGGCGATCTGTCGATGTTGAAAGCATCATCCCTGGGGAGGCACGATGCCGTGATTATCGCCCTGCCTGGACGATCCCAGTTCTTGCGGCGATGATAATGGATGACGTACCCTCTTGCCTAGTAAGCTTGAACCTCCGGAAGTGTAGTCCGCCCTGGCGGATCGAAGAATTTTCTCGGCCCCACACTTACATCCGCAGGTCTGCTTTCACTCCGGAGGAAGGGGGTTCCATATGCCTGCCTTCTACAAGATCGATAAAGAGCGCAGACTCGTGATGAGTTCGGGATCTGGAGTGCTCACCAAAGAGGATATATTCGAACATCAGGAACGGCTCTCAAAAGACCCCGATTTTGATCCAACCTTTTCCCAGTTGTCAGATTTCACCCACATCACCAAAATTGACATCACACCGGAAGACGTGCGACTTGCCGCGCAGAAGAATTTGTTTTCCCCGCAATCGCGTCGCGCCATGCTTGTCAAAGATGACCTCCAATTCGGGCTCGCCAGGATGTTTGAGATTCACCGTGAGTTAGCCGGCGAAAAAGGAATACGAGTATTCCGTAAAATCGAAGACGCGTTGGACTGGATTTTCACGCCGGGTGCGGGCGCTGCTCGGATCCCGCCAGGATAGCCGCGGACGTATCCACCTGTTTGACCGCGCGTCCCGGGGATGCTATGTTGGGGGTGTCTTGGTAGAGGTGCGGAAGCAATAAGTAGCCGGGCTGATGTTCCGAGGAGCTTCGGAGCCCGAGCGAAAGGTGCAGCAGGATTTTCCGCCGAAGTCGCCGAAGGCAGTCCCGTCCAGGCGGCTGGGGGGCCAGGCTAACACCTGCCCACTGTCATCCGAGGAATCGGATGGAGCGCTATCGAGGAGCATCGCGCCTTGAATTTCTCCGCGCTTTGCCTCCCCCCTGCGCACCGTTCCCTCTTTGGATTAGTAGCCTCACCAGTGACAACGTAATTCCCGTTCTATATGTGCCGTATTGTTCCGAGGAGTTCCTAAACGTTTTGTGGGTCGGAGCTTTAGCTCCGACGTTCAGTGACTCAAGGGGCGTCGGCTTTAGCCGCTGAATCTTCAGGGGTTAAAACCCCTGAACAGTGTTCCTTGATGTCACGACTGAAGCCGTGACCCACAAAACCTTGATCCACAAAGCTCTGGTCCACAAAGGCCTGGTGAAGCAGGAGCAGCGGGAGCATAAGGTTTTATTGGGGGAGTGGCGGAGTGAATGCACCCATTTGAAATGACACGCGCGCTGATCGACATGGAGTCGATCACGGAGAACGAGAAGCAGGTAGGCGAATACTTGCTCCACTATCTCTCCGGGCTTGCGGCGGGCTCTGACGGCAAGGCGGAAGCGATGCTGGTTTCGCCGGAACGTTTCAATGTATATGCCGAATGGGGCCGCCCCGTCGTGGCGCTTTCGACGCACATGGACACGGTGCCGCCGTTCCTCGAGTCGCGTGAAGACGACGATCACATTTATGGGCGCGGCGCCTGCGACGCAAAAGGAATCATTGCGGCAATGATAGCCGCGGCGGAAATGCTGCTGGAAAGCGGAACGCGCAATTTCGCGCTTCTCTTCGTTGTCGGGGAAGAACGAAACAGCGCCGGCGCGCACGTTGCCTCCCTTTCGCCGCGTGGCTCTCGCTATCTGATTAACGGTGAGCCGACGGAGAGCACAGTCGCGCTGGGTTCGAAGGGAATCTTGCGGTATGAAATTGCAGCGACGGGGAAGATGGCTCATTCGGCGTATCCCGAACTCGGCGAATCCGCTATCGAGAAGCTTCTCGATGCGCTGGACTCGGTTCGCCGGATGCCTCTGCCCGAAGATGCGATTCTCGGCCGAACGACGGTGAACATCGGAACGATCTCAGGAGGACGCGCGCCGAACATTGTCCCGGACGCAGCCAAAGCGGAATTGGCCATTCGCATCGTGGGCGACGGGCGTAAAATCGATCGGACTTTGCGGAACGCGATCGGAGCGCGCGCGGAGGTCAGGGAAATCCTGGAGCTTCCGGCGATGCAATTCAAGTCGCTCGATGGTTTTCCGACATCGGTCGTATCGTTCACGACCGACATTCCCGTGCTGGCGCCCGCGTGGGGCGAACCGTTCTTGTTCGGGCCGGGCAGCATCCACGTGGCGCACACAACCGAGGAAAGGATTTCAAAGCGCGAATTGCTTGACGCGGTCGATACCTACGCGCAAATGACGCGGATGCTTCTGAGCCGCGCGGAAGCCCTCCATGCCTAAAAGCCTCGCCATCGTCGGATACGGGAAAATGGGCCAACTGATCGAGCGGCTCGCGCCGGAGGCGGGCTTTGCCGTTGGCCTGAAGTTGGATATCGACACGAATGTGAATCAGCAGGGGATCACACCCGAAAATTTCCGCGGTGTGGATGTGGCGATCGAATTTTCGATGCCGCATGTGGCTGTGGCCAATCTCGAGAGGCTTTGCGCGATCGGCGTTCCCACGGTCGTGGGTACGACGGGATGGTACGATGAACTGGAACGCGTGAGGGCTTTTGTCGAGCGGAGCAGCGCGGGCGTGGTGTACAGCGCGAACTATTCGATCGGCGTGAACGTTTTCCGCCGCGTGGTGGCTGAAGCTGCGCGACTTCTCGCCAAGGAAGCCGAGTACGGCGCTTGGGCTTGGGAAGTCCATCATTCCGCGAAGAAAGACGCGCCTTCGGGCACGCTGCTCCAACTGGTGGAGGAAATGAACCGCGCCGGATATACGCGGCAGATCGACGCCAGTTCAAACCGCGCAGGCGCGAATCCGGGTACGCACGAAATTGGGTTTGACTCGGCGGCCGACACGATTACCCTGCGCCACGCCGCTCGCAGCCGCGAAGGATTTGCCCGCGGCGCGCTGAAAGCGGCGCAGTGGGTGATCGGCAAGCGCGGGCTCCACGAATTTGGAGAAGTCATTTTTGCGGGTGACGCGAAAGCCATGCGCCGCCCCGCGGACGAGGTTAGTAGCACAGGCTTCAGCCTGTGTGGTTTTAGTTGCGACCAATCGAACACCACACAGGCTGAAGCCTGTGCTACTGGCAAGGTGGAGCACTATTGGACCACCAAGGTTATGAGGAGGCAACCATGTTTACAGGATTCAGAGGATGCGGCACGGCCATGGTCACGCCGTTCAGGGACGACCTGTCGCTGGACGAAAACGCTTTGCGGCGGTTGATACGCCGGCAAATCTCGGCGGGGATCAATTTCCTGGTCCCTTGCGGCACGACGGGGGAGAGTCCCACGCTGACTCATGAGGAGCACCTGCGCGTGGTGGCGATAACGCTGGAAGAGGCCAAGGGCAAGGTGCCGGTCCTGGCCGGCGCGGGCGGGTACGACACGCGCAAGGTAATCGAGATGGCGCGCGAAATCGAGCGCATGGGTGCCAACGGAATTCTGTCAGTGACGCCGTATTACAATAAGCCGACGCAGGAAGGCCTCTATCAGCACTACAAGGCCATCGCGTCCGCGATCTCCATTCCGATCATTTTGTACAACGTGCCTCCGCGAACCAATGTGAACATCGAGCCCGCGACATTGTGCCGGCTCTCCGAAATCGAAAACATCATCGGCGTCAAGGAAGCTTCCGGGAACATCGCGCAGATGACCCAGGTAATCCAGCAAGTCCCGGAGCAATTCATCGTCCTTTCGGGCGATGACGCGCTCACCCTGCCGCTGGTGGCCATGGGCGGCCGCGGGCTGATCTCCGTGGTTTCCAATGAAATCCCGGCGGAAATGACGCGCCTGGTGCAATTGTGCCTCGCGGGCGAATTCGCAACGGCACGCGCGATGCTGAGGAAGTTCTTGCCGCTAATCGAAGTGAACTTTATCGAGACCAATCCCGGGCCGGTAAAGGCGGCAATGGCCGAGATGGGTTTGCTCGAGCCCGTCTGGCGGCTGCCGGTGGTGCCGCCGCGTCCGGAAAATCTTGCGAAGATTCGCGCCGTGCTGCAATCCCTCGCGCTCTTCGAAAGGGTTCACGTTGCAATCCGCGCTTGAGCAACAGATCGAGGCTCTTTTCGACGCCAAACCCGCGCGCTACACCGAAGAGGACCGAAATTTATTCCGCGCGTTCAAAGAGGACCTGAACGCCGGCCGAGTGCGGTCGGCCGAACCCGATTCTTCCCGAAAGAGCGGCTGGCGGACCAACACCTGGGTCAAGAAGGGCATCCTCGTGGGCTTCCGCATGGGGACGATCGTCGACATGTCGATCGATCCAGAAAAGCAGCCGTACTTCGACAAAGACACATACCCGGTGAGGCATTTTGCGGCAGGGGACGGCGTCCGCATCGTGCCCGGGGGATCGAGCATCCGCGATGGCTGCTACATTGGGCGCGACGTCGTGTGCATGCCGCCGATGTACGTCAACGCGGGCGCGTACGTGGGCGACGGCACGATGCTCGATTCTCACGCCCTGATCGGAAGCTGCGCCCAGATTGGACGCAACTGTCACATTTCCGCTGCCACGCAGATCGGCGGCGTGCTCGAGCCGGTCGGCGCCTTGCCCGTAATCATTGAAGACGACGTGCTGGTGGGCGGAAATTGCGGTGTCTACGAAGGGACGATTGTGAAACGCCGCTCCGTCCTTGGGACGGGAACAATCCTGAATCGCTCAACGCCGCTCTACGACGTTGTGCGCGGCATAGTGTACACGGCGACCGATGCGGAACCCCTCGTCGTGCCGGAAGAGGCCGTCGTTGTTGCCGGTTCGCGCGCATTGCCGCGCGGCATGGGCAAGGACTGGGGCATCTCGCTTTACACCCCCGTAATCATCAAGTACCGCGACGCCAAGACCGACACCAAGATTCAGCTCGAGGACTTGCTGCGTTAGCTCTTATAGCTCCCGAATTTGGGTTTTCCGTAGCGCGCGTCTCGCCGGCTTTCTATTTGCGAAATATTGAAGATTCGAGGAACTGCCGGCGAGACGCCAGCGCTACTTGGCCGCCAGGATCAATGTTGACGGTGGGGGCACGGGAATCGTCGTCACTTTGCGGAAGCCCGCGGCCTTAAGCCAGTTGCGGTATTCGCGCAAAGTGAAAACGTTCCCCTCCTCGGTTTGCAGGAGCATGTTCAAACCAAACAGCAGCGGCATCGCGGGCCCCGTGCGGGCGTCGTTTGGGACATATTCCGCGATGAGTAACTTCCCGCCGGGCCGTAGCGCCGCGTAGGACTTCAATAAAAGTTCCTTGCCGTGCTTTTCTCCTTCCGAGTGGATGATGTGGCCGAGAATCACCAAGTCATACGTATCCCGCCCGAAATCCACCTGCCGCAGGTCGCCCTCGAGATATTCGTATCGCGCGGCAACGCCGAGTTTTTCAGCGAATCCTCGCGTGATCGGCGTCATCTCCGGAAAATCCAGGGTCGTCACGCGCGCTTGCGGAATGGTTTGAGCAAATGCCAACGACCACGCGCCTGACCCCGCCGCGACATCCAGAATCTTATGGATTTTGCGGCGTTCTTTCTCCGGAAGACGCGGGACTGCCGCGGCCGACGCCGCAAAGTTCCCGGGGAAAATGCTCGCCACTAATTTCGGAAAGAACTCTTTTCCTTTTTCGGCGATATTGACTGCCTCCGTGGAGCGGCCGCTCTTCACGGATTCCGTCAGATTCTTCCAAGCGTCCCAGGTGAGCGAAAAGGCTTGAGCCATCGCGCCGGCGTAGGCTTTCTTGCCGGACACCAGAAAAGCAGCCGGAGCCGGCAACACGCCGTGGCGGCTGCCAGTCTTGCGCAGATAGCCAATGGCTGTGAGAGCGTCCAGCAGATAGGCCATCCCGCGCGGCGATGCCCCCGCTGCATCGGCAATTTCTTTCACCGTGCGGTTCCCTTCGGCGATATGTCTGAAAACGTCCAATTCAACCGCGGCAATCAGCGTTCGAGATCTCCATGCACCCGCGAAATCTTCCATGATCCTAGTTGGTGAGAGCGACGCCTTTCCTGCTTTGCGAGCCATCCAGATTCCTCCCCGGAATTATTCTTCTCCGCTCTCGCTTGCTCTGCCCGAAATCGGAAGTCAGGCTATTCGCATGCTTCGAACAGTGTCAATGACTACGGCAGAGGGTGGCTTTCTGCCCGGGCGCCCCTTCCGCGGGCCAAGGCGTTGCCGAAACCGGATTGAAACAGCCGCCGCCCTGCCAGCAGGATAATCCATACAGAAATACCCCGGACCTCTGGTATAGTTATGATGCATCCGAAGGGGACCGGGTACCTCCTGTGCCCCTCCAGATGCAGGCCACCGCAAGCCCCTCGTGACTTCATCCGGTCCTCATCGTCGCCTCCGAGCGATTTGAATCCGGCGATTGACGGCGCGCGCGGGACGTGGATTTTTACAGATCGAAAGAGAGAAGAAAGAACATGAAGAATTTATTCGTCGGCAACATGAGTTTTCAGACGACCGAGGCGGATTTGCGTGCGCTGTTCGAGCCTTTCGGGCAAATTTCGCGCGTTCACATAGCAACAGACCGTGAGACAGGACGAGCCCGCGGATTCGCTTTTGTGGAAATGCCCAACGATGCGGAAGCAGCCAAAGCCATTACTGGCCTCGATGGGAAGGAAGTCGGCGGGCGCAATCTCAAGGTGAACGAAGCTCGCCCCAAATCCGCATCGAGCGGTCCACGAGGCGGGGGTGGCGGCGGGTTCGACCGGGACCGGGGTGGCGACCGGGGCGGCGACAGAGGCCGTGGGGGGAAGCAGGGCGGCCGATTCTCGAACGAGGATTACCGCGATAGCGCGCGCCAGCCGCGCGAGCCGCGCTGGTAGCACGAAGCAGTGCTCTTGCCGGACATCCGGCGACCTGTCTAGTGCGCGGAATTCAAGGAGATTCGATGGCAACCTCTAAATCCACGTTTCAAAAGCGTCAGAAAGAAATGAAAAGGCAGGAGAAACAGCGCATGAAGGCGGAGCGTCGCGCGCAGAAGAAGCTCGCGGGCCCTTCGGAAGGTGGACCGTTGATTGAACCCTTCATCGATCCTTTGGGCGCGCCGGACGTTCTTACGTCTGACCCCGACACGCAGGACTAAGCGGCAATTGCTTGTGCCTTTCCTCCAATGTCTCCGATGATCGTGGAGGCCACTGACGGTGCTGAGGGCTGTCGAAAGGCATCCTGGATTTTCCCTGGGTTTCTCCTACAATTCCCGGACATTTCCTGAATTGATCGGTGAGTTAAGTCTGGCCTCCACTTGCGATTTCCCGCCGGATGGCTTCCACAATCAGATTATTCCCAAAGCGGAAATAATTATTTCTTGACTTACTAACTGAACTATATAGATTACCGGGGTGACTTCAGACCTCGCCTTGGCTTTATCTGCCTTCGGGATCGGAATCGTCGCCGGTTTGCGGTCACTGACCGCTCCCGCGGTTGTGAGTTGGGCCGCGCATCTCCATCGGCTCGATCTGCGCGACTCCCGCTTGGCGCTGCTCGGCTCCACGTTTGCCGTCTATATGGCTTCGGCGCTTGGGATTGGCGAGCTGATCGCGGACAAACTTCCTTTCGTGCCGAACCGCACGAGCCCACTGCCAATGACTTTCCGCATCATTTCCGGAGCGATTTGCGGCGCCTCACTCTGTATCTCGGCGAATCGGCTCATCCTGGCGGGGAGCTTGCTTGGAGCGCTAGGCGCCATCAACGGAGCGTTTGGGGGCTTTCACGTTCGTCGGCTAGTGGGAAAGCATCTGAAAGTCAAAGATACGGCGATCGCTCTTAGCGAGGATGTGCTGGCCATCGGCGCGGGATTGTTCATCGTCTCCAGGTTCTAAACTCAGTGGACGCCGGCTCAACAGTAAAATAGAGCATTCCGCGAAAGGACCGGCGGGGTCGTCATCAAAATTAGCCCGAGCCCGTCGAACAAAACTATGCAGAAGTTTTGCCGAGGATATCAGACAAGTGAAATTCACGGCGCTCCGATACTTTCTTGCAGCTCCTCGGCCTGAATTTGTCGTTGAATCTGGAAATGAGAAAAGAAAACCAAGTTTGGATGGTTTCCTCGGTAATATCTGCCGGGTTGAAGTTCTGACGGAACGCTATCCTTGATCCGCGTGAACCCGAGCTCCCATAGAGATACCAATTCCATCTGTCGGAACCCTCGTGTACAGAATGGAACACCACGGCCGGGCCACTCAACCGAAGCACAATCTCCAAGATGTACTCGGTTCTGTTCTTGGAAAAAGACAGACGCAGAACAGAACGCTGCGGCGACAGAAAATCCATTAAATCCAATGCGTGGTAGCCTACCTTCTCGTTTATATCCGCCGCGACCTTTCGCATGCGTTCCAGCAACTGGCTATCTTCCAGTTGAGCGCGGAAGTGATCGAGGTCGAGGACTGTCTCTTTTTCCCTGACTAAGTTTAATTCCGTAACGAGAGGGCCGATCCAGTTGCCATTTGTTTGTTTGTGTTCGTCCATTCGTATAACCCCTGCCGTCCAGATTGAGCGAGCGTCTTTTTGGGACATCAGAATCCAAGCCGGAATTTCCGATTTGGACATCTCACTTTTGCATCGTACGCTTCTCCTACCCCTGACACAACGAATTTGCCGCCAATGCAGTGATTCCGCAACGAACGCAGGATGAGGTTGGAATTAGGTAGGTTTAGTGTAGCTTTGAAGCTTTTCTGATCAGGAGACAGATGGGAAGGGTAATTCGCATAGCTTTTCGAGGACGAAAGTGGGTCGGCGGCGCCCTCGGAAGAGACCACAGGCAGGAAGACCGCGAGGAGGATGGCTGGGACGAGCAGAAGTGCCGGACAAAGGGGCGCGAAAAACCTCAGGGCGGCATGCGGGCGGGAGTCAGATCGCCATACAGTTCGGCGGCGATCAGTTGGGCCCAGAAGATTTGGGTCTTGCCCTGGCGTGCGGCGGGTTTCACATTCCGCGCCAGGAAGGCATGAAAGAGGTTGTAAGCGAGGAAGGCCACGAGCAAAAAACACTCGATGGCGGCGGGGTCATGCTTGAAGACGTGATCGGCGTGCCATTGGTTGATCAACTCGTTGAAGCCGTAATTCTCGATATCCCATCGCCGGTGCCCCAAATGGACCGCTCGCTCGACGGAAACTTGGTGGGGCGATAGCGTTGTCGCCCAGATCCAGTCACTGCTTTGGGGATCGTCCTGCTGGTCGAGTTGCCGGCGTACCGAGTAGGTCTCCAGGGAACGAATCACGCGCACCGGGGCCTGCACCTGGGGCCAAGAGAGCAAGTCCGGAAAATCCCACCAGCAGCACTGGCGGGAGCGATAGCGACCTGGTTGAGGCGCTACGTGGTCGAATAATCCAGCCACGTCCTGATAGAGATTGCGACGTTCCTCTTTGAGAACCACCAGAGCGTGTTTGCCGCGAGCGAGCAAAAAGTTGAAAAAGGGCGCCTTGGCGTAAAGCGCGTCGGCCAGCACCAGATCGAAGGCGCGCGGATAGGCGGGGATCACGCGCGCCAATAAACGCAGGGCCGTTTCCACTTCATCCTCGCCGGGCCGTTGCGGCTCCTGGTCCAGGAACAGATGAAGCGCCTCTCGTCCTGGCGGCGCACCGGGCAGCAACAGCAAGGTGACCTGCCGATGATAAAACTGGATGCGATCGCCTCCCGCACAGGGGATGGTTCGCTGCAAGCAGCCGGGACAATGACGTAAGTAACTGGCGTGGCTTTCGTGACCGTCCAGAACGACTACCCCCAGGCCGTAAATATCCGGCAAGGCTTTGTTGCGTTTCAGACGCTGGTAGATGTCGTGAATCCCTTGCCGAAGCCCGTCGGTATCGAGCAAGGCATGGACGCGTCCCAGAGTGTCTGCGCTGCAGGTGGGCTCTTGCAACCAACTCTGCCAAAAGCGGGCCCGGCCGACCTGTTCCCAAGCGTTGAGGCTGCCCATCCTGGCCCAGAACAACACCATCGACGATTTCACCACCGCCGCAGTGG
>WNFD01017184.1_pt1 | contig 17056 bp, 16 predicted proteins | sample 5400491 | NCBI WGS metagenome assembly WNFD01 (sample SAMN13153343, study PRJNA577476) | soil metagenome | isolation source: 120 cm saprolite under Douglas fir tree site 2 hole 2 replicate 2 | place: USA:California | collected 2015-04-18 | reverse complement strand
GACCAGTCCCCTGCCCCAGCCGCTGCGCTGGCCGCGGCGTGGAGCTCGTCGAGATCCGACATCGCATCCGTCACGTCGGGCACGGTGCGAGCCAACACGCCGGGGACGGCGACACTGACCGCCCGGCTGGGCACCCTGTCCGCCTCGGCGACGGTCGTGGTCACGGGGCCGCCGCCGCCGTCGCCCGGGAGGTCGCTCCCGCCGCCCGCCCCGACGGTGGCCGCCTCCCATAGCCAGCCGAGCCCAACCGCGCCTGCCTCGCCGAGCCCATCCGCGCAGCCGAGCGTGAGCTCGCCGCCCGTCGCCCCCTCGCCCGGCCCCACCCCGGCGCCGCCTCCGCCACCGCCCAACCGGACCGCGATCGTGAGCTACGACCGGATGGCTCCCGGCGCACCGTACTGGGGACGGTCGCCCTACGGCTACCAGTCGTTCATCGCCCGGTCCAACACGTTGACCCACGTGGCCGTCACGTGGGGGAGTGGGAACTACACGGCCGGGGCGCCGGTGCCAGGGGCGACGACGCGCATCCGGGTCTGCGGGGGGATCGGGGCGGCCGGCCCTTCGGACATCCCCTGCACCACGCCGCTCGCGGATGTGGCGGCCCCCGTGACCAACTACGGCGAGAGCGGTGCCGACATCGGCGACGTCGCCGAAGAGCTGCCACAGGCTGTCGACGATCTCCGGTCCGTCGGCGTTGGCCAGGAAGCCATGATGGGCGGCACCAAACGTGCCGATGCTGCCTGCCGCCACTGCCTTTTCGATCAGCTTCTTCACCGTGGCGACATGCGTCTCGTCGAGGCCGGCGAAGCTCGCCAGCACCGTGGTGACGTTGGCCAGCGTGAAGCCGGAGAAGCCGACGAGCGCGTGGGTCACCAGGGGGCCGCGAGCGCTTGCGACAAAGATCGGGTAGGCCGTACAGAAGGTGCCGATGTCGCCTGCCGCCACTGCCTTTTCGATCAGCGTCTTCACCGTGGGGACGTACGTCCTGACCAGCCCTGGGCAGGTGACAAGCAACGCGCCGAGCTGCACCGACGTGAAAGCAGGCGCCTCCACAAGCTGGTTGACGATGCCGGGGGCGTCGGCGTGCGCGACGAACACCGGGTGGGCCGTGCAGAGGGTGGCGATGGCAGCCGGGGTCGTGACCTTGGCGTGGAGGACCTTGACCGTGGCCACGTTGGCGGGGCTCAAGCCGGGGAACGCCGTGAGCAGGGTGCCGAGACTGGGGAGCGTGAAGTCGGGGGGCGCGAGCAGCGTGCCGGCCACCCGGGGTGCCCCAGGGCTCGCCAGGAACGCGGCGTGGACCGGGCAGAAGGCCGTGATCTCCGCTGGCGTGGAAGCCTTGCTGATGAGCGTCTTCAGCGTCGGCACATGCACCGGGCCGAGAGCTGGGAAGGGGCTGAGGAGGGTGCTCAGGTCGGTGTGCGTGAACGCGGGCGGAGCCACGACCTCCCGCACGATGCCCGGGCCGGCTGCGCTCGCCAGGAATGCAGCATGGGCATTGCAGAATGCGATGACCTCGGTGAGGGGAGCCGTCCTGGCAAGGAGTTCCTTCACGCCCGGGACGTGGGCCAGCGCGAGACCGACGAAACCGGTGAGCAGCTGGCCGAGGTGTGGCAGCGTGAATGCGGGCCCGAGGAGCTGGTTGGCGATGCCCCGGGCCGTGGCGTTGTTCATGAACACGGCGTGGGCCGGGCAGAACGTGGTGATGGCAGCCGCCGTTGCCCCCTTCCCCCTGAAGACTTTGAGGACGCCCGCATGCGCCAAGTTGAGGGCGGGGAACGCCGTGAGCAGGGTGCTGAACTCGTCCAGCGTGAAGCCCGGAGCCGATGCAACGAGCACCCTGAGGATCGTGGGGGCGCCGCCGTGTGCCACGAAGGCGGTGTGGGTCGTGCAGAAGGCAGCGACGGGCACGGGTCGGGCCTTCACGTGGTCGAGCAGCACTTTCACGCTCGGCACGTGGGCGGTGGCCAGGAGGCGGAAGCCGGTCACGAGGCTGCTCAGGTCCTCGAGGCTGAACCCGGGGGAGAGGAGGCTGGTGACGACCTGCGCCGCTCCGGCGCGGGCCACGAAGGCGGCGTGGGTGCTGCAGAACGCCGCGATGACGGGGATCGCTTTCTTCGCGCCGATCAGCACCTTGACCACGGCGACATTGCCAAGCGCGAGGCCCGGGAAGGCGTGCAGCAGGTCGCCGAGGTCACCGAGGCCGAAGCCGCGCTGCGCAAGGAGCTGGCCGGCGATCTGGTGGCCATGGGCGCTGGCCGCGAAGGCCCCGTGTCCCACGCAGAACGCGCCGATGTCGTCGGGGGCGACGTTGCGCGCCCTCAGCGCCCGCACGAGGGGGACGTGCACTCGAGCGAGGCCCGGGAAGAGCCCCACGATGCCGGTGAGGTGCACGAGGGTGAACTGCGGGGGGGCGAGGAGGTCGCTCATCACCTGCGCGCCCTCGGCGCGGGCGGAGAAGCCCCGGTTCCTCCGCAGGAAGACGGCGGCCGCAGAAGGATCCACGCCCGTGCCGAGGAGCACCCCGGCGGCGGGCACGAGGGAGGCACTCAGGGTGGGCATGGCCTGGAGGAGTTGCCGCGCGACGTCGAGCCTGACGCCCGGTGTCCCGAGCAGCGCGGCGAGGCGTGGGTCCGTGCGCTGCAGACCCCGCTCGGGCTCCACGATCTCCGGGGCGTGCGTGATGGTCAAGGTGGGGCCCCCACCGGGCGCCCCGGTGGTGAGCAGGCCGTAGGCTTCCTGGAGGGCCTGGAACTTCACGACCACCCCTCCCTTGTCGGGGTGATACTGCAGGGCCAACCTCTTGTAGAGGTCCCGCCACTGGTCCCGCGGCTCGCTCCGGAACAGCTCCTCGAACCTCTTGACCTCGGGACCCTCCGACGCGGCCGAGCCCCCGCCGTGGGTGGCCACCCTGCGCTCGGCGATCTGCCGCTCGTGCGCCTCGGCCTCCTCCGCAGTTGCGAAGCGCGCCTGCGGGTCCTGGTCGGAGTAGTAGGGCTTCGGGGAGGGCTCCGGCGCCTTCAACACGAGGCGCTGGACCGGAGCGTTGAGCGGGTCGCGCGGGGGCACCCGGAGCCGGGTGGCCGCGGGCTCCTGCGGGGGTGGGCCCAGCACGCGGCTGGCAGCGGCGCGTGCGGCGTGTTCGAACGGGTCGTCGGGGCGGCTGAGCCGCACGCCGCCGGGGCCGGGGCTCACCGCTCCCTCGACCGTGCCCGCCGCCTGCTGCACCACGTGGGTGAGCTCGTGGGCCAGCGCCGCCCTTCCCTGCGGGGATCCGGGCGCGTACTGGTTTGCCCCGAATACGATGTCCCGCCCGACCGTGAAGGCCCTGGCGTTGAGGGCCGCGGCGGACCTGGCGGCGGTGGCGTCGACGTGCACCCGGACCTTGCCGAAGTCGTGGCCCAGCCTCGGCTCGAGGAATGCCCGTGCCCCGGGGTCGACCGGGTGGCCGGGTGAGCTCACGGCGTCACGAACCCTGGTGGCGACCGGGCTGGCGTACTTCAGCATGCCCGTCATCATGAGGGCCGGGCGTCATCCCCGCGTCATCGCCGCGTCCTGGGGACGCGGTGTGGGAGGCGGCGTGGGGACGCGGCGTGGGGCGCCGCAGGCCCCGTGGGAACATGGGGCCATGCCCGCACCCGGCACCGGCCCCGACCAAGCGTTCATGCAGCAGGCCCTCCGGCTTGCCCGTAAGGGCATTGGGCGGACCAGCCCCAACCCCGCGGTGGGGGCGGTCGTCGTCGCCGGGGGCCGCGTGGTCGGCACCGGGTGGCACCGCCGGGCCGGCACCGAGCACGCCGAGGTCCTGGCCCTTCGGGAGGCGGGGGAGGCGGCCCGGGGGGCCACGCTCTACGTGACCCTCGAGCCGTGCTCGCACCACGGCCGGACGCCTCCCTGCGTCGAGGCTGTCCTGGCCTCGGGCGTCTCCCGGGTGGTCGCCGCCATGGAAGACCCCGACCCACTCGTCTCCGGCAGAGGCTTCGAGGCCCTCCGGGAGGCCGGGGTCGACGTCGAGGCCGGCCCGGGGGAGGCGCAGGCGGCCGAGCTCAACGAGGCCTACGTCACCCACCGGCGCCGCGGGCGCCCGTTCGTGACCTACAAGGCGGCGGTCTCGCTCGACGGCCGCACCGCGGCGGCCGACCGGACGTCGCAGTGGATCACCGGGCCGGATGCCCGCCGCGACGTCCAGCGCCTGCGGGCCGCGTCGGACGCCATCTGCGTCGGGATCGGCACCATCCTGGCGGACGACCCGTCCCTCACAGTCCGCGACGTGAAGGCCCCCCGCCCGCCGCTTCGGGTGGTCGTGGACTCGCTGGCCCGGACCCCGCTGGGGGCCAAGGTGCTGGACGGGGCAGCGCCCACGCTCGTGGTGGTGACGGAGCGGGCCCCCGACGTTGGCGTCCGTCGCCTGCGGGAGGCCGGGGCGGAGGTGGTGGCGATGCCCGGCGAAGGGGGGTGGGTCTCACTTGGCCCCATGCTCGGCTGCCTCGCCGCCCGCGGGGTCGTGAACCTGCTGCTGGAGGGCGGGGCGACCCTTGCCGGCTCGTTCGTGGCGGCGGGCCTGGTCGATCGCTACCTGCTCTACGTCGCCCCCAAGCTCCTCGGCGGGGGGTCCGCTCCGGGGGTCGTCGAGGGCTGGACGGCGGCGACGATCGGGGAGGCCCGGCCGCTGGTCCTGCGCAGTCCCCGCCTGATGGGGGAGGATCTGCGCCTCGAAGCCCGGCCCAAACCAGGGTGGGCGGGATTTGCTACATCCACGGTACAAAATCCCGACCACCCTGGCGGGAGCGCCTGATGTTCACCGGCATCGTGGAGGAGGTCGGGCGGGTCGCCGCCCTCGATGGCCTGCGCATCGACGTCGCCTGCGGCTTCGACGACCTCGCCATCGGCGACTCGGTCGCGGTCAACGGCGTCTGCCTCACTGTGGTGGAGCTTTCCGCTCTTGACGACGGGTGGGGCTTCGCCGCGGAGCTGTCCGAGGAGACCCTGGCCCGGACCTCCCTCGGGCAGCTGGGCTCCGGATCGGCCGTCAACCTGGAGCGGCCGGTCCCCGCCGGCGGCCGCCTCGGGGGCCACGTCGTGCAAGGGCATGTCGACGGGACCGGGATGGTCAGGCGACTCGACCCCCAGGAGGGCTCCGTGGTCATCTGGATCGAGGCTCCGCAGGCACTCCGGCGATATCTTGTGGAGAAAGGATCGGTGGCGGTGGACGGAGTGAGTCTGACCGTGGCGGGGCTGAAGGGGGAAGCGTTTTCCATTGCACTCATCCCCCACACGCTCACGGCGACGACCCTGTCGGACAAGGCGCCGGGCGACGTCGTGAACCTCGAGGTCGACATCCTCGCAAAGTACGTGGAGTCGCTGCTCGGGGCCCAGAGAGGAGACAGATGAGTTTCGCCACCATCGAGGACGCCCTGGCGGACATCGCCGCCGGCAGGATGATCATCGTCGTCGACGACGAGGAGCGGGAGAACGAGGGCGACTTCATCACCGCCGCGGAGACCGTCACCCCCGAGCAGGTGAACTTCATCGCCCGCGAGGCCGGCATCCAGCTCTGTGTCGGACTCACCCGGGAACGCTTCGAGCAGCTCGGCATCCCGATGATGGTCGCCGACAACACCGCCCCGCACCAGACCGCCTTCGGCGTGACCGTCGACCTGAAGGTGCCCTTGCACAGCGGCTCGAGCGCCTTCGACCGGGCGGCGACGATCCAGGCCCTGGCCAACCCCGCCACCCGGCCGTCCGACCTGGTCCGGCCCGGCCACGTCTTCCCCCTGCGGGCGGTCGAGGGCGGCGTGCTGCGCCGCTCCGGCCACACCGAGGCCTCGGTGGACCTGGCCCGCCTGGCGGGCCTGCAGCCGGCGGGTGTCCTCGCCGAGATCGTCCACCCCGACGGCACGATGGCCCGGGTCCCGTACCTCCAGGAGGTGGCCATCCGCCACGCGCTGAAGATGGTGACGATCAAGGACCTCATCGCCTACCGCCACCAGCGCGAGCGCCTGGTCGAGCCGGTCTCGATGGCGAAGATGCCCACGGCGTTCGGCACCTTCGAGTGCCACGTCTACCGCTGCCTGACCGACGGCCAGGAGTACGTGGCCTTCGTGAAGGGCGAGGTGGCCGGCAGGCCCGACGTGCTCGTCCGGGTCCACTCGCAGTGCCTCACCGGCGACGTGTTCCAGTCGTCGCGGTGCGACTGCGGCGCCCAGCTGCGCGAGGCCATGCTGCGGATCGAGGCCGAGGGGGCCGGGGTCCTGCTCTACATCATGGCCCACGAGGGCCGCGGCATCGGGCTCATGCACAAGATCCGGGCCTACAGCCTCCAGGAGCAGGGCCGAGACACCGTCGAAGCCAACACCGAGCTCGGCTTCAAGCCCGACCTGCGGGACTACGGGCTGGGGGCACAGGTGCTCGCCGACCTCGGCATCACGTCGATGCGGCTCATGACGAACAACCCCGCCAAGTACGCGGGCCTGGAGGGCTACGGCCTGTCGATCTCGGAGCGCGTCGCCCTGGAGACCCACCCGACCCCCGAGAACATCGCCTACCTCCGCACCAAGCGGGACCGCCTGGGCCACCTGCTCGAGGGCCTCGACCGGTGAGGAACCTCCAGGGCGACCACGAGGGCGCCGCTCTGCGCATCGGCGTCGTCGTCAGCCGCTTCAACGAGTCGGTGACCGGCGCCCTCCTCAAGGGGGCGCTCGAGGGGCTGGAGGAGGCGCAGGTCCCGTCGGAGGCCGTCACCGTCGTGTCCGTCCCGGGGGCCTTCGAGCTGGCCGGGACCGCCGGGCGCCTGGCCTCCTCGGGCACGGTCGACGCCGTCGTGTGCCTCGGCGCCGACGATTTCGAGCAGGCGGAAGCCCGGGCGGGGGGTCAAGCCGGCAACAAGGGCTACGAGGCCGCCCTCGATGCCGTCGAGATGGCGAACCTCTACCGGAGTTTGGCCGCGGGCACGGTAGCGGGATAGGGTCGGCACCATGGACGCGTCGCTCCCGAACGTCATCCTCGGCTGGCTGCTCAACTGGGCGAGCTGCCCCGAGGCCAAGCTGAGCTCGACCCGCAAGGCCGAGGCCGCGGCAGCCCGCCTTGCCGCGACCGAGGGCATCGTGGTGCTGTCGGGCGCCACGAAGGAGGACCTTGCGGCCGCCCTGGACCAGGCCCTCCAGCAGTTCCCCCGCCTGTGCCCGGACGTCCCCGAGGAGCGCCGCCTCCGGATGGCGGCCCGGCTCGCCCGGATCCTGCAGAGCGACCGCATCGACTGGGCGCTGCAGGAGGGCGTCGCCGGCGGCGCCCCCGCTCCTACCGAGTGACTCCCCGCTAAACTCGCTCACGTCATGCTCAAGCTCGTCATCCCCAAGGGAAGCCTCGAGGCCCAGACGCTGGCCCTGTTCGAGGCTGCCGACATCCGCCTGGTGCGCGGCAGCGACCGCGACTACCACGGCAGCGTCGACGACCCCCGCATCCAGCAGTTCTCGCTGCTCAGGCCCCAGGAGATCCCCCGCTACGTCGAGGACGGCTTCTTCGACCTCGGCCTGACCGGGCTCGACTGGGTGCTGGAGACGGGCGCCACCGTCGCGACGGTCGCCGAGCTGCCGTACTCGAAGGCCTACGTCGGCGGGAGGGTCCGCATCGTCGTGGCGGTCTCCGAGGCGTCGGGCATCGACGAGCCGCACCAGATCAAGCCGGACTCCCGCATCTCGACGGAGTACGTCGAGCTCACCCGCCGGTACTTCCAGGAGCTCGGGATCCCGGTCAAGATCTTCCTCTCCTACGGTGCCACCGAGGCCAAAGTGCCCACCATCGTCGACGCCGTCGTCGAGGTGACCGACACCGGCAGCACGCTCAGGCGCCATGGCCTGAAGATCGTCCACACCATCCTGGAGTCACCCACCCTGCTGATCGCCAACCCGGCAGCGTACGCGGATCCCCGCAAGCGCCAGGCCATCGAGGAGCTGAAGATCCTCATCCTCGGGGCTATCAACGCCCGGGGGAAGGTGCTCATGAAGCTGAACGTGCCGGGCCAGTACCTGCAGGCCGTCCTCGACGCGTTGCCGTCCATGCGGGCGCCCACCGTCTCCAAGCTTGCCGACCAGTCGTACTACGCCCTCGAGACGGTCGTGGAGAGGCGGGTCGTCAACATCCTCATCCCCCGGCTCAAGAGCATCGGGGCCAGGGACATCCTGGAGCTGCCGATCACCAAGATCGTCGAATAGGCCGCTTCGCTGACACGTGGCCATCAGCCCAGGTACGATGCTTGCATCGCGCGCGGCTGTTGTGCGGGGCGTTCACAGGTGCTACTTTCATTTGGTGCTGACTATCGGCGTTAGGGAGGTCTATGGCAGGAATTGAGTTCTCCCGCGGGGGGAGTGGTCTTCGATCGTAGCTGAGTACCGGATCAACGACCGTATCCGGTCCCCCCAAGTGCGAGTAGTTGGGCACGACGGCCAGCAGGTTGGGATCATGCCGACCGCGACGGCCCTGGCTCGGGCGAAAGAATTGGATCTCGACCTGGTGGAGGTTGCGCCCCAGGCCGATCCTCCCGTTTGCCGGATCATGGACTTCGGCAAGTGGAAATACGAGCAGGACGTACGGGCCAAAGAGTCGCGCAAGAAGCAGTCCCAGGTGATCGTCAAGGAGATGAAGTTCCGCCCCAAGATCTCCGACCACGACTTCAGCATCAAGAAGGGCCACGTCGAGCGGTTCCTCGAGGAGGGCGACAAGGTCAAGGTCACGATCATGTTCCGGGGCCGGGAGATGGCCCACACGGAACTCGGGGCCAAGCTGCTCGACCGCCTCGCCAGGGATCTGGGCGAGATCTCGCAGGTCGAGGCAGCGCCGAAGCAGGATGGACGCAACATGACGATGGTCCTCTCACCGGTGAAGCGGGTCACGAAGCCACCGCCAAAGGAGTCGAGGGAGCCCCACAAGGGGCGCCCGGCGACCCCGGCTGCCAACGGTCCCTTCGGCTCCATTGGGCCCGGGGCGAGCATTGCAGGCGGCCCGGCGACGAACGGTCCGGTGGCGGACACCACCGCCGGCGAGGTAGAGAAGGCAGGAGCGTAGAGAAGACATGCCCAAGATGAAGACGCACAGTGGTGCCAAGAAGCGGATCAAGCGGACGGGATCGGGAAAGTTCCTACGCGCGCAGGCTGGGGTGCGGCACCTCCTCGAGCACAAGTCGGGGCAGCGCCGCCGTGCTCTCCAGCGGGAAGCCCCCCTGTCGCCCGGCGATGCACGCCGGGTCCGGAAGCTGTTGGGGGACTAGGCCATGGCACGAGTCAAGCGGGGGGTTCACAAGCGCAAGCACCGGCGCAAGGTGCTGGAGGCGGCGTCGGGCTACCGCGGCGTGCGCAGCCGCCACTTCCGGGCAGCCAAGGAGCAGATGCTCCACTCGCTCACCTATGCCTACCGGGACCGCCGGGACAAAAAGGGCCAGTTCCGCCGCCTCTGGATCGCCAAGATCAACGCAGGGGCACGCTCGCACGGCATGTCCTACAGCCGCTTCATGGAGGGCCTGCACGCCGCCGGTGTCGAGGTGGACCGCAAGGTGCTCGCCGACATGGCCGTCGTCGACCCCCAGGGCTTCGCCGCCCTCGTCGAGCTGGCCCGCCTCCACGCCCACAACCCGGCGGCAACCCCGGACATGGAACCCGCGACGGAACCCGGCTTGGCACCAGCGCAGGAGTCTGCGTAGCATCTTCGCCGGCTCCCCGGTGATCACCAGCGTTCGCAACCAGCTGGTACAACGAGCACGCAAACTTCGCAAGCGAGGGATGCGCGACCGCTCGCGGGAGTTCCTGGTCGAGGGGATCAACGGCATCGACGCCGCGCTGGACGCCGGGATCGGACTCGACCTGCTCTTCGTCTCGGATCCGGCCTCGGGCCCTGGTTCGGGCTCTTGTTCGGGCTCTTGTTCGGGCGGTGTGCGGCCCGGGTTCGCCGGCCCCCTGGGCGACCTGGTGGAGAAAGCGAAGTCCGCCAGGGTGCCGGTCCTCGATGTCTCGCCGCCGGTCATGCACGCCATCTCGGATGCGGACACGCCGCCCGGCGCGATCGCCATCGCACCCTTCGTGGACGTCGATCCGGCCGAGTTGCTCGACCGGGGCTCCGACCTCACGGTCGTCCTGGCTGAGGTGCGGGACCCGGGCAACCTCGGCACGATCCTCCGCACGTCCGGGGCCGCCGGGGTGGGCGCGGTGTTCCTCACGACCGGCACGGTCGACGTCTACAACCCCAAGGTCGTCCGGGCCTCCGCGGGGGCGATGTTCCACGTTTCCGTTGCGCGGGAGGTTGCTGTACCCTGGATTTTGGCGGAGTTGGGGGACAGGAATGTCCTGCGCGTGGCTGCGGATCCGACGGCAACGGTGACGTACGATGAGGTCGACATGCGGGGCCCCAGTGCGCTCGTCTTGGGCAACGAGGCGTGGGGCCTGGCCGAGGAGGTAGCCGCAGCAGTGGACGAGAGGGCGTCGATCCCGATGCGCGCATCGACGGAATCCCTGAACGTCGGCATCGCGGCGGGGGTCTTCCTCTTCGAGGCCGTCCGCCAGCGGAGATCCCTGTGAGTGTCCTGGAGGAGATCGTTGCCCGGCTGCGGGACGCGGTGATCGTCCTCGACGCCCAACGCCGGATCACCGGCTGGCACGGCGCGGCCGCCCGGATGCTCGGGTGGCCGGACGAGGACGTGATGGGCAAGCCCATCGACGAGCTCCTCCAGCCCCGCGATGCCAACGGCAACCCGGCGTGCATCGGCCCCTGCGACCCCACGTGCGTGCTCGGCATCACCACGGGGACGCCCGAGCAGGAGTTCCTCGTCGAGACCAACGGGCGCCCCGAACTCTGGCTCGGTGCCTGCTGCAGCTACGAGCGCGACGACGCCGGCCGCATCGACCGGATCACCGTCGTCGCCAGGGACATCACCCGCCGCAAGCGCGTGGACATGGCCAAGTCCGAGGTGATCTCGGCGGTCGCCCACGAGCTGCGCTCCCCGCTGACGTCGGTGAAGGGCTTCACGTCCACGCTGCTGCACCGCTGGGACCGCTTCGACGACGAAACGAAGAAGCACCTCCTCGTCACCATCGAGAGCGACGCTGACCGCGTCACCCGGCTGATCGGTGAGCTGCTCGACGTGAGCCGCATCGAGGCGGGCCGCCTGGAGCTGCGCCGGTACCCGATCGACATCATCGAGATCTCCCAGAAGGTCACGAGCCGGCTGGCCCCCACCACCGCCAACCACACCTTGTCGATGTCCTTCCCCCCCGACTTCCCGCTCGTGTACGGCGACCCGGACAAGCTCGAGCAGGTCCTGACGAACCTCGTGGAGAACGCCACGAAGCACACCGACGCCGGCGAGATCCACGTGACCGGCGTCGTCGAGGACGGCAGGGTCCGCATCAGCGTCGCCGACCAGGGGGAAGGCATCCCCAAGGACCACCGCCTGGCGGTGTTCGGCAAGTTCTTCCGCCGCAACAGCGGCCGGGCGGGGTCGCCGTCGGGCACGGGTCTGGGGCTGTTCATCTCGAAGGGGCTCGTCGAGGCCCACGGGGGCCGGATCTGGGTCGAGTCGGGGGACGGGGGCGGCGGTGCCGTCTTCGCCTTCACCCTGCCGGTGGCGGCGCCTGCCGAACCCGGCGTCCCAACCGTGAGCAATGACGGGCCCGACCTGGAGAAGCGTTTCGAGCGTGGTACATAACGACGACCTCCCCGAGGACGCACCGACGGGATCCCAGGAGGCACTGGCCCGTAACGAGGTTCTTTGTGTGTTTAGCCGCCATCTTGACGGTCAATCACACAAAGATCAGCATGAGTCCCGTCCGGGGACTTGCCACCTGCGACCATCGGGTGGATAGTTACTACCGGGGATCATGGGCGAGAAGTCGGAACAGACTCGCACAAGGGTCGACGGGGTAAAAGCGCTCTTCGGAGCGTTCTTCTTCGCCAGTGGCGGCGCGCTCGTCTTCTACATCCTGTCCGGTGTCTCACTCGGCGGGACGTTTGCCCTCGCGGTCGCCGGCGCCGTGGCCGGGGCGGTCGCCGTCCGCAAGCGGATTGCGCCCGACCGCCGGGCCGACCTGGACCGGCGGCTCCGGGCCGGGCTCGCCGCCGGGCTCGCCGGGCTCGCCGCCTATGACGGCACCCGCTGGGCGTTCGTCCACGTCGCCCACTACCGCTTCAAGCCCTTCGATGTCTTCTCCATCTTCGGGCAGGCCCTCGCGGGACGCGCCCTCGTGGGGGCGCACCACGCCACGTGGTGGATCGACGTCGCCGGGGTGGCTTTCCACGTGACCAACGGGCTCGGGTTCGCCACCGCCTACACGGTGTGGATGGGCCGCAGGGGCGTGGTGGCGGGCGTCGTGTTCGCGCTCGCGCTCAACGTCGCGATGATCCTGCTCTATCCCGGGTGGCTCAAGATCCGGCTCCTCGTTGAGTTCGTCCAGGTGGCCATGCTGGGCCACATCGCCTACGGGGCGGCCGTCGGCGCAACTGCCAGGGCGTTGCTCCGCCGGAGCGAGAAGGTGGCCGGGCTTGTCTCTGCCTGACCTGGCCCCCTGGTGGTGGGGGCGAACCCCGGCGGCCCTCAGCCGCATCTCGCCGAGCCTCGCCCTATCGCTCTCTGACGGCATCCATGTCGCGGCGTGGCCCTCCGTCGCGGATTTGGGGCCGCCCGCATGCTTCGCCCTCGGGCTCCTCGCCGGTTGGACGCATCCCGGGTTCGACGTGCTGTGGAGCCAGAGCCTGCTGTTCATGGCGCTGGTCGCCGCGGTGGGGACGCTGTCCGCGGCGCTCGGTGCCTACCTGGTGGCGGGATTCGCGGTGGGCGACTGGGTCTTCGCCCGCCATCAACCCGCCTTCATGCCGGACCCGGCCCCGCACGTGTTTGCGATCCACAACGCCACGCTCCAGTTCCGTCTCCCGCTGATCGTGGGCTACGCCCTGCTGGCGCTGCTGGCGGTACGGATCCCGATGACGGCGAAGGCCCTCACGGCGCAGCTGCCGCTCCGCCAGGCGTGGTCCCGGCGGGCCCGCCTGGCCGTGGCCCTCCTCGGCCACGCGGTGGCAACGCTGGCGATGGTCGCCTTCTGGGTCCAGGCAACCCCGGTGCTCATCCGGCCGATCTTCACGTGGGCGGGGGACCTGGCGCCACCGACCGACGTGATCACGCCGTTGCAGCAGCACGGGAGTGTCGTCGTGCTGGCTGCGGTGGTCGCCTCGGCGGTCCGGATGATCCACCAGTTCCCCCTCGCCTTCGACCCGGCCATCCAGTCGCGCTTCGACCGGCTGCAGGCGCCGCTGCTCAGCGATGACCGGCTGCGGGTGCCTCCGTCACCGCGCCGCCGGTGGGCGAGCGCCATCGCCCGCGGCGCCTTCACCACGCTGGTGGCCGTCGGGATCTTCGCCAACGCCGTCGAAGCGGTGGTGATGTTCGTGGCCAGCACCCTGCTCTACCTCGCGCTCGCCTCGTCGGGGTCGTCGTCATCCGCGGGGTCGCCACCCTGGTCCTCAACCACGCCGCGGCGCTGGGCGGGCCGAGCGACCTGTTCCGTCCCTTCGTGCTCGGGACGCTGTTCACCCTCGTGGTGCTCTACCTGCTCGCGGCGCCCGGCCGCCAGCCGACCCCGGCGAAGGCGTCGCCGTGAGCCGCGGCCTGCGCCGCCTGCTGTTCGTCGCCGCGGCCGCCGGCGTGCTCGTGGTGATCGCCGCCACGGCGGCCGGGGCGCTGGACTGCACCGAGATCACGGACTGCCTCGGCAACTCCGTCCGGGGACTGATCGCCAAGGGCCTGACCGAAGCGATCACCGGCCACGACGTGGTCAGCGGGGAGCCGCTGGACTGGAAACAGCGCGCCCTCGGCGTGCTGCCGGTGCTGGGCGAGGTCGGCCAGGAGCTGCGTGTCGGCGAGTCCGTGCTCCAGGAGGGCACCGCCCTCGCCAGGGAGGAGCAGGCCCTCACCGAGGCGGAACAGGCAGCGAACCAGCAATGGCTGGACTCGCTGCCCAGCAAGGCCACCCCCGTCGAGGGCGCCGCCAACCAGTACGAGATCCATACGACCGGGCCGGACAACTTCCTGATGGAGGGCGGCGGCGAGCAGGTCTGGGCCGACGGCTTCCGGGTCGGCGACGCCAACGTCCTGGACGCCAAGTACGTCGGCCTCCCGGAACGGAGCCCATTCATCCCGGACTCCGCCATGCCGCCGGTGGTGCGGGACGTGATCGTGGGCAAGCTCAACAACGAGTTCGCCCGGTACGCCGCAGTGATCGGGGACTCCTCGAACCCGGCGAGGGCCCTCGAGGTGATCACCAACGACCCCCGTGCCGTACCCTTCTTCGAAGGGCTGCTGACGAAGTACGGGATCCCCGGGAGGGTCGTCGTCGTCCCCTGACCCGCGAGCCGCCCACGAGACCACTACGAGACCCCGTGAGATCAAGAGGAGGAACCCCGAGTGCAGAGCTACTTCGTGTCCCCCCCGGCCGAGACCGACTGGCACATCGACCCTGAGGACTTCGCCGCGCGGCTCCGGGCACGCTGGCCGGATGCCGAGGTCCGGAGGGTCTCCAATCCCATGCGGACCGACACGCTCGACTTCGTGCTGCACGATGTCGGGGGAGAGCGCGTCGACGGGCACCTGGACGAGCACAGCAGGGCGGTCGTCCTGGAGGGCAGCCCCCGGGCGGCGGCGGAGGTGGCCGCCTGGTTCCGCACCCAGGTCCCCCCCAGCCAGCCGCTGATCTTCTTCGACGAGGGCTACACCGCCAGCGTCGACCTGACACAGGGGCTCGATCCGTCGGAGCTGGTCGCCCCGTTCGTGTAGGAGCCACTGCTATCCTCGGGCTCCATGACCACCGCGGACGCCATCGCCCACCAACTCGAGGCCCTCAGGGTCGAGGCCCTCTTGGCCGTCGTGGCCGCGCCGGACGCGGCGGGCCTGCGCGACACCGAGATCCGGTACCTCGGCCGCAAGGGTCCGCTGTCGGCGATCCTCTCCACCCTCGGGAAGATGGAGCCCGACGAGCGCCGGGAGGTCGGCAAGGTCGCCAACGACGTCCGGACGGCCTTGGAGGCCGCCGTCGCCGGTCGGCGGTCCGCCCTCGACGCCCAGGAGGCCGCGCGGCGCAGCGGGGCGGAGCGGGTCGACGTCACCCTGCCCGGCCGCAAGCCCCCCCTCGGCCACCTGCACCCGATCACCCAGGTCATCGACGAGATCGTCGACGTCTTCGTCGGCCTGGGGTTCAAGGTCGCCGACGGCCCGGAGGTCGAGAGCGACTACTACAACTTCGAGGCGCTCAACATGCCCAAGGACCACCCCGCCCGGTCGATGTTCGACACGCTCTACGTCGAGCCCAACGACTACGGCCAGCCGCTGCTGCGCACCCACACCTCGCCGATGTGGGTGCGGGCCATGGAGGCCAACGAGCCGCCCCTCTATGTCACGATGCCGGGCAGGGCCTTCCGCCGCGACGTCGCGGACCCGACGCACCTCGCCGGCTTCCACCAGATCGACGGCCTGGCCGTCGACAAGGGGATCTCGTTCGCCGACCTGAAGGGGAGCGTCGAGGTCTTCGCCAAGGCGCTCTTCGGCCCGCACCAGCGCATCCGGATGATCCCGCACTATTTCCCCTTCACCGAGCCGTCGGCCGAGGTTTACGTCTCCTGCTTCAACTGCGACGGCAGCGGGTGCCGGGTATGCGGCAGGGAGGGCTGGATCGAGATCATGGGGGCCGGGATGGTCCACCCCGAGGTCTTCAAGGCCGTCGGCTACGACCCAGACGTCACGGGTTTCGCCTTCGGGATGGGCATCGAGCGGATCGCCCTGCTGCGGTGGTCGATCGGCGACATCCGCTGGCTCGTCGAGAACGACATCCGGCTCCTGGAGGGGTTTTAAGGAATGAGGGGTTCTAGAACATGAGGGGGCTCTAGATGCTGGTGCCGCTGTCGTGGCTGGCCGACTACGTCACCATCGATCGTGACGCCGACTCCGTCGCTGAGGCCCTCACGTCCGCGGGCTTGAAGGTCGAGGCGATCCACCGCCCCGGGGCCGACATCGAGGGCGTCGTCGTGGGGGAGGTGCAGGCCATCCTGCCCCACCCGAACGCCGACAAGCTCCTCGCGGTCGAGGTGACCACCGGGGTCTCGGTCCGTCGCATCGTGTGCGGCGCCCACAACTTCTCGGTCGGCGACAAGGTCCCGGTGGCGCTGCCCGGCGCCCGCCTGCCCGGGGACGTCACCATCAGCCGGGCCACGATCCGGGGGGAGGTCTCCGAGGGGATGCTCTGCTCGGCCCGGGAGCTCGGCGTCGGCGACGACCACGACGGCATCCTGGTGCTCCCACCCGACGCGGAGTTGGGGGGCGAGGTCACCAAGGTGCTCGGCCTCGACGACGTCATCCTCGACATCGAGGTCACGACGAACCGCCCGGACGCCATGAGCCTGCTTGGGATCGCCCGGGAGGTCGCCGCCATCACCGGGGGGCACGTCACCTTCCCAGCGCTGCGGATGAACCGGGCGACCGCCGGCAGGCCGCCGGTCGATGAGCTGGCCCAGGTCACCGTCGAGGACCCGGCAGGCTCCCCCCGCTACCTGGCCCGCGTGATCACCGGCGTGACGCCCGGCCCCTCCCCCGAGTGGGTGGGGAAGCGCCTGGCGGCGGCGGGGGTGCGGCCCATCTCCAACATCGTCGACGCCACGAACTACGCCCTCATCGTCACCGGCCACCCGATGCACGCGTTCGACCTCGACAAGCTCTCGGGCTCGCGCATCGTCGTGCGGCGGGCCGCCGAGGGCGAGCAGCTCGTCACGATCGACGGCGACAGGCGGGACCTCGTCCCCGACGACCTCGTCATCGCCGATGCGCAGGCGCCGGTTGCCCTCGCCGGCATCATGGGTGGGAAGGACACGGAGGTGTCGGCCGGCACGACCCGGGTGCTGCTGGAGTCGGCGTATTTCGACCCCGCCTCGGTACTCCGGAGCTCCAAGCGGCACGGGCTGCGGTCGGAAGCGTCCGCCCGCTTCGAGCGGGGCGCCGACCCGAACAACGTCCCCTATGCCGCCGAGCTGGCCGCCG
>WNFD01010521.1_pt1 | contig 17057 bp, 17 predicted proteins | sample 5400491 | NCBI WGS metagenome assembly WNFD01 (sample SAMN13153343, study PRJNA577476) | soil metagenome | isolation source: 120 cm saprolite under Douglas fir tree site 2 hole 2 replicate 2 | place: USA:California | collected 2015-04-18 | reverse complement strand
TCGTCGCGCTCGAGCAGGCCGTAGGTGGGGTAGGTTCCACCGCTGAGGCCGTGCGCGCGAGCGTCAGGCATGAGGACACTGTAGCCGTGGCCCAGGAACATTTCCGCATAGCCTTGCATTCCGAGGCGGTTGTCACCTAGTCCGTGAAGGAGAATGACCGCATCGCCGTTGCTCCGTTGCGGGTGAATGTACCAGGCACGGAGCACTGCATCGTTGAATGCGGAAATCTGAACGTCGGTGAGATTAGAGTGCAGTTCGGCGGCGATCTGGACCATGCCGATTTCGGCGCTGAGCGGGAGCGGACGATGGTAGGCGTACAGGGTGGTGTTGGCCAGGAAGATAGCAGCGGCAAGGCAGACGACGGCATAGACCGCGAACAGAGACATCAGCGGGCGAAGGCGTCTGCGCATTCTGGAAGAGATACGGCGGATCGGTGCGAATTGTTCAGTTGGCGAGAAGCGGAGAGAGCTATGGTAGGGCCAAAGACAGCAGGTTCTCGCTTCGCTCGGAATGACAATGCAAAAAAACAAAAGGCGGGCAAGGGCGCCCGCCCCACACAATCACACACAATCAAAAACCGCGGACAAGAGTGTCCGCGCCACGCGAGTTATCTTGCGGCTAAAGCCGGTTCTAGCTTGCCGGCTTTGAATGTCTCGTAGCGGTGGTTGATTTCTTCCCAGTTCACTACGTTCCACCAGGCAGCGAGATATTCGGGACGGCGGTTGTTGTACTTCAGGTAATACGCGTGCTCCCAGACGTCGTTGCCGAAAATGGGATACAGGCCTTGCGAGACTGGGTTGTCCTGGTTGGGCGTGCTGATGACTTGCACTTCGCCGCCGGGCTTGCCGGCTAACCAGACCCATCCGCTGCCGAATTGCTTGACGCCGGCATCGTTGAATTTGGTTTTAAAGTCGGCGAAGTTGCCGAAAGTTTTCTGGATCACGCCAGCGATCGCGCCGGTGGGGTCGCCTCCACCTTTAGGCTTCATGATCTTCCAGAACATGGAGTGGTTGACGTGGCCGCCTCCGTTGTTGTGAACAGCGCTGCGAATGTCCTCGGGAAGCGACGCGAGGTCGCGGATCAAGTCTTCTGCACTCTTGGATTGCAGGTTGGGATATTTTTCCAGTGCCGCGTTCAGATTTTTTACATACGCGCCATGGTGCATGTCGTGATGCAGCTTCATGGTCTGGGTGTCAATTGCGGGCTCGAGAGCCGAGTAGTCATAAGGCAGGGCTGGTACTTCGTGGGCCATATTCTTCCTCCAAATGGAATGATGATGAGTTCACCGGGAACGATTCAAAGAGCAGTCGCAGTTGTCAGTGGCCAGTTGCCATGAACCAGTATTGTTGCTGACCACCGATCACTTGATTAGATTGTACGGAATCACGGAAGTTTGTACCTGGTGTGCTGAATGATGACTGACGAAGTGGCTGGTGTGACCGGGAAACTCAGTTGGTAGGGTAGCGCCTTTTGACGGTGTCGCGCTGTGTAAGAACACGATTCAACTCTTCCACCAAACGGATGAGTTTCTCCGAGTCCTGCTCACGGCTGGCGGCTTCAGAAAGCGCCCGCCAATCTTTCGCTTGAGCTTCCATCTTTAACCTCCATCAGAACGCTGTATTACTTAGGGAAGTTGCATTTCCTGTGCCAAGAATAGAGAGGTCTTTGTTTTCTGTCAGTTGGCGGGAGCTGGATGCAATTCGGCGGCTGTCAGGTGAGTAATAACTTCCAGGTGCCGGGACGAAGTCTCCCCACTTCTTTTCAGTAAAAGCGGCAATCGAGGCGGGTCACTCGGCGAGCAAATACATCAACGTTCACGAATCGCACACCACCGGCCTGCTGCGAGGGCCGCCCTCGACCGCAAGTGCAGGGTCCGCCGCAACTCGAATGCAAAGCGCAAGGAATTTTTGCGGATGTTACTCTACTGGTGCGAAGTCTTGAGATTCAGAGTAGCGGCGGTGAGAATCGAGATTGTGAGAATGGTAAAAGGGCAGTGGGCGAGAACTAGAAAGAGAGAACGACAGCCGATGAGCACGAGCCTTCCTGACCCGTCACAACAACGTCGCTTCCCACGTTTTCCGCTGGATGTTCGAGTTTCGGCTAAAGTCTTCCGCGCCGACGCGCCGGTTGAGCTTTGGGGCCGCTCCATTGAATTCGGGCAGGATGGGATCGGTGTGACTCTCACCGGTGAACTGGAGCCCGGGGAGGTGGCCACGCTGGAACTAACGCTACCGGCCAGTGCAACTCCGTTGAAATTGCGAGGGCTGGTGCGGTACCGCGATGGACTGCGCCATGGATTTGAGTTTCTAGCCCGGGACGAGATGCAGCGGGACCTGATTCGGAGAACCTGCGAACTACTCTCCCTCGGAAGATGACGCTGGGTCAGAAAAGAAATAAGAGCCGCAGGCGCGAGGGTGCCCGCGCCTCACGGTTATTTGTCATCCGTTGATTTTTCCTGGGCTTCGATGTCGGCGCTGGCCAGCAACCTGCGCAGGGCCTTCTCACCGGCAGCTCCGCGCTGTTCGCCGGCAATGTTTCCATCCCGGTCAATGACTACATAAATGGGATAGGAATTGGCCTGATACATGGCGGCCAGATTGGTGTCTTCAGTGAGGACGACGCGGCAGGAGCGCGGATGCTGCTCGAGATATTTCTTGACGGTCTTCTTGGATTCGGCCACGTCAATGGCCAGGACGATCAGTCCTTTGTCGGCGAATTCCTGGTTGATGGTCTCGACCAACGCCTCTTCCTGGTGACAGTACTGGCACCAAGTAGTCCAGAATTCGAGCAGGACGACTTTGCCTTTCACTGATTTGTTGTTGAAGCTCTCGCCCGACATAGTTTTGGCACGGAAGCGGGGAGCGGGTTTGTCGTCGTCATCGCCGGCGAAGGCGCAGGCGGCGGCCAGCAGCAGAAACACACACAGCACACGGCGAAGGCGAGGCTGCATGGCCGGGAATGATAGCACAAGGCGGAATCGGGTGATCTGGCCGATGCCGATCTTCGGCGCCGGGTTTTCCGCGAAAAAATCCGGTATGCACAGCTCGGCGCGGTCCGGAATCTGGTAACCTGCTGGCAAGAAATCACAAGGAGGCCAACTATGGCATTAAAACCCATCCCCGAAGGCTACCACTCAGTGACCCCTTACCTGATCGTCAAAGGCGCAGCGAAGGCCATTGACTACTACAAGAAAGCGTTCGGCGCGACCGAGTTGATGCGCTTTCCCGGGCCGAATAACACCATAATGCATGCGGAAATCAAGATTGGCGATTCCATCGTCATGCTGGCGGACGAAGGCGAGGACAGCTCTCATCGAAGTCCGCAGGCGGTAGGTGGTACGCCCGTCAGCCTAATGATTTACGTACCAGATGTGGACAAAGTCTTCAACCAGGCGGTTTCCGAGGGAGCCAAAGCCACGCGCGCGGTGGAGGACCAGTTCTACGGCGACCGCTCGGGAAACCTGATTGATCCCTTTGGGCACGTGTGGACGGTCTCAACTCACAAAGAAGACGTTTCTGGGGAAGAGATGCAGAGACGAATGGCGGCCCTGCCGAAATCCGCGTAGGAGCCATCAACCCACGAAACCGGCACAGCTTCCTGGACAAGGCGGGGACAATGAATTAGCCTGCCTTGTCGCAAGGAGGCTGTGTGCGCATGTGGACGGTTCTGCTTATCGCAGTGGCGGCGCTGGTCGTCCTGTTTGTGGTGTCGCGACGGCTGTCGGCGAAGTCTATGCCGGTGGCAGGATCCGCGGCGCCGGATTTTTCTCTCAGCTCGCAGGATGGGAACCAGGTCAGCCTGAAGGATTTTCGCGGTAAGTGGGTGGTGCTCTATTTCTATCCCAAAGATTTCACCACCGGCTGCGCCGTTGAGGCGCACAATTTTCAGCGCGATCAGGCAGAATATGGGCGGCGAAACGCAGTGATTTTGGGAGTGAGCGTGGACAGCGCGGAGTCGCACAAGAACTTCTGCGCGAAAGAAGGGCTGAATTTCAAGCTGCTGGCTGATACCTCGCACCAGGTCTCGAAGCAATATGGATCGCTGATGAATTTTGGAGTGGCGCAGATTTCCGCGCGGAATACGTTCTTGATTGATCCGCAAGGAAAAATCGCCCGCGCGTTTTCGAGCGTGAATCCGTCCCGGCACAGTTCGGAAATGCTGGCGGCGATTGATGAACTGGAGAAGCAGGCGTCAGTTCCCTGATCCGAACTCGGCCCGAGTTCCTTATTTTCTTCTCGAATATTCCTTTGCGTACCCGGGTGCAGTGATTCCTTCGAGCAGGCGCGAATCATCCAACGGTGGGTGCGAAACCATGCTCAACGGGATGACTCCAGCCCAGGTTGGAAAGTTGTAATCCTCATCGTCGTCAATCACTGGGCCCTGGCGTACCTTGGCGGAGAATTCTTCAATCGGCAACTGGAGGACGGCCGTCGCTTTCAGTTCCTGCTCGTTGGGCCGGCGAGCATCTTTCCATCGGTAGTTCATGGAATGATTGAAAATGGAACGCGCTAATACCAAGCCATCGAGCAGAGTCACCGTCACGCAGACGGGAACGCCGCTACCGGCGTGACGGAGCATGCGGCTGGCTGCAGAGCCGTGCACATAGAGCAGGTCGTTCTTGCGGGCGTAGCTGGTTGGAATCACACAGGGCTGCCCTTCGACAGCAAAGCCTACGTGGCAGATGAAGCCTTCGTCGAGAATCTGATAAACCGTATCGCGATCATAGACGGCACGCTGCGGCTCACGCACGACGCGCGTGCGCGCAGTCGGGGCAGAGGAGTTGGACATGAGAGGGTCGCTCCAGGCAATCGCCAAGAATGAAGGGTAATAGAGAATGTTATCAGGTCGGTACTTCAGGGGTAGGGATTCGGAGCTATAATTTGCGGGAACGAGGAGGTGCGGTTATGAATTTGGTTAGGCCTCTCACTTTCCTCCTTACCCCGGTTGTTTTTTTCGGCACAGCCATGGCTGCGGACAATGCAACTTCTGCTGCCTCCTCCGGGCAGTTCCGAATTCCTCTCGTACAGACCGGATCCGCTGCGTCTTCTCGGATCACGTCAGCTAGTAGCGCTGACACTCCTGTCATCTTGCGCATGGGGCCCCGCGGGCAGCGCGTCGATCTGAGTCCGTTTGCAGGGGTGTGTTTCACCATGCGCAGTTACAAGGTGAAACCTACGGAACGGTTGCGGGATGACGACAATGGTGCTGCGGGATATTCCACCTGTCAGATGGGATCCAAATTTAGCGTGCGGTCGGCGGACGATCCGCCTTCAAAATAAAACTCTTGACGAAAGGAAAACCCCGCCCTCTCGCATAAAACGCGAGCAGGATGGGGTACTCTTTCAGTCAGTGTCTGCGCACCAGAACTACTGCAGCGATTTGGGGTCGGAGCGGTTCTTGGGAGACGCTTTTGTCAGCGCGGCATCGAGCTCACGGGCGGCGGCGGGAATCCCAGCTTTGCCTTCGCGCAAGATTTCTTTTGCGGAGAGCTTGCGGCCATAAAGCTTCTCGTTGGCGCTGCCATCGGGGCGCAGGGTCGAGCCTTCAAGAGAGATTCCGGCGAACAGGCCGCGCGAGCGCGAGTAGGAAAGAATCTCGGCGCGCATGACCACGTCGGTTGCAGCGGTGGCAGTGCGGCCTTTGGGACCGGCTGCGGCTGAGGCGTCTGCGCCAAGCTTTACTTTGCTGCCCATCAGCGATTCGGCGCCGCGGGGATTCACCACCAGGAGAACGAAGTCAGTGGCCTGTCCGCCCAGTTGAAAGCCGATGTTTCCGCCCTCGAGTGCGTACATGGCGGGAGCGCCCCAGGGGCCGGTGGAATGTTGAGAATTTCCTTCATGACGGTGCCCGCATCTTTTATGCGGTCCGTTTCCTTGTCATTGCCGGCCGCGAAACCCAGGGGAACGCAGGCCAGCGATAGTAAGAAGGCGATGAGTTTTTTCATTGCGGCTCCTCTTTATCAGCTATTAGCTCTTAGCTTTTAGCCAGATCCGAAAACTTCCCGCTGAAGGCCAACAGCAAGCGCCACATTATAGATCTAACTGTGGACGTTTCTTTTCTTGATGCCTTGCTATTTTACTCTGATGGTGGACGCGAAGGATTGGCCAGCTCGTTCCTTTTCCTTGTGGGCAGCCCGCGCGGCGAATCGGTTTAGCTAAGAGCTAACGGCTAAAGGCTTAAAGCCAATAGCTGCTGTCAGTAGTGACCCTCCATGTGCTCCTTTTGTAACTTGGCTAAGCCGTGCTGCTGGCCTAAAGTCAGGCCATTGGCTGGTTTAGAGAAGCCTTAAATGTTCGGCAAGCCACGTGCAGCTAATAGCTCGGAGTAGCCTGAAAACGTGGCTATTTGTGCAATTTTTGGATGGTTCAGGTATGAAGTACACAGGGCTGGGTTTTTGTCTCGCGATGACCATCGGGGCGCTGGTCTCGCCTTCTCCGGCCCAAACTTCGTATATTGCTTCCAGTGGCCTGGCCGTAACGTCACCCGGTCTTGATTCCACCCAGCCCGGTTCTATCATCACCATTCAGAAGCGCGTGAATGAAGTGAACGTGCTGTTCATTGCCATGGACAAGCACGGAAAATTCGTGCGCGATTTGAGCCAGAATGACTTCAGCATTCTCGACGACCACAAGCCGCCGCAGACGATTGTGAACTTTCGGCAGCAAACCGACTTGCCGCTGCAGTTGGGCCTACTGATCGATACCAGCGGATCGGTGCATGGTCGCTTCCAGTTTGAGCAGGACGCGGCGATTGGTTTTCTGGAGCATACCATCCGGCCGCATTATGATCGGGCGTTCGTTACCGGTTTCAGCTCGCACAGCCATGTAGCGCAGGACTTCACCGACAACGTGAGCCTGCTGTCCGCGGGAATTCAACGGTTAGAGAATGGCGGCGGCACAGCGCTCTACGACGCGGTTTACTCCAGTTGCAAGGAACGGCTGCTGAAGGACGATTCAGACCGGCCAGTGCGGCGGGCGCTGGTTGTGGTCAGTGACGGTGAAGACAACCAGAGTGAACACACGCGGGCGCAAGCGATAGAGATGGCGCAGCGCGCACAGGTCATCATTTACACGATTTCTACCGACGATAGCGGCCTCATCTTGCGTGGGGACAAGATCCTGGAACAGCTTGCCGATGCGACCGGCGGGCGCGCGTTTTTTCCGTACAAGATGAAAGACATCAAGAACTCGTTTTCCGCCATCGAAGACGAGTTGCGCAGCCAATATGTGATCGCCTATCATCCGGCGGATTTCGATGCCGACGGGCGGTATCGCTCGATCGAAATCACCTCCCTGAAGAAGGACCTGCAGGTGCGGGCGCGCAAAGGCTATTTCGCTCCGCAACAGTAGCCCGGATCCACCCTCCCAGTGCTAGAATCGCATCAGACAAGACATTGAGTTGACCATGGCCCGTAAGTTTCTGGTACTGATGTTGGTTTTGTCGTCGGTCGCGTGGACTGCTGCGGCGAAGACCGGGCCGCGAAAAAAATCACACAAGACGAAGGCGCCAGTAGTCCAGCCCGCGCCAGAACCGGCGCCCACACCAGCCCCGCCGCCACCGCTTACGCCGGAACAGGGACCGTCCTATCCGCCCGAGGTCAGCCTCCAAGGCGGACAACTGACAATTGTGGCAAGGAACTCCACCATGAGTGACGTTCTGACGGCCGTGAAACAGAGGACCGGGGCGGCGGTTGATATGCCGGCAGTGTCCAGTGAGCGGGTGGTCGGACGATTCGGGCCGGGGGCTCCGCGGGACGTGATGGCGCAATTGCTGAACGGATCGCACTACGATTATGTGCTGCTGGGATCACCAGCCGATCCCGGGTCGCTCAGAAAAGTGGTGCTGATGGCGAGGGCCAACGGGCCGGAACCGCCTCCGCCGCGGCAGGCAAACCAGCCAACGATGCAGGGGAATCCGAACCTGCAGGCTGTGCCGGACATCGCGAGCGACGATCAAGAAGATAATAGCGCTGAGATCCCGGCCGAGGCGCAAGCGCCTGAGCAGGAAGAGCCGCAGCCGGAGCAGCAACCGGGGCCGAACGGGCCAACAGCAATAACAGCAGCAGAAGCAGAATGGGGCCCCTCCAGGAGCGCCGCCGCAGTAAGCTATCGGGTATCAGCCGTCAGCCATCAGCGATCAGGTCAAGTGTCATTCCCACGCAGCTTTCCCGGGCTTACGCTCTGGGCTAATTAAATGCCGCTGCTGGCGCGGCTGGAGCCCCGGCGCATTCCGCATCGGGCTTCGCGTTGAGGTGTGGCACTCTTTCCACGGATGAATGGTGGCGCGGATCTACAGGCGGTAGGGCTGAGGGCTGAAAGCTAAGATCAGTCGCCGCTGGCGTGGTGCTCTCTGCTGACGAGAACCAACGTGTGTGCGGGCTTACGTGAGTGCCAGGCGAAAGCTTGCAGTAGGGCCAACACTGTCGAGTAGGCGAGGGCGATTCCCAGGGCGAGGGACCCGGCGACGGTGAAAGTGACTACAAATGCAACCAACAAACTCCCCAAGTTCGGCCCACTTTCCCGTCGATCCCAGCAGCAACCGGCAACGGATTGAATTCAGCGTGGTTACCCATCTTTTGGCGCAAAGAAACGCAAGAAAGATGGTGCAGCGCGGTGCGCTTTCTCACTCTACCCGCGTTGACGCTTGCTGCTGTTAACAAATAAGATACGTGAGTAGAGCTGCGCAATCCCACTCTCCAACATTTCTGGGGGCCCGTCCACATTACGAAGGTGCATTCTTTTACTCGAAGATGGCCATTACGCAAATTTCCGTTCGGGGCGCCCGGCAACACAACCTGAAAAACATCAACGTGGAGATCCCGCGTAACACGTTCACGGTGATTACCGGCTTGAGCGGATCGGGCAAATCCTCGCTGGCATTTGACACTATTTATGCCGAAGGGCAGCGGCGTTATGTGGAGACGCTTTCCGCCTACGCGCGGCAGTTTCTGGATCAGATGGAGCGGCCGGATGTGGACGCGATTGACGGCCTGAGTCCTTCGATTTCGATTGAGCAGAAAACCACCAGCCGCAGTCCGCGATCAACGGTGGGCACCATCACCGAAATTTACGACTACCTGCGGCTGCTGTTTGCGTCCATTGGAGTGCCGCACTGCCCGAAGTGCGGGCGTGCGATTTCGCGGCAGACCGCGGCGCAGATCGTGCAGCGGGTGATGGCGCTGACTCCGGAAGACCGGGTGATGGTGCTGGCGCCGATTGTGCGCGGGCGTAAGGGCGAATTCAAGAAGGAAATGGAAAAGCTGGCGCAGCACGGTTTCACGCGGGCGCGAATTGACGGCGAACTAATTAGCCTGGAAGACGAAATCGCGCTGGATAAACGGAAAAACCACACCATAGAAGTGGTGGTGGACCGGCTGCTGGTGAAGGCGGGGATCGAGCACCGGTTGGAGATGTCCGTCGGGCTGGCGATGAAACTGGCTGGCGGACTGGTGCAAGTGGCGATTGTCGGCGGCGCAGAGCAGCTTTATTCCGAACGGCTGGCGTGTCCGGATTGCGGCATTGACGTGCCGAAACTTGAGCCCCGGTCGTTTTCGTTCAATAGCGCATATGGTGCGTGCCCGGAGTGCCATGGCCTGGGCAGCAAGTACGATTTCGATCCCGCGAAGGTGATCAACGACTGGTCGAAGCCGCTGCTGGAAGGCGGATTGGGGCCGGGCTCGGCGTCCCAGAATTTGATTCATCAGGTGAAGATCGTGGGTGCGGCCTATGGGATCGATTTGAGCACCCCATTCGAAAAGATGCCGGACAGAATCCAAAACCTGCTGCTTTATGGAGAACCGGAAGGGCGAGGCAAGACTGGTTTTTGGGGAGTCTTTGGGTATTTGAAAAATGCGATGGACGAGTCGTCGTCGGAAACATATCGCGACTGGCTGATGGAGCACATGTCAGCCACGGAATGCCCGGCATGCAAGGGGAAGCGGCTTCGTCCGGAGAGCCTGGCGGTACAGGTGGAGGGCATATCCATCGCGGACTTCACGGCGCTGCCGGTTTCGCGTTCGCTGGAAAAGGCGAAGGGCATACATCTGAGCGGGCGGGACGCGCAAATTGCCGGACGCATCATGCACGAGATTGTGGAACGGCTGCAGTTTTTGCATGCAGTTGGCCTGGGCTACATCTCGCTGGATCGGTCGGCGGCGACTTTGTCGGGGGGCGAGGGACAGCGCATCCGCCTGGCAACGCAAATAGGATCGAAGCTGCGTGGCGTGCTCTATGTTCTGGATGAGCCTTCGATCGGTTTGCATCATCGCGACAACGGGCGCTTGTTAAACGCGCTGCAGGAATTGCGTGATTTGGGAAACACCGTGCTGGTGGTGGAGCACGATGAAGAGACCATCCGGCGGGCGGACTACGTGATTGATCTCGGCCCAGGAGCGGGAAGACACGGCGGCGAGGTAGTGGCACGCGGAACGCCGGAGGAAATCACTCGCGTGCCGGAGTCGCTCACCGGGGCTTACATATCGGGGCAGGCGCGGATTGAGATGCGTTCGGAGCGGCGGCCAGTTAACGGCAGCGCGATTACTGTCTTGGGCGCGCGCGAGAACAATCTGAAGAATGTGGATGCAAGTTTCCCGTTGGGTCTGATCACAGTCGTGACCGGGGTTTCAGGGTCGGGGAAATCTACGTTGGTGAATGACATTCTCTATCGTGCGCTGGCGAAGACACTTTACCGTTCGCGCGAGCAGGCGGGAGAACACAAAGCGATTTCCGGCGCTGAGAATGTGGACAAGGTGATTCGCATTGATCAGTCGCCGATCGGACGGACGCCGAGGTCGAATCCGGCGACCTACACGGGAGTGTTTACGCAGATTCGGGATCTTTATGCCATGCTGCCGGAATCACGTGAACGTGGCTACAAGCCGGGACGGTTTTCTTTCAATGTGGCGGGTGGACGATGCGAGACGTGCCAGGGCGAAGGTCAGCGGCGGATTGAGATGAACTTCCTCCCCGACGTTTACGTGGTGTGCGAGGGGTGTGGTGGCAGGCGGTACAACCAGGAGACTCTGGCGGTGAAGTACAAGGGACATTCGATCGCTGACCTGCTGGAGACTCCGGTTTCGGAGGCGCTGCCGGTGCTGGAAAATATTCCCAAGGTGCAGCAGAAGCTGCAGACGCTGGTGGATGTAGGACTGGGCTATCTGCACTTGGGGCAATCGGCGGTAACGCTTTCGGGCGGAGAAGCGCAGCGGATCAAGCTGGCACGGGAGTTGAGCAAGCGGCAGACCGGGCGAACACTTTATCTTCTGGACGAGCCGACAACGGGCCTGCACTTCGACGATGTGCGAAAGCTGCTGGACGTGTTGCATCGGCTGACCGACCTGGGGAATACGGTCATCATCATTGAACACAATCTGGATGTGATCCGAAACGCCGACTGGATTCTTGATCTGGGGCCAGAGGGCGGAGAAGAAGGCGGAAAGATTGTGGCCCAGGGCACGCCGGAGCAGGTGGCGCGGAATAAGAAATCGTACACGGGGCAGGCGCTGGCGGAATTTTTCGCGAAAGTAGCCGTCAGCCATCAGCACTCAGCCGTCAGCTAATCTGAGTCCTGGCAAGGTTTCGAGCACAGCGACGCAGTGATGTCTCGGACCCACAGCGACCATCTCTAGGCTTAGTGTTTTCGTGTAAATTCAATTTTATGGATTCGAACTCAGAATGGCCCAAGGCCGGCCCGGAAACAGTTTCCCTGGCGGTGGGCCAGCAACTTCCAGGGCCGAAAGACCCCTCTGCGGATCCGCCGTGGAGCGGCTGGGATGTGACGCGGATTGGGCTGCTGTTGTTTGTATTGCCTTTTCTTGTGATCCCATTTGTTGCTTTGGCAGCGAAAAAGATTTTCTATCCCGGCTTGCCCTGGCTTACGGTGGCGCAAAAGCCCTGGATTGCGCTGACCACTCAATTCTTTTGGTATGCGGCCGTTGCGGTTTACATGATCATGTTCGTGGAAGGAACGTTTCATCGGCGGTTTTGGGAAGCGATTCATTGGAACTGGCCCCGCCGGACCTGGGCCCTGCTAGTCCCGATCGGGATGGTGATGGTGTCGTTGCAGGGACTGGAGCATTTTTTTAAGATTCCCAAACACATTCCCATGGAAGAGTTTCTGGCTACTCCGCTGGCGGCAGCGATGACGGCGATTCTTGCCGTCACCCTGGGGCCGCTGATGGAAGAGTTGTTTTTCCGGGGATTTCTGTATCCAGTGCTGGCGCGGAGGTTCGGCGTTACTGCGGGCGTGGTGGCCACGGCGGTTGGATTCGGCCTGATTCATGGCGCGCAGTTGGCGTTTGCCTGGGGCTTGGTTTTGATTATCTTTCTGGTTGGAGTGGTGCTCACCATTGTTCGCGCCAAGACGAATTCGGTGGGCTCAAGCTTTGTGGTGCATGTTGCCTACAACTCGACGATCGTGACGATGGGACTGATCGCGGCGCGACATGGAGACAAGGTTGTGAAGTGAGGGGAAGCTATCAGCCGTCAGCATTTAGCTTATGGCATTTGGTCGTTGATGTCCGGAGCGGGTCCTCGCAGGGTAGGTCGAGGGACTGAGTGCTAAGAGAAAAATGCGATTTGCCAACTAGCGACGACCAACGACCAACGACCAGAAGTGACCTTAACGACTGACCTTATGATCCAAACCTTGGAATGGACCGACCGCGGCGTGCGCTTTATTGATCAGACCAAGTTGCCGACCGAAGAGACTTACGTCAATTGCACCACCTACCTGGAAGTAGCGGATGTGATTCGCAACATGGTGGTGCGGGGAGCGCCGGCGATTGGAGTTGCGGCGGCGATGGGCGTCGCACTCGGCGTGCAGAAATCGAAAGCCGAGAATGTTGGCGATCTGAAGCGCGAGTTTGATGAAATCTGCGACGTGATTGGAAAGACCCGTCCGACGGCGGTGAACCTGTTTTGGGCGATTCGGCGGATGGGGCAGAAGTTTGAAACGCTGCGGGTGCGTCCGGTGGCGCAGATCAAGCTGGCGCTGATTGACGAAGCGCGGCGCATCCACGCTGAGGACATCGCCATCAATCAGGCGATGGGACGACACGGAGCCGCGCTGATGCCAGCCAGCGGTGGCGTCCTAACCCACTGCAACGCAGGCGCGCTGGCGACGGCGGGATACGGCACGGCGCTGGGAGTGATTCGCGCCGCCATCGAAGCTGGCAAAAAGATCCACGTTTATGCGGATGAGACGCGACCTTTCTTGCAAGGCTCCCGGCTGACGGCGTGGGAGTTGATGAAAGATGACATCCCGACCACGGTCATTTCCGACAATATGGCGGGGGCGATGATGCTGCAGGGGAAGATCGGAGCGGTCATTGTCGGCGCCGACCGCATTGCGGCCAATGGAGACGTCGCCAATAAGATTGGGACGTACACGGTGGCGGTACTGGCCAAAGAGCACAGCCTGCCGTTTTATGTGGCGGCTCCGATCTCTACGGTGGATCTGGAGACTCCGGACGGCAGTCAAATCCCTATCGAGCAAAGAAATCCGGCGGAGGTCACGCACATTGCGGGGAAAGCCATTACGCCGCCGGGAGTGCAAATCGAGAACCCAGCGTTCGACGTGACTCCCGCCAAGTACGTTACGGCCATCGTGACCGAGCGCGGGATTGCCCGTGCTCCCTACGAAGAGTCGCTGGCCACTCTGGTGCGGGAGGAACAGCGGTCCGGCCGTTAATCAAGAACAAGAGCCTTTAACCCCAAAGGACGCAAAAGGAACGCAAGGTGCGCAAAGAGAGGCTCTTCTTCGATCTTTGCGTAACCTCGGCGGTCTTTGGGTTAAAGGTTTGTGGCTCGCCCTTACCAAGGTAACCGCCAGTCACTAGATTTCGCCGGACTTTCCTCTTGAAATCCGATACAACAGATGTGAAAACTCGGTCTAGGTGTGTTTGTTGCGCGCGCGTAAAAGGGGGGGTAGATGTCGCAAGTCAGGCAGGAACAGCCGTCCATGCTGGCACGAGCGGAAGAGATTCAGACGCAGATTCATGAACTATCCAGCCGGGACATGCAGTTGTGGTCCATCGTAAGCCTGGTGATTCTGGTGCTGACCGCAGGATTTCTGGCACTGCTTGCACCCAATCTGGTGTGGACACAGCGTGTGGTTCGAATCGAGCAGGGATACCTGCCGCAACTGTTTTTCGGGCTGATTTGCTTGGTGGTGTTGTTCAATATCTATCTTCTGTCGCAGCGGGTATCTCTAAACTCCACTCGTAAGGCGCTAATTAGCGAACTGGTCTTGAATGAACGCCTGGAAAGCCTCTCGCTAATTGACCCGCTGACCCAGTTGCTGAACCGGCGCGCGCTCAACGAACTGATTACCCATCAACTGGCCCGCTCCAATCGTGGCGGCGAACCGCTGACCTTTCTAATCTTGGATCTCAACGATTTTCGTGACTTGAATGCCAAACTCGGAAGCATGGAAGGCAACCGAGTACTCAACGACTTTGCACGGCTGCTGAAGAAAGTGTTTCGCGGCGGCGACTTGATATTTCGCCAGGGCGGAGATGAATTCTTGGTAGTGATGCCGGACACCACCGAGCAACAGGCGGAGCCTCCGCTGCAGCGCCTACTGCGCGCGGTTGATCAGTGGAACGTGGAAAACGGAAAGGTTTATCAGCTTGCGTTTACCTGGGGAATAGCCGCATACGTGACTGGCACCAGCCTGGAAGAAATTCTGCGGACCGTGGATCGAAAGCTATTCCAGAAAATGCACAATCTGGCACCGGTGTTTTAAGAGCAGCTCTTAGCTGTTAGCACTTGGCTCTTAGCCTCCCAGGCAAATCGCTAACGGCTGGCGTCACAGTTTCGCAGCTGCTGCCTGATCCAGAAACCAATTTAGCTCCCCATCTGTTGGCCTCACTCCCTGACAGGGCAGGTTCGTGGCAGGATCTTTAAGCGCTCTTCCAACCATTGCGGCCTTCTCAGCGCCGCTTACCAAGAACATTACGTTGGCGGAATGATTCAGCACCGGATAGGTGAAAGTGATGCGGAAGGCGCTGAATTTCTCCACCCAGTTTGCGACTACCCAGTGTTGTTTCTCCTCGAGCGCAGTGGTGCCGGGAAATAACGAAGCGGTGTGGCCATCCGGGCCCATGCCGAGAAGAATCAGATCAAAGCGGGGGAACGAGCCGGGGGCTGGGCTAAAAAAATCGTGCAGGGTCTGCTCATAGGAGTGGGCGGCATCGCCGGCGTCGGGTATTTCCGCGGGGATGCGAAAGACATGGTCGGAAGGAATCGGGAGCTTGGAGAGCAAAGTCTCGTTGGCCATGCGGTAATTGCTCTCAGGGTCAGTGGGCGGCACATGGCGCTCGTCACTCCAAAAGAAGAAGACGTTCTGCCATGACAACTGCGTAGAGAAATCCCGCACTAATTCTTCGTGAAGTCCGCGCGGCGTGGAACCGCCGGAGAGGGCGATGATGAACCTGCCGCGGTCACGAATGGCTTGTAATCCAATACGGCAGAAGCTTTCGGCAGCGGCCCGAAACAAATGCTCAGGAGAAGCGAAGATTCGGACTTGCGGCTCGGAGGGCATCTTATGCCGCTTCGAGCAAAGCACATCGCGCGGCGCCCAGCAGCGCAAGTTTGTCGTTGGTAATGACCTTGATGGGCATAATTTCCATCAGGTGCTGCATGCGGCCTTTACCCAGGAACGCTTGCAGGAAAATGGGAGTGGCGAGACGGGGCTGGATCTTAGGAGCGATGCCACCGGCCAGGAAAACGCCACCAGTGGCTTTCAACTTCAGCGCCAGATTTCCGGCTTCGGCGCCGAATACGGAAACGAAAATGTCGAGGGCTTGGGCGCACATGGCGCACTTGCCTTCCATTGCGGCCTCGGAGACCGCGGCAGCAGGATCCATCTTGAGCATCTGCTCGGCCAGCCACTCCGGAACCTTGCCTTTTCCCGTGTCACGCAAAAACTCGAACACGTTCACCAGGCCGGGACCGGAGAGAATACGCTCGTAGCTCACATGCCCATAGCGCGCGTGGAGATAACGGAAGAGTTCGACCTGCAAGTCGTTCAGGGGGGCGAAATCGCAATGGCCACCCTCAGTGGCGAAGACGTGATACCGCGAGCCATCCCAGTAGAGGCCGCCTTCGCCGAGTCCAGTGCCGGCCGCAATTATGGCTTGATTGCCCTCGCTCTTCCCAGAGACATGGTTCAGGGCAACCAAATCGGCGGGAGACAGCGCGGCAATTCCCCAGCCGGTGGCTTCAAGATCGTTGATCAAGGTTGTGTTCTTAAGATTGAGTTCGTCCGCAAGGCGCTGGGATTCGATGGTCCAGGGAAGATTGGAAGTCTCGACACGGCCGTTGGTGACCGGGCCGGCAACCCCGAAACAAGCCTGTGCCGGGCGAATGCCCGAGGTGCGTACAAACTCAGTGACGATCTTATCCAGGCTGGAATACCGCCGGCTGGGGAAAATGGTTGCTGATACCAGATTGAATTGGCCGTTCTGTACATCAAAGAGGGCCAGCCTTGCGTTGGTGCCTCCGATGTCGCCCGCCAGGATCATTTGTCGAGGTTCCTCCAGTGCCGTCCGTCGCGCTCCAGCAGTTCGTCAGCTTCTTTGGGTCCCCAACTGCCGGCAAGATAGTTCGGAAAATTCCGCGGGGGCAGAGCTTTCCACACATCCAATACCGGGCTGACCACGCACCAGCCGGCTTCGACCATGTCCGCACGCTGAAACAACGTAGCGTCGCCGATCATGCAATCGTGTAGCAGGCGTTCGTATCCGGTGCTGGGCTGAGTCCCGAAGTAATCAGCGTACTTGAAATTCATGTCCACTGCACCCAGGCGCATGATAGGGCCGGGAACTTTGGCGGCGAACTGGAGAGAAATTCCTTCTTCCGGCTGAATGTGCAGGACGAGCTGGTTGGGCATGAGGTTCTCGACCTCCGTATCACGGAACAGAACGAAGGGCGCGCGGCGGAATTGAATTACGATTTGCGTGGTCTGCGCGGCGAGATGCTTTCCAGTGCGCAGGTAGACAGGGACGTCGGCCCATCGCCAATTGTCAATGGCGAGTTTCATAGCAACGAAGGTTT
>WNFD01002970.1_pt1 | contig 17057 bp, 11 predicted proteins | sample 5400491 | NCBI WGS metagenome assembly WNFD01 (sample SAMN13153343, study PRJNA577476) | soil metagenome | isolation source: 120 cm saprolite under Douglas fir tree site 2 hole 2 replicate 2 | place: USA:California | collected 2015-04-18 | reverse complement strand
GCAATGTGAAGTACTTCTCGCCGGTGATGAGCTACCGTCAGTTCTTCCCGATGAAGGGGCTGCGCATCAATCGCGAAGGGCACAATGTGTTGGGTTACCGCTTGCAGCTTGCACACGTTGAGGGCTTCGGCGGTCAGGTCGCTCCGCCGACCAACCGTATCTATAACGGCGGCGAGTCGGATATTCGCGGGTTCGACGTGCGTTCGGCTTCTCCGTACACGTTTATTCCGAACAAGGTGATGTTCAACCTGACTAATCCGGATGGAACGACGGTTCCGCGCGATCCGACGAATCCAGCTCTTGGAAACGTCCAGATTCCGCTGCCGCTCTACCGTCTGGTGTCGATTGGCGGAGACACGAGCTTTACGGCGAACCTGGAGTACCGGATTCCGATTGTGAATCAGGTGACGTTCGCGTTCTTCACGGACTTCGGCATGACGTTCGACGCGCTGAATGGGCAGTTGCGGCAGAGCGTGGCCGGTCAGTCTACGGTGACCAGTCCCGTATACGGGTGCCCGACGTTCGTCAATGGAGCCTGCTTCGGCGGCAAGTCGGTTAGCTTCCCCTATCTGCTGAAGACGGTGCCCGGGACGAACTTCGTGCCGCGCATGTCGAACGGCGCGGAGCTGCAGGTGATTCTGCCGATCGTGAATGCTCCGTTCCGAATCTATTACGCGTATAACTCGCTGCGGCTTTTCAAGGACCTGCCGCAGGCGTTGGCGACGGATAATGCAACGTTCAGCAGCTTCTTCCCAAACTCGGGTGCGGGGCAGTTTACATACCTACAGGCTCTGCAGTTCTATGGTGCGAACTATCAACTGCGTGAGCCGCGTAAGACCTTGCGGTTGACGGTTAGTACGACCTTCTAGTTGAGTTGAGTTGAATGGGTGGAAAGGACCTGCCTTCGGCAGGTCCTTTTTTGCACACCATCACCCACCTGCGAAAAACACCAGCAAAAACGCTTGTCAAGCCCCAAACCGCCTAAATCAATGAAAACAAACCGAGTAGAGTTTGCATAGTAGTTTCCCCCAATCCGCTACAATAGAACTAGAAATAAAAAAGCCCCGGCCAAAAGCCGGGGTTTCCCATTAACACCCATAAACCTTTTAGAAAGACGATTTTACCCGTAACCCATTTAGATGGAATATTTTGCAAATACTAAAAACCGTATGTCGCTGAATCAAAGGATTTTATGCGAGAGATACCCCCGGGGGGGAGGGTACAACCAACCAGCGGGACGGAAGCATACCCCAGAAGCTTAGTACGATGCGGCTTAATGCGGAGATGGCGGCAGTGAAGAAGGGGAGGAAGACGGTTCGCGCATTGCGCGAATACCCCATCCTTCACGGTGAGACCGTAAAGGGTGGGGCACCCGGATCGTGGCGGAGATGAGCACCCGAGGTATGGGCTGGGAGGAGTTCTAGTAGCTGCGCTGGTACATGCGGGAGATGCGGTCGTGCCAGCCGAGGCCCTCGTCGTCGAGGAAGGCCCAGAGGAAGCCGATGCCTAGCGGACAGGCGGAGAGGAATGCCGCGAAGATGCGGCGGCGCATGGCGGCCCGGGTGGGGTTGTCGTCGGAGAAGGTGCAGAGGGCGATGCGGGCGTAGCGCATGCCGGGGGTGCAGTCGGAGAGGGTGAAGAAGAGGAGCTGGTAGATCAACGCAAAAATGGCCAGGGTTGCGGCGGAGGCTATGGCCGCGAGCTGGAGTGGCATTTGGGCGTTTGCTGCGCCGGGAAGTTTGCCGAGGGTGACGGCGAAGGCGGCGGCAAAGGCGATGAAGGAGGCCAGGACGATGCAGCCGTCGACGATGCCGGCCATGAGACGCAGGTTAAGGGGGGCGGTCTGGGGGGAGAATACTGGGTTGAATTGGGCCTCGGGGGTTTCGACGACAGGCGCGGGTGCGGGCTGTGCTCCGAGGAGGATGGAGGACCACTCGGGCGCGGCGGACTCGACGGTGGGGGCGCTGGATATCTGTGTGGACTCAACCTCGAAGATGCGGAGTTGCGCGGCCTGGGAGGTCGTGTCGGCGTCTTCGCGGAGGGGTCCCTCGGCGAGGCGCGGGCGGGCTTTGCGGGCGGCCACGAGCTGACGGGGGAACTCGATGAGGTTGGCGGGGATCTCGACGGTCGGGCCGGCGGGCTCGTCAAAGACGGGGGACTGGCGGAAGGCTATCTCCTCGTCGAGGGCGAGGCCTTCGGCTTCGTCAAAGGTCTCGTGCGAGCGGGCGGGGTAGGTTGCGAAGGACTGGGTAGTGTGGCGCGCGACCTCTTCGTAGAGGCGAACGGTGAGAGCTGGAGGGGAGGCTGGGGCGGGAGCCTCGGTGATCGTTATCGCAGACTGGGTTTCGAAGCTTTCGGTCTGGAGGGGCGGCGCGGGAATGGGGCCGGAGACCGGGGCGGAGGCTTCGGCTGCGATCTGATCGAGTTCGAAGAGGAGCTGGTTCTGGGCTTCGGCAACGGCCTTGGCGCTGATGGCCGCAACCTCGGCGGCGGCCTCGGCCTGGCGGATGGCGCGCTCGGCCTCTTCGGCGAGGAAGGCGCGATAGCTTTGGGACTGGGCGTAGCGTTCGGCGACGGCGGCGGCGATCTGGGCAGCACGGCCTTTCGGGTTCGCGGGCTGGGCGATGGGGGTTACGGGGGAGCCTGAGGTGCGGGAGCGGCGAGCGCGGTGGGCGGCGAGGCGTTCGGCTACCTGCTCCTTGAGGGCAAAGGGTGCGGAGGCTGCTTCCGTTTCGCCGAAGGACTCGTCCAGTGGCTGTATATCAAGCTGTGCAGAGCTCATATTGCTCAAAACCTAAACCCGCTTCCGTGAAATCGTTTAGCCTCAAAGGGTGGTACGTCTGACAAGCTTCGAACCGAGCGAACAGGATCTGCGAGCCCATCGGCAACGCCGGCTGCCCTTGCGCGTTCTGCCGTCCGGCGGAGAAACCTATCTGCAAGCAGTCTCAGAGAGCATTGCCAGGGGCGCCCTGAAGACTATTTACCTCTTGATAACTATCACGGGGATTGCGGCAAGTCATCCACAGTTGGCGGCGCAGGAGGTGACGACTCAGGCAACCCCTGCGGCGAGCCTTCCGGATGGGCCTGGCTTGCCCGATGGTCCCGGAGCGGTGCGATATCCCGAGGCCAGGGTGGTTCCGCAGGAGGATGGGACGACACTGCTGGAGATCACTTCGGCGGGGCCGCAGTCGAAGATTGGAGACCGCTACATTCTGGACGACGATGTGGTGCTGAAGTATCGCGACCGGACGGTGCGGGCGGACCATATCGAGTACGACGCGGAGACGGGCGAGCTGACGGCGACCGGCCATCTGAAGGCAACGGGTGGGGCGAACAACGAGATTATCTCGGCCAGCCATGGGACGATCAATCTGAAGACGCAGATGGGCCGGTTCTACGATGTGGTGGGGTCGGTGGGTCTGAAGAGCTCGAACCGGAAGATGGTGTATGCGAGCGGCAATCCTTTTCTGTTTACGGGACGCATGGTGGTGAAGACGGGGCCGCAAGCGTATGAGGTCTACGGCGGCACGGTGACGTCGTGCCAGCTGCCGAATCCTGACTGGTTGCTGTATGCCGGGAAGTTTACGGTGGACAGCGAAAAGGCGAGCGCGAAGAACAGCGTGTTCAAGGTGCTGAATATTCCACTGCTGTATCTGCCGTATGTGACGCATCCGGTGGATGGGGAAAATCGGCAGAGCGGATTCATGATTCCGGTGCTGGGGCAGACGTCGACGAAGGGGTTCGTCATTGGCGAGCAGCTTTACTGGGCTATCAACCGGAGCGCCGATGCGATGCTGGGGGCGCAGTACTTCTCACGCCGCGGATGGGAGCAGAGTGGGACGTTCCGGTATCGCGGGCTGGGCAACAACTTTGTCCGGGCACACTACAACGGCTTGCTCGATCGCGGGTATTACACGGGTGGGACCTATGTGAATCAGGGGGGCGAGGACGCGACGGTCGCGGCCCGCTATGATTTCTCCGAGCAGACGCGGGTGGTTGCGGATACGGAGTATCTGAGCTCGTATCCGTATCGCGAGGCGTTTACAGAGAACTTCAACCAGGCGGTGTCGAGCGATATTCTCTCCTACGTGTATGGGGTGCATGAGGCGAATGGATATGCGTCGTCGTTGAGGGTGGACCGGTACGAAGGGCTGAAGCGGGCGGGCACGAGCACGACGGCGGAGCAGCAGGTGCGCATCTTCCGCTCGCCGTCGCTTGAGCTGGCGACGACGGACCATCGGGTGGGGAACACACCGTTGCTGTGGAGCGTGGACACGACCGTGGCAGGATTGAAGCGGGTACAGCCGAACTTTGCCACCAGCGGACTGACGCAACGGTTTGATCTGCATCCGCAGATTGCGTTTCCGCTGACGGCCGATGGATGGCACTTCCGTCCGTCAGTGGGGGTGCGGGAGACGATCTACAGCCGCGGCCGGCAGACGCCCTATACACCCGGGGTTCCTGTGGAAGACAAGAATGCGGTGAACCGCGCGGACTTTGAGGTTCAGGTGGATATGCGGGCTCCGGTGGTGGAGCGCACGTTCCACTCGAAGACGCTGGAGAGGCTGTTCGGCTCGGACCTGAAGCATACGATCGAGCCGGCGTTTACCTACCGGTATGTGACGGGTGTCGATGATTTTCTGAGGGTGCTGCGCTTTGACGATGTCGATATTGTGAGCAATACGAACGAGCTGGAGTATGGGGTGACGCAGCGGCTGTTCGTGCGGCCGGTGAAGAGCAGCAAGCCGTGCACGACGACCGATGCGGATACGAATGGGAGCGCGGATTGGCAGCCGGACAGGCAGGCAGACCACGCGGCGGATGCGAACAGTTGCGGCAAGCGGGAGTGGATGAGCTGGCGGCTGACGCAGAAGTATTTCTTCGACCCGAAATTTGGCGGGGCGGTTATCTCGGGGCGACGCAACATCTTCGATACGACGCTGAGCCTGTCGGGGATTGCGTTTCTCACGGAGCCGCGCGATATTTCGCCGCTGATCTCGCGGCTGCGGCTGCATCCATCGCAGAAGGTGGATGTGGAGTGGGACTTCGACCTGGATACGGGGGCGAAGAAGTTTACGTCGAACAATGTGCTGGTGGATGTGCACGAGGGGAATATCTTCTCCGGGCTGAGCTATGCGCGGCTGAATGCTCCGGGGCGGTTTTATACGCAGGGGATCTCGTCGTCTGTGTCTGACTTCAGCCAGCTGCGGTTTTTGCTGGGCTACGGGGCGCCGACGAAGAAGGGATTGGGAGTTGCAGCGAATGTGGGGCTGGATTTGAGGTCTCTTTCGACGAACTCCGGTTTGGTACAGTACGGCGCGCTGCAGACCTCGTATAACTGGGACTGCTGCGGTTTCAGCGTGGAGTATCGGAAGTATGAGCTGGGGTCGGTGCGAAACGAGAACGCCTACCGGTTCAACTTCACGCTGGCGAATATTGGGACGGCTGGCAACCTGCGGCGCGCGGAACGGCTGTTTTGACGCGTGCCGGAGCCAGAATCCAAGCGGGTGCGCGGGCGGCGAGAGGGTCCCTGCGTGAGATAATCGAGGTATTGTGCTGACTGTTGTTAGGCCGTTTCGTCCACTGTTTTTTGTCCTTATGCTGGCTGCTCTCGGGTGCCACGCACAGACTCCTGCGCAGAGCACGGGGAAGCTCTCCCCTGAGCTATCTCGGCGGGTCGAAGTGTTGATCCGGGCGAAGACGAAGGTTCCACCCAACTACGATATCCAGATCGGCCCGCGGAAAAAGAGCGAGGTGCCTGGATACGATGAGATCGTCGTGACCTTCAGCGCGGAGGGGCAGACGAGCAAGCCGATCACGTTCCTGCTCGCGGATGACGGGAAGACGCTGGCGCAGTTCAGCAAGTTCGACATCAGCAAGGATCCGAAGGAGCTGGTGAGCTCGGCGAACCGGCCTTCGCGGGGCGGACCGGCTAATGCGCCGGTCGTGATCGTCGGCTTCGACGATCTGGAGTGCCCGTACTGCGCGAAGATGCATGCGCAGTTGTTTCCGGCGCTGATTGAGCGGTACAAGGATCAGGTCCGGATTGTGTATCGGGATTTTCCGCTGGATCAGCATCCGTGGGCGATGCGCGCGGCGATCGATACGAACTGCGTGGGCGCGAAGAGTCCGGCGGGGTACTGGAGCCTGGTGGACTACATCCATAGCCACGCGGGTGAGCTGGGCGGGGACGAGAAGAGTCTTGCCAAGGCAAATGAGGCTCTGGACAGGCTGGCGCGCGAGGAGGGCAAACGGCAGAAGCTGGATGCCGCCGCTCTGGATGCGTGCATCGCCAAGCAGGACGATACGGCAGTGAAGGCATCGGTGAAAGAGGCTGAGGCCCTTGGCGTGGATTCGACGCCGGCGCTGTTTATTAACGGAGAAAGACTCGAAGGGGCCGTGCCGCTTGAGTATGTCTACCGTATGATCGACAATGCGCTGACGGCCTCCGGCCAGACGCCACCGCCGCCGCCGGCTCCACCGGTTAAGGCACCTCAAACACCGCCGGCGGCCAAGCCTGGCAGCTAGCAAAATGCAGGAGAGTTCAGACGTGACGACATTGTTGACCGATACTAATTTTTTTATTCCTGCACGTTCTTTCCGTCAGGCTTCTGTTCCGGCCGTGCTGCTTCTGGTGGCGGGCTTGCTTCCGGTTGCGGGCTGCAATCACGGCCATAATGCCGATGTCGTCGCGACGGTGAATGGCAAGGCGATCATGCGGGCGGAGATGGACAAGGCCTATGCTGCGCAGCTTGGGGATGCGCAGCAGCAACAGCAGCAGCCATCGCACGAGCAGGCCGATTCGCTGCGGCTGAATGTGTTGAAGAGTTTGATCGACGAAGAGATCGTTGAGCAGCGTGCTGCCAAGATGAACCTGACGGCGACCAACGAAGAGGTCGATGCGAAGCTGGCCGAGATGAAGGCTCCGTATACCGAGGAGCAGTTCGATCAGAAGCTGAAGGCGGGAAATCATACGCTCGATGACGTGAAGCATGAGCTGCGCCGGTCGTTGACGATCGATAAGCTGCTGAACAAAGAGATCAACTCGAAGATCACCGTGACGGATGCGGACATCACGAACTACTACAACCAGCACAAGGCCGAGTTCAACCTGATCGAGACGCAGTACCACCTGGCGCAGATCCAGGTGACGGGCGTGCCATCGGCGCAGCCGGGGAATCTGCAGAACAGTAAGGCGACCAACGAGGTCGAGGCCAAGAAGAAGATTCAGGCGCTGAAGAACAGGCTCGACAGCGGGGAGGACTTCGGCTCGCTGGCGATGAACTTCTCGGAGCGGCCGGAGACGGCGTCGAGCGGCGGCGATATCGGATTTGTGCCTGAGTCGCAGATGCATGCCGATCCGGCGGTCTATGCGGCGGTCACGAAGCTGAAGGCGGGGCAGATTACAGAGATACTGCCTCTGCTGGATGCGCAGAGCCACAAGGTTGCGGGGTATGCGATCTATAAGCTGATCTCACGCGAGCCTGCGGGGCAGCGGGACTTGAACGATCCTCGGGTGCAGCAGGCGATTCGGCAGCAGTTGCACGATGGGCGCTCGCAGTTGTTGAAGAATGCCTATTTTGAGATGTTGCGGGATCAGGCTAAGGTTGAGAACTTCTTCGCGGAACAGATCTTCAAGAATGATGCGAAGTAGAGGCTTGCAGCCGGGTTCGCTCCAGCGGACTTTTTAATGGTGTCCGTTCGAATTGAAATGTGTTCAGGGTGGGAGATCCGGGGATTTTCGCTGCCGCGAAAATGAACCCACCTTCGCGACGATGAAACCGTCGCGAAGATGGGGCACCCGGCTATTGAGATGGAGACCGATGTGTCGTCGGGGTTCGGTTTAGTGGCCGGCGGAGGGGCTGGCGTTCTTGGGTGGGCGGGGGATGAAGAGGAGCAGCGGGAGCATGCAGGCGCAGAAGACGGCCAGGTACTGGATTATGTCCAGATAGGCGAGCATACCGGCCTGGCGATGGAGCTGGTTGTAGATCCAGGCCTGGGCGGAGTGGGAGCCTGTGCCGGTGAGGGGGTTGCCTCCGGTGTGACCTCCGAAGAAACCTTTTAGTTTGGCGACCTGATCGACGAAGGCGTTGTTGCCGGAGGTCAGGTTGCGAATCATGTTGTTTTCGTGCGCGGCGGTGCGACGGGTGAGCATGGTGGCGACGAAGGCTGTTCCGCAGGAGCCGCCGATGTTGCGGGCGAGGTTGGTGAGGCCGGAGACGTCGTTGCTCTCGGTCTGCTTTACGCCGATGTAGGCGATGGTGTTGATGGGGATGAAGAGGAAGGCGAGGCCGGAGGCCTGGAAGATGCGCAGGAAGACAAGGCGTCCGTAACTGACGCCGAGATCCATCGTGTGCATGGTGATGAGCGAGAGGGTGAGCATGGCGAAGCCGTAGCCCATGAGCTTGCGAGGGTCGACCTTGCTCGAGAGGAAGCCGACGACGGGCATCATGGCCATCATCATGAGGCCTGCGGGGGAGAGGACGAGGCCGGCGAGTTCGGCGGTGTAACCGAGCAGCGTCTGGACGAACTGCGGGATGAGGACGGTGGTGCCGTAGAGCGAGAAGCCAAGAACGAACATCAGGACGAAGCTGATGGAGAAGTTGGGGCGCTTGAAGAGGGTGAGATTGACGATGGGGCGGTGGCCTTCGCGAAGCTGCTTGAGCTCCCACCAGATCATGGTGAAGAAGGCGATGACCATGGTGACGACGAAAAAGGTGATGAGTTTGGAGGCGAACCAGTCGTCCTCCTGGCCCTTGTCGAGGATGAACTCGAGCGAGCCGAAGGTGAGGCCGAGGAGGCCGAAGCCGAGGAGGTCGAGCTTGATGCCGCCCTTCTGGGACTGCTTGACCTGCTTTTCGACCCAGGGTGGGTCTTCGACGATGCGCTGTGTGAGGAAGAGGGAGATGAGGCAGATGGGGACGTTGAGGAAGAAGATCCAGCGCCAGTCGAAGTTGTCGGTGATGTAGCCGCCGAGGGTTGGGCCAATGGCAGGGGCGCAGACGACAGCGAGGCCGTACATGGCGAAGGCCTGGCCGCGCTTCTCGGGCGGGAAGGTGTCGGCGAGGATGGCCTGCTCGGAGGGTGCGAGCCCTCCGCCTCCGATGCCCTGCAGGATGCGGCAGAAGACGAGGATGGGGAGCGAGGGAGCAAGGCCGCAGAGCGCGGAGCTGATGCCGAAGAGCAGGACGCAGATCATGTAGAACTTCTTGCGTCCGATGAAGGTGGTCATGTAGGCGCCGGCCGGCAGAATGATGGCGTTGGCTACGAGATAGGCGGTGAGGACCCAGGTGGCCTCATCCTGTGTTGACCCGAGGCCGCCGGCGATATGCGGCAGGGCGACGTTGGCGATGGAGGAGTCGAGCACCTCCATGAAGGTGGCGAGCGTGACCGTCATGGCGACGATCCACGGATTGACGCGGGGCCGCCAGGGTTTGTCTACAGTGTGATGGGCGCCGGAGAGTTCCGCGCCGGGGAGTTCGATCGCTGTCGCTGCCATTCGTAGATACTCAGATTCTACGGGGATGGTGCGGGATTCAGTTTCTGAATGGAAACGTAATGGGAGAGTGGGCGATATTCGAACCAATTCTGAATTTGGGGAGGAGTTGGTTTAGAGGTCAATCACCTTCCCAGAGATTCGATCAGCGGCTGTCAGCGAGTGTAGTTCTGCGTGTAGGTGTCGCGGGGAAGGCCGGCGGCGCGGGCTTTTTTCCTGAAGGCGGCTGCCTCTTCGCGGCTCATGGGGCCGCCTACGGTGACAAGGTAGGGGGCGTGGCCGGTGGGGGTGAAGATCTCGGGGTTCAGGGAGGCGTCCCGCCGGGCGATGAGGTCGACCTTCTGTTGGGCTTGCTCCTGGTGGTTGTAGGTGTAGGCGACGACTCTCCATTGGGTGCGGCTGTCTGGCGCGGGTTTTGCCTCAACGGCGGGAGCGGCTGCGGGCGCGGCCTGTGGGGGAGGGGTATTATTCGCGGATGTTGGTGGGGTATCCTCGCGGCCTACCGTGGCGAGAGTGGAGTTCTTTGCCGGCGTTGCGGGAGTGGTGTGAAGGAAGTGCCAGCCGAGAAAGAGCAGGAGCAGGATGCCGACGGCGCTTGCGATCCCGAGGATGGGTCTGCGGGAGGGCGCGGGCGTGACGGGGCGGATGATGCGGTCTTTTACAGACGGCGCGGGTACAGACGGCGCGGGTACAGACGGCGCGGGGACGGAGGGGGCGGGGGCTACGGGCGCTGGCGCGGGGCCAGATCTGGTTGAGGAGCCAGTTGCGGCTCTGGGGGAAGTTGTTGCCGCGTTGGCGGTGGTGGCTGCGGGCTTCCGTGGAGACGGGGCTGGCAGTGTGAGCGCTGCGCCGATCTGGGGGAGGCCCCAGGCTCCGCTGATGCCGTTGCGGATGACCTCGTTGAAGGGTGCGGGGAGCGATGTTCCGCTCGAGAGCGTGCGCTGCAGGGTGAGCGACTGGAGCAGGACGGTGGCGAGGTCGTGTACGTCGCGGGCCTTGAGGTCGATGCCTTCCTGGCCGTCGGGAGCTTCGCGGACGCAGTCGCTGCGCAGCTTGATGATCTCGCCGGCGGCAAGGACGTTGGCTGGTTCGATGTGCTCGTGAATGAGGTTGCGAGTGTGGAGGGCCTCGAGTGCGGCGATGAGGCTGGTGGCTATCTGGCGGGTCTCTTCGATCGTAAGGGGGCGATCCTTGAGGACGTCGGCGAGGCTAGCCTCGGTGGGCTCCATGACGGCGTAGACGAGTGCGGTTCCGTCGAGGACGGTCTGGCCGTACTTTCTCATCGCGACAAGGTTTGTCTGTTTGATTTCAGCAACCTGACGCCAGCGGGCGAGTATCTCCTCCTCGTCGAAGTGGGCTTCGATCAGACGAATGACGGCGGGGGTTCCCGTGCCGTTGGAGGTGGAGAAGAAGGCGCTGCGGCCTTCGGGGGAGAGAAGCTTTTCCAGGGGATAGGCTTCCGCGATGGTTCTTCCTTCGTAGTCGTTCCAAAGTTGCATATATATCCAGTCCAGTCCTGGTGGATTTGTTCAAGGGAGAATGCCGTTGACGGCGAGTGAAGCAATCGACGCTTTCTATCACCGGAGACGTACACGGTGAGCGTCTTGATACGACTCCCCATTATCCTCCAATGGGCTTCTGTTCTCAATTGGCGAGGGTGAGTCGGCCCCGGGTTGCGTGGGCTGGAAAGAGTTGAGGGCAGGTGCGGATCTGCCGTGGTGCTTCTGGGTGCGTGGCTGGAGTGGTAGACTTCGATTTCTCCGCTGGTTGCGCGGCGTTTGCGCTGATGGCGGGGGGAGCGAGGTGTTGCGATGCATCCGGATCTAGAGAAGTTGATTGTGCTGCAGGGGCTTGATGTGGAGGGGAAGCGTCTGCGGGATGAGATGGCGGCGTTGCCGAAGCATGTGGCGGCGCTGGAGACGAAGGCCAAGGCTACGCTGGGGCAGCGGGCTGTCGTGGTGGATCTGATTGCGAAGGAAGAGGTTCTGCGGCGGCGCCAGGAGCTGGATGTGAAGGACCTTCAGGCGAAGATTGCGAAGGTGCGCAAGCAACTGGATCAGGCGACGACGACGGTGCAGGTGACGGCGTTCGAGCATGAGATCGGGTTTGCTCAGGCGGAGGTGAGCCGGCTGGAGGATGCGGAGCTCGAGAGCATGGAGCGGAGCGAGGGTCTGGAGGCGCAGAAGGCTCTGGCGGATGAGGCGATGGCCTCGGACGAGCAGGTTCTTGAGCGAGAGCGGACGAGGGCGGCGGAGACGATTGCGACGGATAAGGCTGCGCTGGCTGAGGTCGAGCAGAAGCGCGCGGCGCTGAGGCCGGAGATCGGCGAGAACGCGCTCTCGATGTATGACCGGATTGCGAAGTCCAAGGGGACGGCGGTGGCCGAGGCACTGAATCAGAAGTGCATGGCCTGCCAGATGATGTTGCGGCCGCAGAAGTGGAACGATCTGCGCGACCGTGGGAATGACGAGACGATGATGACGTGCGAGAGTTGTGGGCGGCTGCTGTACTACGATCCTGCGCGGGATGCTCCGCAGCGGAAGACGGTGCCGGTGGAGAGTATCGCGGCGTCGATTATAAGATCGCTTTAGGGCGCAGGGACGGGTGTTGATAGCGTGAAGAGAATTGCTGTTGATATGGATGAGGTGATGGCGGATGCGTTAGGCGAGCATCTGCTGCGGTACAACGCACATTTTGGAGAACAGATTACGGTAGAGGACCTGCATGGGAAGTGGTTGTGGGATGTTGTGTCCATAGACCGTCATGAGGTGCTGGAGAGCTATCTGCGGTCGGAAGATTTCTTTGAGGGGCTGGCGGTGATGCCTGAGTCGCAGAGGGTGCTGCGGCGGCTGCAGATGAACTACGAGGTGTTCATCGCCACGGCGGCGATGGAGGTTCCGACCTCGTTCAATCAGAAGTACCGGTGGCTGGCGAAGAACTTTCCGTTTATTCCGAGTTCGCATATTGTCTACTGCGGGGATAAGGGGATCTTGAGGGCGGATTATCTGATCGATGACAATCCGCGGCAGTTGCAGCGGTTCGAGGGCGAGGGGATTCTGTATAGCTCGCCGCATAATGCGGGGGTGACGGGATTCAGGCGGGTGAAGGATTGGCTTGAGGTGGAGGAGCTGTTCCTGGGGTGAGGAAGTAGCGCCTTCGGCATTTCAGCTCATTTGATTGAGACTGCATCTCGAAAAGCATTATCGTGTACAGGCCCGTATGGTTGACAATGAAGGAAATAGCCAGGTGCATCCGAAGGAGCAATCAGTGGGACAACGATATGCCAACATTCTTGAAACAGTCGGCAACACTCCTGTGGTCAGGATCAATACGCTGGCGCCGCCTGATGTAAACCTCTTCGTCAAAATCGAGGCATTCAACCCACTCGGCTCCGTCAAGGATCGTCTGGCCCTCGGCGTGATCGAGGATGCGGAGAGGACCGGACGCCTCAAGCCGGGCCAGACCGTGATCGAGGCGACGAGCGGTAATACAGGGATCGGGCTGGCTATGGTGTGCGCCCAAAAGGGGTATCCGCTTGTCGTCACGATGGCGGAGACCTTCAGCGTCGAGCGGCGTAAGCTGATGCGGTTCCTGGGGGCGAGGGTAGTGCTTACCCCCGCGGCAGGCAGAGGTCTGGGCATGGTCGCCAAAGCCGTCGAACTGGCAGAGAGGCACGGTTGGTTTCTCACGCGTCAGTTCGAGAATGAAGCCAATGCCGACATGCACTCGCGAACAACGGCCAAAGAGATATTGGAAGATTTCAAGGGCGAGAGGCTGGATTACTGGGTTACGGGATTTGGCACTGGGGGCACTCTGAAGGGCGTAGCAAGGGTGCTCGCAAAGGAGCGGCCTGACACGAAGATCATCGTCTGCGAGCCGGACGATGCGCCCATGCTCTCAAGCGGGATCGAGCAGCAACGGAATCCAGATGGATCGGCGGTGGCGAGCCACCCCGTCTGGCGCCCGCATCCGTTACAGGGCTGGAGCCCGGATTTCATAGGGAAGCTGACGGCAGACGCCGTGGAGATGAAGGTCATCGACCAGGTCCTGCGTGTCGAAAATGCAGAGGCGATGCGCTGTAGTCGAGAGCTCGCCCGCAAAGAAGGAATCTTCGTCGGCACCACCTCCGGTGCGACCTTCGCGGCAGCGTTGCGAGTCAGCGCGGAAGCTCCAAAGGGATCGACGATTCTGTGTATGTTGCCTGACACGGGGGAACGCTATCTGAGCACTCCGCTCTTCGCCGACGTTCCTATCGACATGACGGAGGCAGAGCTGGAGATTTCACACTCGACTCCCAGTGGATGGTTGCAACCAGCGCAATAGGGGAGATTGCGGCTTCTTTGGTTCTGCTCCTTCAGACGTAGAGGGCGGATTCGAAGCGTTGGAGGGCGGCGTCGGACCAGGCGTGGGTGGACTTTCGCCAGGTGTCGCCCTGCTCTTCGAGGAAGTTGGGGAAGTCCATGCGGCAGTAGCCGGCGCGGGCCTGGAAGTCGTAGAGGGCCTGGGCTGTGCCGTCGAGGTAGAGGACGGCCTGCAGGCCGTCGCGGGACCACTCGACTGAGGCGATGCGCTGGGGCTCGGGGCGGTTGAGTTCGGCATCGCTTTTGGCGAGGGCGGCGACGTTGTAGATGAGCATGGCGTCGAGGATGCTGTGCTCGTGCTTCTCCTGGGAGCGGTCGCAGGCGTAGAAGTAGCCGGCGATGCCCTCGTCTTCGAAGACGACGGTCCAGGGGACTATGGGGGAGTCGACTGAGAGGAAGGCGCGGCCAGGGGTGAAGGAGAGCGACTGCATATCTCTCACGATACGATAAGTGCAGGGAGTAGGGTTAGGGAGTGAGGGTTGGCTGGTGGTGCTAGAGGCATGAAGTTTCTAAAGATTGAGATCGGCCGGCCGCAACGACTTGCTGTGCTGCTCCTGCTGTTTTTTCTGGCGGAGTGCCTGTGGGTGGTGAACAAGCAGCAGATCTCGCCGCAGGACTACCGGTTTGCGCGGTGTGGGCGGGAGATGTGGGAGAGGCCGTCTCCGCTGGCGGGGTACTTTACGACGTGCGGGAATCTGAATGGGGATGGGACGTTTGCCTATCGGGTGGCGGGATTTCCGCTGACGGTGCAGCGGCTGGTGCTGCTGGCGGGAGATACGCTGCGGAATCCGGAGAACCGTGTTTATGCGAGCGGATCGCTGAACGGGTCGACGTGGGAGGCACGGCATGAACTGTTCAGCGTGAAGTACCTGCTGCACCTGCCGTTCATCTTCTTTGCAATGTGGCTGGGCGCGGGGTTGTGGTGGGTGTCGCGGCGGCTGTTTGGGAATGAGGGCGGGTTCTTTGCGCTGGGGCTGTACTGCTGTTCTCCGGACATTGTGCGCTATGCGGTGACGCCGAACAACGAAGTGCTGGCGATGTGGGGGCTCTACGGGCTGGTGTATACGGCGATGGGGGTGGCCCATGCGATGCAGGGGCCGCGGCGGAAGTGGCGTCCGCGAATTCTGCTGCTGACCGCTGCGCTGGGGCTGACGGCTGCGGCGCATCTGCTGGCGGCGCTGATCGGGCTTGCGGCCGCGCTGGTGTTGATGCTGTATCTGGCGGAGTGGCGGCGCAGTTACGTGATGCAGATACTGATCTACTCGGCGCTAGGGGCAATGGTGATCCTGTTTGCGTTCTATGCGTTCCGGCTGCCGGCGTTCAGCTATGTGTTCACCGGGGGCGGGGCGCGGTTCTGGTTCTCGCTGAACGGGGCGCGGAACTTCTTTACGAGTGTGGCGAATGGGCCGACCGTGGTGGCTGCCGGGGTGGCGACGGTGCTTTACCTGGGGGTTCGGCGGTGCCGGTACTTTGGCAACACGGCTCCGCTGGTGATGGCTTTGCTGCTGCTGCCGGTGGTGACGACCCAGACGGTGACGCAGCCGTGGCTTTGGGCGCTGCCGTTTCTCTTCACGTTTCTTGGCGGGGTGTTCGCGGATGCATTGGAGACAAAGTACCGGAAGTTGTTTCTTGCGTTGACGGGAGCTGTGCTGGTGACGCAGGCGCTGGTGTGCGTGACGGCTCTGCCTGGGATTGCGCGGTAGCTGTACCTTTGTTGCAATGGGATTTGTTGGTGTTTTTCATCCAACAGTACAAATGTCCTGCATACTAGTTGGGCCCCTGAAGTAGTCCAGCCTGAAGGATGGTTTCCAACCAATGATGAAAGTTTCGCTCCGCACTGTCGCCGCTGTGTGCGCCTTGACCCTGCTGGTGACTGCGGATGGATGCCGCAGGCACCGTAAGACCAAGTCTGCTCCGAATACGACGAAGTATGCGGATAACCTGCAGAAGATCGTGGCGAAGACGCAGTTGCCGAAGGAGATGCTGGATGCCAAGGAGCTGACGAGCCTGCGGTGGCCGAACTTCTCGGACTATCAGCCGATCGTTGCGCAGTTCTACGACGACCGTAACTATGAGGTTGCGTGGACGCGCGATGGAGCTCCGACGGCTTCGACGAATGGGTTTATCAAGGCGTTTCAGGATGCTGGAGCGAAGGGGCTGATTCCTGAGGACTACGATGCTTCGCGGTGGGCGGATCGGGTGCAGAAGGTGGGTGACAAGTCGGCGGATACGATCTCGGCGTTCGATGTTGCGATGACGGTGAATGTGATGCGGTTCATCTCCGATCTGCGGATCGGACGGGTGAATCCGTCGCATTTCAACTTCGACATCAATGTGCAGGACAAGAAGTACGACCTGGCGGAGTTTGTTTCGGACAACGCGGTAGATGCTACGGATGTGCCGGGGTTGATTGCGAGGGCTGAGCCGGACTCGGAGCAGTATAGGAAGACCGAGGAGGCGTTGGCGCACTATCTGGAGCTGGCAAAGCAGCAGGAGCAGGCGGGTGCGGAGCCGTTGCCGATGGTGGAGAAGGCGGTTTCGGTCGGGGGGAGTTATCCGGCGGCGGCGCAGTTGTTGACGAGGTTGCAGCTGGAAGGGGATGTGGACGGCGGGGCTAGCGAATCTGCGAAGACGACGGTGTTTGATGCTGAGCTGTCGGATGGGGTGAAGAGCTATCAGCATCGGCATGGGATTGGGGAGGATGGGAGGCTGACTCCGCAGACGACCAAGAGCCTGAATGTGCCGCTGACGGAGCGGGTGACTCAGTTGCAGAATTCTCTGGAGCGTTGGCGTTGGCTGCCGGATCCGTATGTCAATCCGCGGCTGCTGGTGAACCTGCCGGAGTTCGTGCTGCGTGGATATACGCCGGAGCACAAGCTCGACTTCACGATGAAGGTCGTTGTGGGCAAGGTGGTGGGCGAGCACCAGACGCCGGTGTTTACACACATGATGAAGTATCTGGTGTTCCGGCCTTACTGGAATGTGCCGGTGGATATTGCGAGGAAGGAGCTGGTTCCTCATATCGTGACGAATCAGGGATACCTTGCAACCAAGAACTTCGAGGTGACGAACGGCAAAGGCGTCGTGCTGACGAGCTATACGGCGAAGCAGGTGTCGCAGGGCGGGGTGATGGTGCGGGAGCGGCCGGGGCCGAAGAACTCGCTGGGGCTGGTGAAGTTCATGTTCCCGAATCAGTACGA
>WNFD01007635.1_pt1 | contig 17058 bp, 16 predicted proteins | sample 5400491 | NCBI WGS metagenome assembly WNFD01 (sample SAMN13153343, study PRJNA577476) | soil metagenome | isolation source: 120 cm saprolite under Douglas fir tree site 2 hole 2 replicate 2 | place: USA:California | collected 2015-04-18 | reverse complement strand
GTGGAGTTCGGCCGCCTGCCCGACGAGGACGACCTCGACGAGGCGCCTGGCGTCGGCGAGCCCATCGACTCCGGTGAGCCCACCGGAGGTCCGGACGAGGAGGGACCCGATGGACATTGACGTAACGGTCCTGCGCAGCCTGGAGGCCGAGAAGGACATCTCGATGGACCTCGTCATCAAGGCCATCGAGGATGCCTTGCTTGTCGCGTACCACAAGTCCGAGGGCGCCGCGCCGACCGCCAGGGTCGAGGTGAACAGGAACACCGGGCACGTCACGGTCTGGGCAGCCGAGACCGACGAGAACGGCATGCGGCTGCGGGAATACGACGACACGCCGGCTGGATTCGGAAGAATCGCCGCAACTACGGCAGGCCAGGTGATCCTGCAGCGGCTGCGCGATGCTGAGGACGAGCTCACCTTTGGTGAGTTCGCCGGCCAGGAGGGCAACATCGTGGCCGGCGTCATCCAGCAGGGCAAGGACCCCAAGGCCGTGCTGGTTGACCTCGGCAGGATCGAGGCGATCCTCCCGCCGACCGAGCAGGTGCCCGGCGAGCGGTACGTGCACGGTGAGCGGCTGAAGTGCTACGTCCTGCACGTCAGGAAGGGTTTCAGGGGGCCGTCGGTCACCTTGTCGCGCACCCACCCGAATCTCGTTCGCAAGCTGTTCGCGCTTGAGGTGCCCGAGATCGCCTCGGGGGCCGTTGAGATCGCTGCGATCGCGCGCGAGGCAGGTCACCGGACGAAGATCGCGGTCATTGCGCGGGAGGCAGGCGTCAACGCGAAGGGCTCCTGCATCGGCCCTATGGGCAGCAGGGTTCGCAACGTGATGGCCGAGCTGCACGGCGAGAAGATCGACATCGTCGACTACTCCGATGACCCAGCCGAGTTCGTCGCGCACGCGCTGTCGCCGGCCCGGGTGTCCCAGGTGCGCGTCCTCGACGCGGCCAACAGGATCGCGCAGGTCATCGTCCCCGACTACCAGCTGTCCCTGGCTATCGGCAAGGAAGGCCAGAACGTGCGCCTTGCCGCCAGGCTGACCAACTGGCGGATCGACATCCAGCCGGACACCCAGGCCGATGCTGAGGGCGGGCGAAACGACCGGCCCGGCGGTGCCGGTGGCGGAGTGGGCGGCGCCGGGAGAGCCGGGAGAGCCGGCGGTGCGGGGGGAGCCGGAAGGCCTGCCGGGGGAGCCGGCGGACCTACTCGCGGGACCGCTGGCGCGGCCGGCGGTGGGGGCGCGCCGCGGTCTGCGAAGGTGCCTGGTGCCGCCGACGCGCCGGCCCTGTAAGCTAGGTGCAGGCGGCTATGCGGCTTCGCGGTCGACTATGCCCGGATCAGTGATCAGGACATGCGTCGGTTGCGGGATGCGTGCCGCCAAGTCGGACTTGCTTCGCGTGGTGGCGGTCGACGGCGAGGCTGTCGCTGACCCCTCGGCGCGCAGACCTGGCCGGGGAGCGTACCTGCACCCCACCAGGGACTGTTTGGAGCGAGCCAGGCGCCGCCGGGCGGTTCCGAGAGCGCTGCGCGCGACGGGACCGCTCGCCGATGGCGGGCTCGTCAGGTATCTCGCCGAGACCTGACCGGGGCGCGGCCGCTGACCGCGGCAGCGATCCGGCTGGCCTTGTGCGCGATGGCGGCGAGGAATTCAGACGGCAGCAGGATGTGCCGGAAAGACAGGCTGAGATTGTGATGAGCGCTCGATGAGCACGCGGCGATGAACAGCAGGAACTGACGCCGGACGGAGCACGCGCTGCCCCGGACCGGCTGACTGGCCCGGGAATCCGGGCCGAGTAGAGGGAGCGTAGTGGCGAAGGTCCGGGTTTACGAACTCGCGAAGGAGTTCGGCGTCGAGAGCAAGGCTGTGATGGCCAAGCTCCAAGAAATGGGCGAATTTGTTCGCTCCGCGTCATCGACGATCGAGGCGCCGGTCGTCCGCAGGCTTAAGGAGGCGTTCGCCGGCCACGCCGCGGCCGCCAAGGCATCCGCAGCGCAAGCAGCGGCCGACGGTGGTCGCCGCGCGGCGAACGGCCGTGCCGATGTAGCTGCGCCAGCGGCAGACGCCGCCCCGGCGGCAGAGGCCGCCCCGGCGGCGCAGCCCGCTGCCCAGGAGGCTGCACCGGCCCGCCCGGCCGCGGCCGCGCCGCCTGGCACTGTCCAGCCGGCCGGCCCCGACGAGCGCGCCGCCGAACCACGCACGGACGGCGGGCGCCCGCCGGCGCCTGGCGTGCCGCAGGTGCCGTTCTCCCAGCCCGAGCAAGACCAGCGGCCAGGCGGTTCGCCCGCCGGGAGCGGCCAGGCGAGGCCGGTCCCCGGGCCAGCCAGGCCAGGGCAGGCAGGCGGCGGCGCAACAGCAGCGCCGCGCCCAGGAGCGCCGCGCCCAGGTCCGCGTCCCGGCAACAACCCGTTCAGCCCGACGGCGTCGGGGATGGGGTCGGCGCCGCGTGCGCCGCGGCCCGGTCAGCCGGGCTCGGCTGGAACGTCCGCGCACCCGGGCGCCGCGCCTGGCCAGGCTGCAGGCCGGCCAGGCGCGCCTGGCCCGACCGGCGGCCCGAGGCCGGCCGGCCCGCGCCCGATGGGCCGGCCGGGACCTGGCGGTCCCGGTGACACCGGCCGGGCGGGCGGTCAGCGGCCAGGCGGCCCGCGGCCGAGTCCGAGCAGCATGCCGCCGAGGCCGTTCGCCGGCCGTGGCGGCCCAGGCGGCGGCCCCGGCGGTGCCGGAGTCGGTACCAGGCCGGGCCGCGGCGGCCCGGGAGCCGGCCGCGGCGGTCCTGGCGGCGGAGCGCCGCGCACCGGTGTCGGGCCTGCGCGGCCTGGTGGCGGCGGCCGCGGCAGGAGCGGCACCCAGGGCGCGTTCGGCCGCCCGGGCGGACGGCCATCGCGCGGCAGGAAGTCGAAGAAGCAGCGGCGCCAGGAGTTCGACAACATGCAGGCGCCGTCTATTGGCGGCGTCTCGATCCCGCGCGGCAACGGCCAGGTCATCAGGCTGTCCAGGGGCGCCTCGCTGAGCGACTTCGCCGACAAGATCGGGGTCAACCCGGCGTCGCTGGTCCAGGTGCTGTTTCACCTCGGCGAGATGGTCACGGCCACGCAGTCGGTCAACGACGAGACCCTGCAGTTGCTCGGCGCCGAGCTCAACTTCAACGTCCAGGTCGTCTCCCCCGAGGAAGAGGACCGCGAGCTGCTCGAGACATTCGATATCGAGTTCGGCGAGGACGAGGGCGACGAGTCTGACCTGGCGCCCAGGCCGCCGGTGGTGACCGTGATGGGTCACGTCGACCACGGCAAGACCAAGCTGCTCGACGCGATCAGGCATACAAATGTCGTCGCGCACGAGGCGGGCGGGATCACCCAGCACATCGGCGCGTACCAGGTGACCACCGAAGTGGACGGGCAGCAGCGGACGATCACGTTCATCGACACGCCAGGTCACGAGGCGTTCACCGCGATGCGAGCACGCGGCGCGGAGACCACGGACCTGGTGATCCTGGTCGTGGCGGCCGATGATGGCGTGAAGCCGCAGACCACGGAGGCGCTGAACCACGCTCAGGCGGCCGGCGTGCCGATCGTGGTTGCGGTCAACAAGGTCGACAAGGAGGGCGCCGACCCGGCTAGGGTGCGCGCCCAACTCACCGAGTACGGCCTGGTCGCTGAGGAATTCGGCGGTCAGTCGCTCTTCGTCGACGTGTCCGCGCGGAACAGCACGGGCATCAAGGAACTGCTCGAGGCGGTCGTGCTGACCGCTGACGCGGAACTCGACCTGCGCGCCAACCCGCATCAGCCCGCTCAGGGCGTCGCGATCGAAGCGCACCTCGACAAGGGCCGCGGCCCGGTTGCGACCGTTCTCGTGCAGCGCGGCACGCTTAAGGTTGGCGAGTCGATCGTTTGCGGCGAGGCTCACGGCCGGGTCAGGGCGATGCTGGACGACAGCGGCGACCAGGTGATGCAGGCGCCACCGTCCTGCCCGGTCCAGGTGCTCGGCCTGACGGCCGTGCCCGACGCCGGCGACAGCTTCCTCACCGTCTCCGACGACCGCGTAGCCAGGCAGATCGCCGAGCGGCGCGAGGCAAGGGAGCGGACGGCCCAGTTCGCCCAGCGGCGGCCGCGGGTCACGCTTGAAGACCTCGAGTCGGCGCTCAAGTCAGGAGCGCGCGAGGAACTGCTGCTCATCATCAAGGGTGACGTGTCAGGCTCGGTCGAGGCGCTGGAAGACGCGCTGCTCAAGATCGACGTGGGCGAGGACGTCGTGCTGCGCGTCATCGGCCGCGGCGTCGGCGCCATCACCCAGGACGACGTCAACCTGGCGATCGCGTCGGATGCCGTCATCATCGGCTTCAACGTGCGGCCGGCCGGCCGTGCGGGCGAGCTTGCCCAGCGCGAGGGCGTGGACATCAGGTACTACTCGATCATCTACCAGGCGATCGAGGAGATCGAGGCCGCGCTCAAGGGCATGCTGAAGCCGGAGTTCGAGGAGGCTCAGCTCGGCACCGCCGAGGTCCGCGAGGTGTTCAGGGTGCCGCGGATCGGCAACGTGGCCGGGTGCATCGTCCGCTCAGGGACGATCACGAGGAACTCCAGGGCGCGCCTGGTCAGGGACGGCGTCGTGGTGTCCGACAGCCTGTCCATCGAGTCGTTGCGCCGGTTCAAGGACGACGCGACCGAGGTCCGCGAGGGCTTCGAGTGCGGGATCGGGATCGGCTACAACGACGTCAAGATCGGCGATGTCATCGAGACCTTCGAGATGCGGGAGAAGCCGCGAGGCTGAGGCACCGGCCAGTCCAGGCGGGCCCCGGCCCGGCCCGGCCCGGCCAGGCCGGGTCCGGGGGCTCCGCCGAGGCTCCTGCCGCATTGGCGCATGCCGTGAGGGAAGGGCACTGGTGTGTACGTGGGCGCGCTAACCCTGGACGTGCTGCTCGGCGACGTCAGATCGCTGAAGCAGAAGCGCTCAGAGGTCAAGCCGCTGATCGCCGAGGTACACAGGAAGTTCCCTGGCCTCGCGATCGCCGAGACCGGGCACCTGGACCTGCACCGCAGAACCGAGATCGGCGTCGCCGTGGTGACCTCGACGGCGTCGCACGCGGTTCAGGTTCTCGAGGCATGCGAGCGGTTCGTCGCTGCCCGTCCCGGCATCGAGCTGTTGTCTGCCAGGCAGCGGCTGTTCAATGACGAAGGGGAGTGAACACCGATGGATCCGGCGAGGGCGCGACGGCTAAGCGAGCGGATCACTCAGATCGTCGCCGAAATGCTCGAGCGGAGAATCAAGGACCCGCGGCTCGGCTTCGTTACGGTCACCGACACCCGCGTGACCGGTGACCTGCGCGACGCGACAGTGTTCTATACGGTGTACGGGTCGGCCGAGGAGCAGGCGGCGACGGCGGCTGCGCTGGCCAGCGCGACCGGCGTGATCCGCTCCGAGGTCGGCAGGCAGACCGGCGTCAAGCACACCCCGTCCATCACCTTCGAGCAGGACATGCTGCCCGAGGGTGCCAGGTCCATCGAGGATCTCGTGGTCAAGGCTCGGGAGGCCGATGCTCGGCTGGCCGCGGTCCGGGCCGGCGCCGTGCACGCGGGAGACCCTGATCCCTACCGGAGCAACGACGAGGCGGAGGACGAGGGGCCGTGAGGCCGGCCAGCAGCGGTCGCGCGGACCGCGGGGGACAGCCACAGGCCCGCTCCCGCGGATCGGGCCAGGCGGGGGCCTTAATGATCGAGTCGGGATTGGTCATCGTTGACAAATCGGGCGGGATGACCTCGCACGACGTGGTGGCGCGGATCAGGCGGCTGACCGGAACCCGGCGGGTGGGCCACGCGGGCACTCTCGATCCCATGGCCACTGGTGTCCTGGTGATCGGGGTCGAGAAGGCCACCAGGCTGCTCGGGCACCTGGCGCTGACCGACAAGGAGTACGCGGGCACGATCAGGCTCGGCCAGTCAACGGTCACTGACGACGCCGACGGCGAGGTTCTGCCGCCAGCCGACGGCGCGGCCGAAGATGCGGCAGCGATCACGGAGCAGACGCTGCGCTCGGCGCTCGGCACGTTCGTGGGCCGGATCAGCCAGGTACCGCCGCGGATCAGCGCGATCAAGGTGGATGGCCAGCGCGCCTACCGGCTGACCAGGTCTGGCGCGACCCCCGAGCTGGTCGCAAGGCCGGTGACTATCACCCGGCTTGACCTGCTGGAGCGTCGCCCCGCCGGCGACGGCATGGTTGATATCGACGTCGCGGTGAGCTGCTCAACCGGCACGTACATCAGGGCCATCGCCCGCGACCTTGGCCAGGCTCTGGGCACCGGCGGTCATCTGACCGCGCTCCGCCGCACGAGGGTCGGTCCTTACCGGGTCGAAGATGCCAGAACGCTCGATGAGCTGGCCGGCAAGTTCGAGTTCATCCCGCTGGCGCAGGCCGCCGCGGCGGCCTTCGGGCACCTGCGGCTGACCGCCGAGCAGGCCCGCCTCGTGTCGCACGGTGTCAGGCTGCCAGCAGCGGGGGCTGGCGTCGGGGCGGCCGACGCGCCGATCGCCGCGTTCGGGCCCGACGGCAGCCTGACCGCGCTGCTCGTGCAACACGGCGGCGAAATGCGACCCTTGGCAGTATTCGTACCCTGAGGCCGTCGGCAGGAGGTCCGGTGCGCGGCTCGGCCCGCGCCGGTGCTGGACTTCCGGCTGAGGCCGGCGGCACGGCGGGCTGGCCTGGTGCCCTGTAGGTCCGGGGTCGCTGACTCACTACGCTGGTAGGCCAAGCGCAGGCGGAAAGGACGTTGACGGTGCATCGCTGGCAGGGTCTGCAAGACGTCCCAGCGAACTGGGGCAGGTCTGTCGTCACGATCGGCGTCTTCGACGGCGTGCACCGCGGTCACCGGCGGATTGTGGCTCGCGCTAAGCAGATCGGCGCCGAACTCCGGCTGCCGCTCGTGGTTGTCACCTTCGATCCCCATCCTGACGAGGTCATCCGGCCAGGCTCGCATCCGCCGCTGCTATGTACCCCTGCGTACCGGGCCGAATTGCTCGGCAGGCTGGGGGCAGACGCCGTCTGCGTGCTGCCGTTCAGCTACGAGTTCTCGCAGGTACCCGCCGAGGACTTCGTAAAGTCCGTCCTGGTCGACGGGCTGCATGCGGCCGCGGTTGTGATCGGGGAGAACTTCAGGTTCGGGCACAAGGCTGCTGGTAACGTCGCGCTGCTCGGCGAACTAGGCGAGAAGTACGATTTCACCGCCGAGGGCGTCCCGCTCCTTACCGATCATGGCGTCACGGTCTCATCGAGCCGGATCAGGGACTTGCTGGCTGCCGGGGACGTCGCCGTCGCCGCGCTTGACCTCGGGCGGCCGCACCGGGTCGAGGGTGTCGTCGTGCGCGGTCAGCAGCGCGGCAAGGCGCTCGGCTTTCCCACGGCCAACGCCGAGCCGCCGCCGCATACGGCGATACCGGCCGACGGTGTCTACGCGGGCTGGCTGGCCAGTCTGGACACCGACGGCACCGAACAGGAACGCTGGCCAGCCGCGATCTCCGTCGGCACCAACCCAACCTTCGAAGGGGCGGACCGGACGGTTGAGGCTTACGCCCTGGACCGGGACGATCTGGATCTGTACGGGGTGCATGTGGCCATCGAGTTCGCGGACCGAATCCGCGGCCAGATCAAGTTCGCTTCGGCTGGCGAACTCGTCGACCAGATGCACACGGACGTCGCGGCCGCCCGCGAGATCACCCGCCGGTAAGCCCCCTCATCCTCGTCGGCCAGCGAACCTGTGGGCCGGAGATGCGCGCACGTGCGCGAGCCGGCTCGGCGAGGCGGCGCAGCAGGGCGGGCCGAAGTGCGAGGCGCGACGGGCCGCTTCGGCGTGATACCGTAGCTCACGGCCGAAGTATCTGGCCAGGCTTGCTGCGCCCTCATGCGGCTTGCCGACCAAGGCGGCGGGCAGTTCCGCCCGCACCTTTCCCGCCGCGGCGTGGACCAAGCGTACCCGCGCAGGCCGCCGCAGCGGGCCACCTGACGACCAACTACCACGAGGGAACACTGTGCCGCTCGAGACCGAAGTAAAGAAGGAGATCATCGCCGCGCACGCGACTAGTGAGGGTGACACCGGCTCGCCGGAGGTCCAGATCGCGCTGCTGAGCAGGCGGATCAATGATCTGACCGAGCACCTGAAGGTGCACAAGCACGACCATCACAGCCGCCACGGGCTGCTGCTGCTCGTCGGCCGCCGCCGGCGACTGCTGCAGTATCTGTCCCGTGAGGACATCAGCCGCTACCGCGCGCTGATCGAGAAGCTGGGGCTCCGCCGCTAGCTGATCGGACACGCTCGGGCGGCACGAATCGCTCTGCGCCGGCCGCTGGCGCTACATTGGTGGTCAGGACCAGGGTGCTGATGAGCCCGTTGTCAACTAAATAAGACACTAACCAGACGCACGAGGTACAACCCGAAACGTCCCGCGGCCCCGGCCGGGAGCGCTGAGCGTGCCTGAGGCCGGTCCTCGGTAGTGGTTCTCGGATAGGCCGGACGTGCGCGAGCCGCACGGCCCGGCACATCCGAGGGCTTCGATCGAAGACCGGTCGGCAGCTTCCGTCCAGCAGACTGGATGCCGACGACGCTCCACTAGCGGCGGGCAGACGCGGGACCTCATTCAAGGAGGTCTCACCCCATGGAGGGTGTGCACACCGCCGAAGCCGTGATCGACAACGGCCAGTTCGGCGTCCACAGGATCAGATTCGAGACCGGCCGCCTGGCCAAGCAAGCATCAGGCTCAGCCGTCGTCTTCCTCGACGACGAGACCATGGTGCTATCCGCCACCACGGTGTCCAAGCATCCCAGGGAGAACCTGGACTTCTTTCCCCTGACGGTGGATTGTGAAGAGCGAATGTACGCGGCGGGCCGGATTCCCGGCTCGTTTTTCCGTCGTGAGGGCAGGCCGTCCGAGGACGCGATCCTCACCTGCCGCCTGATCGACCGGCCGCTGCGGCCGTCCTTCGTCAAGGGCCTGCGCAACGAGGTGCAGATCGTCGAGACGATCATGGCGCTAAATCCCGAGCATCTCTACGATGTGGTCGCCATCAACGCGGCCTCCCTGTCCACCCAGCTGGCTGGCATGCCTTTCGCTGGCCCCATCGGCGGCACCAGAGTCGCGCTGATCAGGGGCCAGTGGGTGGCCTTCCCGACACACTCGCAGCTCGGTGAGGCCACCTTCGACATGGTCGTCGCCGGCCGGGTGCTTGAGGACGGCGACGTAGCGATCATGATGGTGGAGGCCGAGTCCACGCCGAGCACGCTGCGGCTGCTTGCCGACCAGGAGAGCGGCGCCATCCGCCCGACTGAGGACATCGTCGCTCAGGGTCTCGAGGCAGCCAAGCCATTCATCAAGGCAGTGTGCAACGCTCAGCAGCAGGTCGCGGCCGCCGCGGCCAAGGAGACTGCCGCGTTCCCGATCTTCACCGACTACCAGCCCGATATTTACGAGGCCGTCGTCGCCGAGGCCGCGGGCGAGCTCGCCGCCGCGCTCACGATCCCCGGCAGGCAGGAACGCGGTACCGAGACCGACCGGATCCAGGCCACCGTTACCGAGCGGGTCGGGGCGAAGTTCGAGGGCCGGGAGAACGAGATCAGCGCGGCGTTCAGGGCCCTGACCAAGAAACTGGTCAGGGAGCGGATCGTCAGGGACGGCTTGCGGATCGACGGGCGCGGGCTCGCCGACATTCGGCAGCTTTCCGCCGAGGCTGGCGTCGTCCCTCGGGTGCACGGCTCGGCCCTGTTCGAGCGCGGCGAGACCCAGGTGCTCGGCGTGACCACGCTGAACATGCTCAGGATGGAGCAGATGATCGACACGCTCAACCCTGAGCGGACCAAGCGCTACATGCACAACTACAACATGCCGCCGTACTCCACCGGCGAGACCGGCCGGGTCGGTTCGCCGAAGCGGCGCGAGATCGGGCATGGCGCACTGGCCGAGCGCGCCCTGGTTCCCGTCCTGCCGACCCGCGAGGAATTCCCCTACGCCATCAGGCAGGTCTCCGAGGCCATCGGGTCGAACGGCTCGACGTCGATGGGCTCGGTCTGCGCGTCCACGATGTCGCTGCTCGACGCGGGAGTCCCGCTGAAGGACATGGTGGCCGGGATCGCGATGGGCCTCATCCACGAGGGTGGCAGTTACGTGACCCTGACCGACATCCTCGGCGCCGAGGACGCCTTCGGCGACATGGACTTCAAGGTCGCCGGCACCAAGGAAATGATCACTGCCCTGCAGCTCGACACCAAGCTCGACGGCATCCCGGCGTCGGTGCTCGCAGCAGCGCTGACGCAGGCCCGCGACGCCAGGCTGACCATTCTCGACGTCATGCGCGAGGCCATCAGTGCCCCGGCCGACATGAGCGAGAACGCGCCGCGGATCATCACCGTCAAGGTTCCGGTGGACAAGATCGGCGAGGTCATCGGCCCGAAGGGCAAGATGATCAACTCGATTCAGGAGGACACGGGCGCTGAGATCACCATCGAGGATGACGGCACCATACCCGCACATTCCTGAGGTCGGCGAGCGGTTCCTCGGGACGGTGGTGAAGACCACCACGTTCGGCGCCTTCATCTCGCTGCTGCCCGGCAAGGACGGGCTACTGCACATCACCCAGATCCGCAAGCTGCACGGTGGCGTGCGGATCGAGAACGTCGATGACGTGATCAAGGTCGGCGACAAGCTCCAGGTTGAGATCCGCGAGGTCGACGACCGCGGCAAGCTGTCGCTCGTACCGGTGGAAGTCGTCGAGCGCGAGGCGGCCGGCGAGGATCTCGGCGGCGGCGACCGCGACCGGGGCGGTGACCGGGGCGACCGCGACCGGGGCGGTGACCGGGGCGACCGTGGCGGGCGGAGCAGGGACCGGGGTGAGAGGGGCGAACGCGGACGTGGTGAGCGCAGCTCCGGAGAGCATTACCGCACCAGGCACCGCGAGCGCGAGTCCGGCAACTCATGACCGCTGACAAGCGGCGCACCGAAGGGACCGAACGGCTGGCAGACGGCGAGAGCACCGTACGCCGCACGGTGCTCCCCGGCGGCCTGCGGGTCATTACCGAGTCGCTGCCAGCCGTCAGGTCCGCCTCGTTCGGGATCTGGGCTGGCGTCGGCTCGCGGGACGAGGACATTACCCATGCGGGCGCGACGCACTACCTGGAGCACCTGCTGTTCAAGGGCACGGCCAAGCGGTCGGCGCTCGACATCTCGGCTGCCATCGACGCCGTCGGCGGGGAACTGAATGCGTTCACCGCGAAGGAGTACACCTGCTACTACGCGCGCGTGCTGGATGCCGACCTGCCGCTGGCGATCGACGTGCTCGCCGACATGGTGACCGGATCCCTGCTCGAGCCGAACGAGGTCGAGGCGGAGCGGGCGGTGATTCTCGAAGAGATCGCCATGACCGACGACGACCCGTCCGACACGGTCCACGAGGCGTTCGGCTGGCAGCTGTTCGGAGACACCCCGCTTGGCCGCCCGATCCTGGGCACAGCCGACTCGATCAACGCGATCAGCAGGAGCCAGATCGCCGAGCATTATGTTGCCAGGTACCGGCCCGAGAACCTGGTCGTGGCGGCCGCCGGGCGGCTCGATCATGACGAGGTGGTCGAGCTCACCAGCCGGTGTTTCGCGTCAGCCATCAACGACCGGGCCGTGCCGGTAGCTCCCAGGCTCCCTGGCAGGGCCGGGCCTGATGTTGGGTCGGGAACGGGCGTGCGGCTCATCTCGCGTCCGATCGAGCAGGCGAACCTGGTCCTCGGCTGCGCGGCCCTGGCCAGGACCGACGACCGGCGATTCTCGCTCGGCGTGCTGAACGCGGCGCTCGGCGGCGGCATGTCGTCGCGGCTGTTCCAGGAGATCAGGGAGAAGCGCGGGCTGGCCTACTCGGTCTACAGCTTCAACGCCCAGCACGCCGACATCGGCATGTGGGGGATCTACGCGGGCTGCCTGCCAGCCAAGGCAGACGAGGTACTCGCCATCTGCGTGGACGAGATCGCGAAGGTTTGCGACGGCGGCCTGACCAAAGAGGAACTCGACCGGGGCAAAGGCCAGTTGCGCGGCTCGATCGTACTCGGCCTTGAGGACCCGGCCTCCCGGATGACCAGGCTTGGCAAATCCGAGCTCGTATATCCCAGGCTGGAGCCCGTCGACGAGATCCTGGCCAGGATCGAGGCGGTGACGCTCGAGGACGTGCGCGAGGTTGCTGTCGCGGTCTTGGCAGGCCCCAAGGCGCTTGCTGTCGTTGGTCCTTACGACGATGCGGACTCGTTCGCGGCGGCGGTCGCCGCCTGAGCAGGAGGGCTGCCGTGATCAAGGTCGGAGTGCTCGGAGCCAAGGGGCGGATGGGGTCACTGGTCAGCGAGACCGTGCGTGGCGCCCGCGATCTCGAGCTGGTGGCCGAGGTGGACGCGGGCGACTCGCGCGATGACCTGCGTGGCTGCGACGTGGTGGTCGATTTCACCAGTCCAGGGGTCGTGATGGACAACCTGCGGTGGTGCGTGCGGTCCGGCCTGAACATGGTCATCGGGACGTCCGGGTTCGACGGGGCCAGGCTCGCCGAGGCGAACGATCTCCTTGATAACTCCACCCGGCAGACCCCGCGGGCAGCGGCGGCCCAGCCGAGGGTCCTTGTTGTGCCCAATTTCTCGGTCGGTGCCGTGCTCATGATGAAGTTCGCCGAGCAGGCGGCCCGGTTCTTCGAGTCAGCCGAGATCGTCGAGCTGCATCACGCCGGCAAGGTCGACGCGCCATCGGGAACCGCGGCCAGGACCGCCGCGATGATCGCGGCCGCGCGGTCGGCAGCCGGAACCGGCCCCGCGCCTGACGCCACAGCGACGCAGCTAGAAGGCGCGCGTGGCGCCGTCGTCGACGGGGTACATGTGCATTCAGTGCGGATGGCTGGCCTGGTGGCGCACCAGGAGGTACTGCTCGGGGGGCACGGGGAGACGCTGACGATCAGGCACGACTCGCTTGACCGGGCATCGTTCATGCCGGGTGTGCTCATGGCCGTGCGGGGGATCACTTCGCTGTCGCCCGGCCTGACCGTCGGCCTGGAGGGCCTGCTGGGCCTCGCCTGAGCATGGCCTGTCCGGCAGCCGCCCGCACGTGACGGGGGGAAAAGCGTGCGAGTGATCCTGAACGTGATCTGGCTGGTGCTGGCCGGTTTCTGGATGGCGATCGCCTACGTGCTGGTCGGCATATTGGCGTGCATCCTGATCGTCACGATCCCGTTCGGGATCGCGTCGTTCCGGATTGCGAACTATGTGCTCTGGCCGTTCGGCCGGACCACCGTGCCGCGCCGCGACGCAGGGATCGGCTCGCTGATCGGCAACATCATCTGGATCATACTGTTCGGCTGGGAACTCGCCCTGATGCATCTGGTCACGGGCATCGCCCTGTGCCTCACGATCATCGGCATCCCGCTTGGCCTGGCGAACTTCAAGCTGATCCCGATCTCACTGCTCCCGCTCGGAGTCCGGATCGTACCGTCCGACGAAGTCGGCGCTCGCTTCGCCTAGAGCTGGCCGACAGCGGTGATCCAGATGACCGCTTCGCCCGCTTCGTCTGATCCGGCCAGATCAACCTCGGCGGAGAAGCCCCAGTCGTGGTCTCCGGCCGGATCGTCGAAGATCTGCCGCACCCGCCAGACGCCTGAGTCGGTGTCGTCGATGATCAGCATCGCGGGCCCCCGGGCGTCCGAGCCGGTGCCGATGTCCTCGTGCTCGGTGAAGTACGGCTCCAGGGCATCGGCCCACGCGTTAGCGTCCCACCCCGCCTCCTGGTCAAGCTCGCCCAGCTCGTCCCACCGGCGCAGCGCCGCGAGCTCGACCCGGCGGAAGAGGGCGTTGCGGACCAGGACGCGGAACGCCCGCACGTTGCCGGTCACTGCCGGAGGCCGCTCATCCAGCTGGCTGGCCGCCACCGCCTCGGCCGCATCCGGGTTCGCGAGCCGCTCCCACTCATCGAGCAGGCTCGAGTCGACCTGCCTCACCATTTCGCCGAGCCACTCGATCAGGTCGGCGAGTTCGTCGGTCTTGGCCTCGTCAGGCACGGTCTGGCGCAGCGCCTTATAAGCGTCGGCCAGGTAGCGCAGCAGCAGGCCCTCCGACCTGGCCAGGCCGCACCAGGCGATGTACTCGGAGAACGTCATCGCCCGCTCGTACATGTCCCTGGCGACCGACTTGGGCGCGAGCTCGTAGTCGGCCACCCAAGGATGGCCGCGGGAGTAGATCTGGTACGCGGAGTCCAGGAGGTCAGCCAGCGGCCGGGCGTAGCTGACCTCCTCCAGCAGCTCCGTCCTGGTCTCGTAGTCCAGGCCCTCAGCCTTCATCTCGGCGACCCTCTCGCCCCGTGCCCTGAACAGCTGCGCCGCTAGCACCGGCCTGGGATTGTCGAGTGTCGACTCGATCACCGAGAGCACGTCGAGCGGGTAATCGGGCGAACTCGCATCGAGCAACTCGATGGCGGCAAGGGCGAGTGGCGAGAGCGGTTGGTTAAGCGCGAAATCTGCCTGCAAATCGACGGTGAGCCTGGCCATGCGGCCCTGTTCGTCAGGCTCGGTCAGCTTCTCCACGACCCCGCCGGCCAGCAGCGTCCGGTAGATTCCGATCGCGCGGTGGATATGCCTGCGCTGCGCCGGGCGGTCCTCGTGGTTGTCGGTCAGCAGGTGCCGCATGGAAGCGAAGCAGTCGCCCGGGCGGCTGATCACGTTGAGCAGCATGGCGTGGCTGACGCCGAAACTCGACTTCAGCGGCTCGGGCTCGGCGGCGACCAGCCGGTCGAAGGTCGGCCGCCCCCAGGAGACCAGGCCGGGCGGCGGCTTCTTGCGGACCACCTTGCGGCGCTTCTTCGGGTCGTCGCCCGCCTTCGCGAGCGCTCGCTCGTTCGCGATGACGTGCTCGGGCGCCTGGACCACGACGCAGCCGGCCTCGTCGAAGCCGGCGCGCCCCGCCCGGCCAGCGATCTGGTGGAACTCCCTGGCCTGGAGCAGGCGGGTGACGCTGCCGTCGTACTTGCTCAGTGAGGTCATGAGCACCGTGCGGATCGGCACGTTGATGCCGACGCCGAGGGTGTCGGTCCCGCAGATCACCTTGAGCAGCCCGGCCTGGGCCAGAGTCTCGACCAGGCGGCGGTAACGCGGGAGCATGCCCGCGTGGTGCACGCCGATGCCGTGCCTGACCAGCCTGGACAGGGTCTTGCCGAATCCCGCGCTGAACCTGAAGCGGCCGATCAGCTCGGCGATCGCGTCCTTCTCGGCCCGGCTGCAGACATTGACGCTCATCAGCGCCTGCGCCTGGTCGATCGCGGCGGCCTGGGTGAAGTGGACGACGTAGATCGGGGCCTGCCTGGTGGCGAGCAGCTCCTCGATCGTCTCGTGCAGCGGCTCGAGGACGAACCTGAAGGTCAGCGGCACCGGGCGCTCGGCGGACTTGACGACCGCCGTGGGCCGGCCGGTGCGGCGAGTCAGGTCCTGCTCGAACCTGGTTACGTCGCCAAGAGTGGCGGACATCAGCAGGAACTGGGCCCGCGGAAGCTCGATCAGCGGCACCTGCCAGGCCCAGCCGCGGTCGGGGTCGGCGTAGTAATGGAACTCGTCCATGATCACCAGGTCGGCATCGGCCTCCGCGCCGTCCCGCAGCGCGATGTTGGCGAGCACCTCGGCCGTGCAGCAGATAATCGGAGCTTCTGCGTTGACGCTGCCGTCGCCGGTCATCATTCCGACGTTGACCGGGCCGAAGATGTCGCAGAGCGTGAAGAATTTCTCCGATACCAGCGCCTTGATGGGCGCGGTGTAGAAGCTCCTGTCGCCGGCCGCCAGGCCGGCGAAGTGCCCTGCGGTGGCGACCAGGCTCTTGCCCGACCCGGTCGGCGTGGAAAGGATGACATTCGCGCCGGACACGATCTCGATCAGTGCCTCGTCCTGGTGCGGATACAGGGTGAGTCCCTGGCTATCGGCCCATTCGCTGAAGGCGGCGTACAGCGTATCGGGGTCGGCAGACTCCGGCACCAGGTCGGTGAGCATCATGATCTATCCATGGTGCCAGTTCCTGGCGATGGTCCGGCCTGCTCCGCGGATGATCACGCGGTGTTGGTTCTTCTATGCGCCCAAACTTCGTGATCATCAAGGACCAGCGGGGTGCCAGCTGAGTCGGCAGGACCGCGAGGTTGGAGCTAGGTTGGGTGCATGTGCCGAAGTATCAAGACCCTGCGTGAGCCCTACACGGAGCAGGTGACCAACGAGGACGTGCGGGCCGCTGCCCTGCAGTATGTGCGCAAGATCAGCGGTTTCCGGGCCCCCGCCGCGCATAATGCCGAAGCATTTAACGCGGCCGTTGACGCTGTCTCCCGCGCGACCGCTGACCTGCTCGACCGGCTGGAGGTGCGGCCAGGCCCTGCCCGTGTCGCGGCCGGAGCGGCCGGGTCCGCACGCGCGCGCTAGCCACGGGGACTGCGGCTGGCCCATTGTCCGGGCGTTCCTGATCAGGTACGAGGCGGGCGGGACCAGGTCAAGGCCGTCCGGGTCATTCAGATATCCGGGCGCCCGGCCTGCGACGCCCGGTATGCCCGTACTGCCAGACGATGCGATTGCTTGCCTGGTTGATCACGATAATCCGGTGGTTGAGGTCGTCGTTGACGACGACGTCGCCGTTGGCCATGGGGAGGGCCAGCGAGGGCTGGTTGAGGCCGCCGAAGCGCCATAGCAGCCGTCCGGCGGGCGTGAACTCCACGGCCTATCCGGGATTGGAGTAGTCCGCGGTCAGGTCGTTTGAACGAAACGAGAATCTAGGCGGTCTGCGCCTCGCTCGCCACTTCGAGGCCAAGTTCGGTGATGGATGTCTCGCGCATTTTGAACTTCTGTACCTTGCCCGTGACCGTCATCGGGAAATCGGTGGTGAACCGGATATAGCGCGGGATCTTGTAGTGCGCAATCTTGCCCTGGCAGTACTCCCTGACCTGGTCAGCGTCTAGCTCCTGGCCTGGGCGCAGCCGGATCCAGGCGCACAATTCCTCGCCGTACTTCAGGTCGGGGACACCGATAACCTGAACGTCTTCAATGGCCGGGTGCGCGTA
>WNFD01002968.1_pt1 | contig 17058 bp, 14 predicted proteins | sample 5400491 | NCBI WGS metagenome assembly WNFD01 (sample SAMN13153343, study PRJNA577476) | soil metagenome | isolation source: 120 cm saprolite under Douglas fir tree site 2 hole 2 replicate 2 | place: USA:California | collected 2015-04-18 | reverse complement strand
GATCCCGAAGGCTCCCACTTCGCGGCCGGTGCCGTATTTCCCCTGACTCAGAAGCACACGCCCCGAGGGCGTGCGCGGCTTCATTCAAGCGGGCCCGGAATGCCCGTGACCAGGCACAACAGCGGTGGCTGCATCCCGGTGGTGGGACCGCCAGCTACTGACAACTGAGTCTGCAGGTCTTGACGGCGTGAGGTTCCCGCGAAACGTGGGTTGCCGGGCTGGTGCGGGTGGTCACGGGCCGGCGTGCCCGGCGGTGGGTGTGCTGCCCGTGCGCCGGCCGGCGCCGTGACCGGTTCCAGGGTGGCGGAGGATGCGCCTGGTGTCCAGCCCGTGCGGGGCCGGGATCGGGCTGCTTCTGGTACTGGGGTGGCAGGCGGGCCCGCTGCGGGGCATGATCGCGGGGTGCTGCCTGTGACGCCACTTCTTGGTGCTTCGTGCCCGGAACTGAGTCTGGCGCTGGGGACGATCATGCGGGCTGGGTACTGTCGCTTCGAGCACGCCGATCAGATTCGGTGTTTCCCGCGCCGCCCCTCAGGCAGCCTCATCCTGCCGGTTCATGATGAAGGCGAGGCGGCGATGGCCGCACGGAAGAACACGAAGAAGAACACGAAGAAGGACGCCGCGTCCGGGTCGCTGACCGCGTCGCCGCGGCCTGGTAATGACGGCGCGGAGGTGGCCGAGGAGCACGTCGAGGTGGTGACGTACGCGGCCGCGATCGATGTCGCCAAGGGGTCGGGGATGGTGTGCGCCCGGGTGCCGGGCAGCCGCCCGGACCGCAGGCGGCAGACGGTGTGGCAGGCCGGCGCCACCTACGCGTCGGTGGTCGCGCTGATGGACCACCTGCGGTGCCAGGGCATCCAGCGGCTGGTGCTCGAGAGCACCTCGGACTACTGGCGGATCTGGTACTACCTGGCCGAGGCCGCCGGCCTGGAGGTGTGGCTGGTCAACGCCCGCGACGTCAAGCACCTGCCCGGCCGGGGCAAAAGCGACCGGGAAGACTGCGTGTGGCTGTGCAAGCTGAACGAGCGGGGCATGCTGCGCCGCTCGTTCGTGCCGCCGCAGGCAACCCGGGACCTGCGGTCGCTGACCCGGACCCGGTCCCGGCTGGCCCAAGACCAGGTGCGGCACCAGAACCGGGCCGAGAAGATCCTCGAGGACGCGCTGCTGAAGATCTCGGTGGTGATCTCCGACCTGTTCGGGGCCAGCGGGCGGCGGTTCCTGGACGCCCTGGTCGCCGGGGAGCGCAGCCCCGCGGCGCTGGCCGCGCTGGGCGACCGGCGGCTGAGGGCCACCCCGGCGGAGCTGGCCGCTGCGCTCACCGGCCGGTTCCGCGAGGTCCACGCCTTCGAGATCGCCACGCACCTGCGGCTCATCGACACCATCAACGACGAGATCGCCCGCCTGGACGCCCGGATCGAGCAGCAGCTGACGTCCATCCCCGGCGTGGCGCCGGCCTGCACCGGCTGCGGGCTGATCGGCGGCGGGCACGCGCCCGGCTGCGCCAGCGACGCCGCGCCCGTGCTAGGCCTGGTGGCGCGCCTCGATGAGATCACCGGGGTCGGTGTCCGCAACGCCCAGGTCCTCATCGCCGAGCTGGGCACCGACATGTCGGTGTTCCCCACCCCCGGGCACGCCGCCGCGTGGGCCCGCCTGACCTCGCGCACCCTCCAGTCCGGCACCACCACCAAGAACGGCCGCACCGGCAAGGGCAACCCGTACCTGCGCGCCGCGCTCGGCCAGTGCGTGACGGCCACGGCCAGGACCGATACCCGCCTCGGCGAGCAGTACCGGCGGATAGCCCGGCGCCGCGGCAAGCAGAAAGCCATCATCGCGGTCTCCCGCGTCATCTGCGAGATCGCCTGCATCCTCATCGCCGACCCCGCCGCCCGCTTCGCCGAGCTCGGCGCCGGCTACTACAGCTCCGGCAACCCCCAGCGCCAGACCCGCTCCAGAATCCGTGAGCTCGAACGGCTCAACCCCGGCATGAAGGTCACCCTCACCCCAATCGAGCCCGCCACCGCGGCCGCCTGAACCACATCACCGAACGTAACCAGCCCACCACCCGCCACCCCCGGCGCTGTCACCAGCACTCACCGTATTCCCTCAGGCCAGGCACCACCCCAGCGGCCAAGCCGCCCGGGGCGGCTGGTTGCTGCCCTCCATGCGGTGGTCGTTTCCGGTCAGGCGGACGGAGTCCCACCCGCCGCCACTGCCCTGGTCGGTCGCGGACATGGCTGGTGACACGATCGGCCTGATCGAGCAACTTCGCGGGGGTCCCAGCGGATTACTGGGGCTGTCACTGCGCGGGTTCATCGTCGAGGAAGTCTGCTGGTCCAGGCCAGATCTGGTGCGTCAGGCGGTCCTGATCGCCTGCACGCGGACAACGGCGGCTTACACGAAGCCCAAGGCCAGGCCGAGGCCGAGATTTTCGCTGCCCGGCCGGTGCCCGGCACTTACGACCACATCGACGCCCTGTCGGTCTGCCTGCCCGCAAAGGTGCTTCAGGAACCACGACGAGACCGGGCAGTTGTGGGAGGAGTTGCTCGCCACGGGTATCGGCTTCCCTAGCGAAACCGGCCGCCTTGGGCACTACGCGGCAGCGCGACTGGCTACTTGACGACCAGCGCACCCACCGGTGGGCGTACATGCGGGTTCCGCCCTGCTGATCGCGTTCGAGCACGACATCCGGTTCCCGCCCAGCCGAGCCCGCCAGGCCGCCGCCGCATGGCCCAAATGCGTCCTTCCTTGAGATCAGCGACGTCGCTCACGGCACGGGCATCTTCGACGCAGCCCACAAGATCGGCCAGGCGATCATCGGATTCTTTGCCCGGTAGAGGGAACCCCGGCGGTTATCCGCGTAGAGCGCCCGGGTAACACAGCGCTGTTTGCTCGATCACCTTGAAGGGGGCCCAATGAGTTACGCCAGCCAGCTGCTGGACAGCTACCCGCGCACCTTCAACGTTGACGCCGCGGTGCTCGCCGGCACCATCGACGCGCTCAGCGACTGCGCCCAGGCATGCACGGCCGACGCCGATGATGACCTGAGCGAGCCGAACGTGGCCGAGCTGGTTAAGTGCATCCGCCTGTGCCTGGACTGCGCCGACGTCTGCGCCACCACCGCCGGGGTCACCAGCCGCCAGACGGATTACGACGCCAACGTCACCAGGCCGCTGCTGGAAGCCTGCGTGGCCGCCTGCAAGAGCTGCGGCGACGAATGCGAGCGACATGCCATGATGCACGCGCACTGCCGGGTCTGCGCCGAGGCCTGCCGACGCTGCGAGCAGGCCTGCGGGCGGCTCCTGGACGCTATGAAATAGGCGCGCTTCCACCGGCTCGTCATACCGTGTTCGGAGCCGAAGTCGGCAGTCATCGTGGCACGGTACAGGTCGCCAAATCCACGCTTTCGGCGCGCTTGAGTAAACACCCTCTAGCCGTATCTTGCCGTGGTCATCGGGCTCGATGCGCTCGATGCACACCACAGCGCGTCTTGACGACGGCGAATGGCTTATCAACGGCACGAAGCCGTTCATCACCAACTCCGGAACCGAATCACCGGCGTTGTGACGGTCGCCGCGCTGACACGCGAGCGCTCGGAGACGTGGACGCCTCTGGACGCGACACCGGTGTCAGACCGGAGATCTCGACGATTCCTCGTGCCAGCCGGCACGCCCGGTATGACCGTATCCCGGAAATACTCCGAGGTCGGCTGGCTGGCTGCGGACACCAGGGAGCTGGCTGCCCTGAGCACACATCGTGGGATGACTCACGACGGCGATCGCGAGAGACCGACGATAGAGTATGAGCAGTCATTCGGCTTTCGGCAACTTAGCCGCAGGTCAGCCTGCCGCTGACAATGCACTGGCCACGGCCTCTGGAGCCGTGCGCAGGTCCGAATCCTGCTGGGCGCTACTCCATGTCCTGTGAAAACGCCGCCCGACCTGCGATAACGCTCAGGCGGCAATCGCGCTCGTTCCGCCACTGTCCGTAACCGAAAGCCTCCCTGGGGTAAGTGTTTGTGCCCCCGCAGCGCGCTTTCGAGCACCGACCTTGTCGGCGTCGAGCGCGTGCTGACTGGCTCGTCGGCTAGCTCGCCTGCCCGGCCAGGTCTCTGCCTGCCGCGTTCCTGCCTCATGTCCGGCTGCCGGAGCGTCGCGTTTTTCGGGGCAATCAACCCGTCTTCCAAGCCGGCGACGCAGCAGGCATACACCCTCACGGGCCTCCACCACCTCGCCGCCACCCGCCCCGACCTGCAGCCCGTCATCGCCCACCTCAGTCAGATGCCCGACGACGCCACCCGGTTCTAGCCCGCCACCCTCACCATCGGCACTCTCATCGCCCTAGCGCTGCAGACCGAGATCAAGCACACCCGCAACACCGAGGGCCGCGCGGGACCATCACCGTGCACAAGCACCCCGCCAGCGAGTCCACCCCCGGCCAGGTCATCAGCAGACTCCTCGCCGCCTACCTTCCCGGCAGCAAATAGCCACGGCCCCGGCTCCAAGTACGCTGAGCGTCTGCATGTCAGGCACGCCGCCTCCTCCACTGTGTGCCTCTCGCCGGTGAGCGTCCACCGGCGATTAGTGCTTTAATTCAAGTATCGGCTTTCTGATACTTGACGAGTGTTATCTGCCGGGCTGCCGGGTCCGCGTGCACACGGCCTCGAGCTGGAAGTAAGCGAACCCGGCGTGGAAGGCCTGGCAGATCATCGGGTCGGTCTCGTCCACCAGGCCGGCCCAGTACGCCTCCCCCGGCTTGTCACCGGCCTGGCGGGCCAGGCAGGCGTTCTCCCCGTCAGCAGTCAGCGGCCGTCAATGGGCTGAGGAACAGCCGAGCATAAGGGTCAGGGTCATCGGACGGTCATGGTGGACTCGGCGGTGCTGCCTGGGCCTAGCGGGTCGGCGGCCGCGCCCGCCACGTAGTAGCCCTTGCCGCGGACGCTGATGATCAGCCCTTCGTCGCGCAGGGTGGTCAACGCGTGCGCGGCGGTGCGGCGGGATACGCGAGCTCCTGGGCCAGGCTGAGGATGGACGGCACCCGGGCGGCCAGCTTGCCGGCCTCGCGACCTTGCCGTCGGCGGCTGGTCGGCACGCGCGGACGCACATAGGCCTTTCGCTGGCCGCGAAACAAGATCAACTAAGGCGGCGGCCGTTGCACAGCAAACCCGGTGTCCACGATCACGGTGGAAGCATGTCACGGCCGGCTGGTCAGGGCGGTGGCGGCGCAGTTCTCGAAGTGGTGCAGGTCGTCTGGTCCGATGTCGCCGGGGCCGGTGGGGTCGCCGGTGTCGAGCACGAGGTCGAGCAGCGCGACCAGGTCCCAGTAGGGCTGGTCATTAAGCGGTGTGCTTGTGGTTGCCTGGTAGCAGGCCAGGAAGTGGTCGGCGGCCTGCTGGCCGTGGTCAGCGACGAGGTTCCAGCGCATGTGCGCCACGTCGAGTTCCCGCGGCCCGTACGACGCCTGGGTCCAGTCCACCACTCCGGACAGGCGGCTCCTGGCCCACAGGGTGTTCTCCGGGTGGTAGTCCCGGTGGATGAGTGTCATGGCCGTTGACGGGGGCGGTTGGCGTACCGCGGCGGCGGCCCGCTCCCAGACTGGTGTGCGGGGCATCCATCGGGCGGGTGTGGCGTGTGCGCGGTCGTAGCAGAGGTAGTAGCGCGGAAGGTGAGCCCCGGCGTCGGTGAGATCGTGGATGAGGGCGAGGGTTTCGGCGAGCTGGCGCAGAACCCGTCGGCGTCGCTGGCGTCTGCCGGGCGGGGCGGGTGGCCGGGCAGCCGGGTGAGCAGGATCGCCGGCACGTCACAGTGCTCGCCGGCCGGGTCGGCCGCCACCACGACGGGCGCCGGAACCGGCGCGGGGTGCAGCAGTTCGAGCACCCGGGCTTCGCGTTCGACCGTGTAGTCGGGGTCGTCGGCCTCCCAGCCCGGCCGGGCCCATCGCCGTAGCACCAGGCGGTGGGTGTGGCCATGCCTATCGGCAACCGCGACCGCGTGATTGACGTGCCAGCCGCCGGGGTGCAGGCGCCGGGCCGATGTGATCCGGCTTCCGGGACCGATTACATCGGCCACCCACCGCGCGGCCCGGTCGCGTAGCACCCAGCGATTGTGACGCACCGCGGCCCGGCGCGCAGCACGCGGCCCGGCGCCGCCGCCGTGAACAGCCCCGCTGACCGGCCTGCACGGCGAGCGGATTCTCCGCCTCGACGGTGATGACTCCGTCTGCTCGTGTCACCAAGACGGTGACTGCCGGGTTGCATTATCAATGGAATGCCATGATCTGATCACCTCCGGCGGACATGGGCCTTCTTATGGATCCCTGTCGTTACGGGGCTTCGTCGCGGCCCAATATGTCACTGCCTGCCCAATCCGAACCCTGCGCGGGTCCGCCAGCGGGCCGCCAGTCCTGTGGCCCTTCAAGGCCAACGCCGTGACGCGCCGCCGCGCCGTCAGTAAAGCTGTTCCGGCCACCTGCTCCGCAACAGTTCAAGCTGCTCATCGCCGATCGGCGCGGCGTCGGGCATCGGTGCCGGGACCGCCGATGTCTTCGTGGCGAAGGCGGAGCAGCCCGGTCGCTGCGGCAGTGAGGAGCAGGCCGCCTCCGAGGTAGTAGACGGCGGTGATCCCGATGGTGTCGGCCAGCAGGCCGCCGAGGCCGATGCTGGCGAGTCGCGCCGTGGCCCAGAGCAGGTCGTAGAGGGCGAAGACTCGTCCGCGGACCGCATCGGGGACGGTGGTCTGCAGGGTCGTGGCGTAGGCGACGTTGCCGATGCTGGTCGCCACGCCGTAGCAGGCCAGCGCCCCGAGGGCGGCGCCGAAGCTGGTGACGCTGGCGAGCACCAGGTCGACGATGCCGCGCAGGAGGTAGGGGCCGAAGAGCCAGACCGGCCGGCGGATCTCGCGGACGGCGCGCCACACGACCAGCGGGCCGAGGGCGGCACCCACGCCGATGGCGCCGAGCAGGACGCCGAAGTGCGCGGCGCCGGCTCGCAGATGACACTCGGCGAGTACCACCAGCAGGGCCGAGGTGGCGCCCGCCGACAGGGCGGCGAGGGTGTGGACAGCAGCGAGTGTGGAAAGGAACCGGCTCTTTCTGACAGTGCCAAGCCCGGCGGCCAGATCCCCGGTCCGTCGCTGCGGCAGCCGGGCCGGGCTGGCTGGCACCGGAAGACTCCACAGGAGCCCGGCCGAGATGAGAAACGATGCGGCGTTGAGCAGGAACGCCGGTCCGGCGCCGCTGGTCGCCACCAGGACTCCGGCGACGGGCGCGAGGGCGATCTGGGAGACCACGGCGGCAGACCACACCGCGGAGTTGGCGCCGAGGACCTCGTCCGGGCCGATCAGGGCAGGGAGCACACTGGACGCCGCCGGGTTGAAGAACACCGAGAAGCTCGACAAGCCGAACGCCGCAGCGTACACGACCGCCAGGTCCTGGTGGAAGACAGCCAGGACCACGGCGATGCCAGCCCGGGCCAGGTCCGCGCCGATCAGCACCGCGACCCGCGGGAGGCGATCCGCAACCGCCCCGGCCACCAAGCCGAAGGCGAGCACGGGCACGATCTCGAAGATCACTGCCGCTCCGACGTCGAGCCCGGAACCGGTAAGACGGTAGACGAGGATCACCAGCGCAACGGAGTTGAAGGTGTCCCCCCACTGCGACACGGTCCGGGCCGCGAAGAACCGGCGGAAGGCCGGGACACCCAGCGCCCGGCGGATCGGTGACTTCACCATGAGCGAGGTCTACCAGCGGCCGCTGGGCAACCCTGAGCCCGGCCGCGGATGGGACGGCAGTTCATGGCCTCAGCGTCTGACCGGACAGCACGTCGGCGAAGCAGACGCGATACCCAGACCCACACAGCGGCAAGAACTTTCACCTCCCGCCAGCACCCCGAATATCTCTTCGGGTGCGAGCGCCCGGGCTTGGCGGGCGACGTTCAGGTTATGCGGGATCCCGTGAGTCATCGCTCCTTGACGAACAGGCGCTTGCCGCGCACCTTCTCGATCGGCCCCTCCTCGCGGAAGATCGCCAGAGTCCGGTCGAAGGTGTGGCCGCCGACGCCGTACCCCTCAACGCGGTGCGCTTGGACGGGATCGGCCGGCCTGCGTGCAGGTTGCCTGAGCCGCCCTGGCCGTCAAAGAAGGCATCGACGCCCGGGAAGACCCTCAACTCAACTCTCCCAGCCCCCAGGTACCGAGACCGCCAGTGCGTGGCGGCTCCGGTGGCGGCCGGGCGCGCATCCGGGCCGCGCCCCGCCGAGGCGTTCGGGACAGGGTCCGCCGGCACGCGCGCGCGACGCGGGCAGCGGCCGAGATAGGTCCGGCGGGGAGGGCTGCTCACCTTGAGGTGGCGGGCGGTTCGCGGTGGTCGGCAACCGAGCCGGAGGTCTCGCAGGGCGGCTGCCGGTGCCGGCGACGTAAGGTGGCCAGGCGGGTCAGCTTAGGCCGGGCATGCACTGGGGCATGTAGTGCGCGACGATTGCCGCAGACCAGGTAGCGGCAGAGCCGAGCAGCAGGCCGCCAGCGACCGTGTACAGCGCGGCCCGGTGGCCGGCGGCGGGCGGTGGCGGTTCGGCACCGGTTTCGAGCTGGGCGATCCGCGCCTCTAGCAGCGCGCCGGTGCTCATGGCGGCGCTGGGGCTGGCGGCCGCCCAGGCTGGTCCTTCAGTGACTTTGAAAATGGCACCGGCCAGCGGCGCGGTGCCATGGCTGGCGAGGGCGGCGCGGCCGGCGGCAAGTTCCCGCCCGGCGGTGAAACGTTCCCGCAGCCGGGCCAGGGCGGGCAGGTAGAAGTGGCGTGCCGGGATGGCGCGGGCGAGGACGTTCTTCAGCGGATCGTGGCTGCGCGCGTGCTCGCGCTCGTGGCTGAGGACCGCGGCAAGCTCGCCCTAGGACAGCGTGGCGGCGAGCCCGGTGGTGACCAGCACACGCGGGCGGAGCGCGCCATAGGTGACGGCGAACGGGGAGGCGTCGGCGAACACGACAAGGCGGCCGCCGATCCCCGCCTGTCGGGCGGCAGCGGCCAGCCGGGGCGGCCCGGCCGTGAGGTGGCCACGGATCTTGCGGGCGAAGCCGATGGTGTGCCAAGCCGACCGGCCAAGCGACCAGGCGCCGCAGCCGGCCCCGGCCGCGGTGACAGCCAGCAGGAGCACCCCGGGCAGCAGGCTGGGATCATTGGACCACAAGACGATCAGGCCGCGCGCGAGCACCGCATCGTATATGGCAACCGCGAGGCAGCAGATCCCGTAGGCCAGCGCCCCGCGTGCCAGCACCGAGACCGCGACCATCCACCAGAAAGCCCGGTTGCCGGTGCCAGGCCCGCGCGGCCTGCTCATGGCCGCTCGCCCATCAGCGCTTGCAGCCGCTCAAGCAGGGCCGGGTCCGAGGATGCCTGCTCGACGAAACTCGACAGCGCCGCCGTCCCATACGCCTGGATCACGTCGCGGACGGCCAGCGCAGCCTCATCGGCGACAGCAGACTCGTACAGGTGCCCGCGGCCGCGCACTGTGCGGGCCAGGGCGCCCTTGTCGGCCAGGTGCCTCATCACCGTCAAAACCGTCGTGTAGGCCAGCGGTGTTGCGCGGTCCTCGTTGAGAGCGCCGAGCGCCTCGCGCACGGCCAGCGGGCGCCCCGCCGCCCACATGACCGCCATCACCTGGGCCTCCAGGCTTCCCAGCGCCACCGCCCGCGGCCCCCTCCCGATCTGCTACTAAGCCAGCGTCGTACGTAACGGTACCCCCCCGGCACGGTCACCGGCCGCGGGCGCACGCACCCCGCTGGCTCCGAGCGGGCGCCGCGCCGGGTCCAGCGCAGGCCGCCCGGGCTGTGGCACATGAACCGGACCTGTTCCCGCGCGTGCTGCCGGCGCCCTGGTCACTCGAGTTCGACCTTGCCCTGCAGGTAGTCCTCCCGGGTGATCTCGCCGGCAGCGTACCGGCGCCGCAGCACGGCCTGAGCCTCGGCCAGGCCAGGCGGCGGCTCGGCATGGCCGACTTGGCGCCCCGTTTCGCGGCCCGCCAGGGTGCGTGCGGCCCAAATTCCGCCCACCACCGCAAGGGCCAGGACGGCCACGCCGAGCAAGGCCCATACGGCCATCCAGGCGCCCATCATTCCGCCCATCATGTCCATCACTCCCTTCGTTTCGCGGCTCAGCCGCCTGCTGCCGGCTCAGCCTGCGCCTGGTCTCCCGGGTGGCCTCAGCCGCTGCCGGCGCCCGGCCGGCCGACCGAGAGCGGCTTGCGGGCAGTGCCGAGGATATGCGCGTGCGCCGGGACGACCTGCAGCGGCCGGTAGCTGAACCTGTCCAGCCGCTCGATCTGGAACCCGGCGGCGGCGATGCCGGCCGCGGTGTCGCGGTTGAGGCGGCAACCGCCGCCTGCCCGTGACCACGCCGGCGTGACCAGGTCCTGGAATATGCCGATCAGCGCGCTAGCCGACCGGACATGCTCGAAGAACCGCAGCTCACCACCAGGTTTGATCACGCGGTGCAGCTCGGCCAGGGAGCGGCCGGGCTCGGGCACCGAGCACAGCACGAGGCTGGCCACGGCCGCGTCGAAGCCGGCGTCCCCGAATGGCAGGTCGTCGGCGTGCCCGGCCACCACCTGGACCGGGACCGGTGCGCCAGCAGCGGCCTGCTCAGCCAGGATCCGCAGGCGGTCCTCCGGCTCGACGGCCACCACCTCGGTGACCGCCGCCGGGTAATGGGTGAAGTTCATGCCGTTGCCGGCCCCCACCTCGATCACCCGCCCGGACAGCCCGGCCAGTGCCCGGTCCCGGTACCCGGCCGTCCCGCGCCGCTCGGACTCGGCGCTGATCCGCTCATACATCCGCGCGAACCGCGGGTGCTGGAACCGCGACAGATCACTCATGCCTCCGCCTCCCCTGCCTGCGCTGCCGCCGGTGCTCCGGGCCGCCGCCCGGCCGGCGCAGGCCTAGCAGCCGGGCACTTGACAACTACTCTTCTATAGTATCAACTACGGAACGATAGTAGATAGTCGGCCGGAGGAGAGGCAACCGCCCGGACGGCGGAGGGACCCCGCAATGACCGAAGTCCGCACCGGCCAGCCAGCACCGTCATCCCCGCCGGCGCCAGCAACCGCCGGCAGGCACGCCCTCCGCCGCTTCCTCGGTGCCGGAGCGGGCGCTGACCTGCTCGGCGGCATCTGCTGCCTGGGCAGCGCGATCGCCGTCGGCGGCGGGGCCAGCGGTTTGTCCTGCTTCACCCCTTGATGCACCGCTACCAGGTCTTCTCGAGCCTGGCCAGGATCGCCCTCATGACCATCTGTGGCCGCCCGCCTCGTCCGGCGTGACGGAACCGGCTGCGGCACCGCCGCGGCAGTGCGCGGCGTTCGGCGGCAAGCCATCACGATGAGTGCCACGCTCGCGGCCGCGATGGCGGTCGCCAGGCTCGTCCGCGCGACCTGAGATTCGAAGCGTCCGCGTGCTGGATGGGCTCACCGGCCGGCGGCCGGTTTCACCTCCGGTCTGGTCCCCGGCACTGCAACCGCGATCTACTACGTTAGCTTAGTTATTACTATGATCGCGTAGTAGGTGGATCCGGCCCAAGCCGGATCCATAGATAGGAGGTCACGGCGTTTGATGTGATCATCGCCGGTGGGGGGGCCGGCCGGGCTGAATGCCGCGCTGATGGGCAGGGTGCGCCGCACGGTTCTGTTGGCCGACGCGGGCTCGCCCCGCAACAGCCGTTCAGAATCACTGCACGGCTTCTTGTCCCAGGATGGTGCCGACCCGGCGGATCGCCCGCGGCGAGCTTGGCGCCAACCCGAGCGTCCAGTCCTCGGTACCCGCAAGGACAACGCAGCCGATGTCGTGGCGCGGCTACGCACCATTGGCCTGCAGGTCGTGCGGAACACCCGTGTCAGGGCTCGGACCGCCGGGGCGATCGCGGCTGGGCCGGGATGAGCGCGATACCCGCGTAGTCTCCCCCGTCGAGCTCGCGGAGATCGCCCGCGGCGCCTGCTATGGCCTCGGCACCGCTTCCGAGTTGAGGCGCGGCCCTGGACCGCATGCTGCGCGGCCTCGGAACGGGCCAGTGACCGTCACCTGACCGCTCTGATCAGCGGAACTGCGGCCGTCGATCCCGCGCAGCCAGCCCAGCCGACATTCGGGCATCCGACTTCCCGCTACAGGGTGCCGGGGAAGATGATGGTCTGCGGCGCGAGAAGCGGGATGCCGACTTCCAGCTGGATCTGGGCGTGGGCGTTGAGGGGGATGTCGCGTGGGTTGCCCACATAAACCTGGCCGTTGTAGATGGCGACGAGCCGCCCGGTGGCCGGGCCTACCTGGTGCGGCCCGAGGGGCTGGCCCCACTCGTCGAAGAAGTCGCCGAGGGTGTAGGTGCGGCGGACGGGGGACTCGATGTGGATGATCCCGTCCGCGGCGTGGGTGTGCAGCCAGTACAGGCATGTGCCGGGGATGCCGACATCCGCTGGGACCTGGCGGGGCGAGCCGTTCACGAAGATGGTCAGATGGGCGTGAATGTGGAAGATGGCCTGCTCGGTGGCCTGGCAGCTGATCCCGTCGACCTTCTGGCCGGTGGCGCCTGCGGTGGCGCTGGCCAGCGGCGCGGCAGCCGGGACGGGGACGCCCTCGGATCCGGCCGGCCCCTGGGCGGGCGCGGGCTTGAGCGTGCCGAGCGTGCTCAGCGGCGCGAGCTTCAGCTGCGGCGTGCCGCCGCCCGGCGCGTTCGCGCCGCCGCCGTTCCTGGTGACCGCCAGCGTGATGCCCGCGGCCGCGATCACGACCGCCACCGCCGCGCCGGCGGCGGTCATCCAGTTACGGCGCCGCTTGCGCTTCGCCTCCAGCGCCCGCATCTGCCCGATCCGCTCGCGGGCCTTCTGCCTGTTCCGCTCGCCCTTGGACACCAGCGCCTATCCTCTCATCCGCCCAGTCACCTAAGGAGGATAGGTCATAACGCGCAGCCGGGGGACGGAGTTCACGACAGCGAAACGGCAGCCGCACCAGGGGCGGCAGGCGGGCAAGCCCGCCGACAGCCGCAGCCCGAGCACACAGGCAGCCGTTCCGGGTTCCCGCTCGCTCACGCGTGGCCAGGCCCGGCCAAGCCGGGGGTGGCCATCACTGCCCCAGCCGGCGGCGTGAGACCTAAGGAGGATAGGTTATGGCAGCCAGGGATACCGGGAGGAGCGCGATGAGCGGCGTCGGGCAGCTGGTCATGAACGGCCCGCTGGTCCTAGCGGTGCCGGTGGCCGCGGCGGCGGGCGCGATCACGTTCATCTCGCCGTGCTGCCTGCCGCTGATCCCCGGCTACCTGTCCTACGTGACCGGCATGTCGGGCTCCGATTCCGAAGGCTCGCGCGCCCAGGCCGCTTCCTCGCATCCTGCTGGCGACGAGGCTGCAACCGGACCGCGCCAAACCGGTGCCCGGACCGTCACTATCCCGCGAAACACGCCCACGGCACCAGCGGCCTCCGGCACCGCGGCTGGCGCACCGGCCAGGCCGGCTCGCGGCCGGGCGCTTGCGGGCACCGCGCTATTCGTACTGGGGTTCTCGGCGCTGTTCGCCAGCTACGGCGCGGCGTTCGGCGGTCTGGGCGAGGTGCTGCTGGCCCACCAGCGGGGCCTGATCCAGGTGCTCGGCGGGCTGACGATCCTGCTGGGATTGCTGTTCGCCGGGGTCCTCGACCGGCTGCCGATCGCGGGCCGGATGCTGCGCCCGTCGTTCCGGCCGCGGGCCGGGCTGGCCGGAGCGCCCCTGCTCGGGGTGTTGTTCGGGCTGGGCTGGACGCCGTGCATCGGGCCGACGCTGACCGCGGTGCTGACCCTGGCGGTGACGACCGGTTCGGCGGGCCGCGGCGCGTTCCTGGCGTTCGTCTACGGGCTGGGCATCGGGATCCCGTTCCTGTTCGTCGCGCTGGCGCTCCAGCGCGGCATGAACGCGTTCGGGTTCGCGCGCCGGCACGCCCGGCTGGTCACGAGGGTCGGCGGGGCGATGCTGGTCGCCGTCGGCGTGCTGCAGGTGAGCGGGGTCTGGACGGCGGCGATGAGCTGGCTGCGGGTGCACTGGATCGGCGGTTACCAGCTGCCGCTGTAGCCTCGCAGTGGCCACGGTCAGCAGGCCGGGTCGGCCCCGGCCGCCTGCTGCGCCTCGCACTGGGGTGCGGGCAGTGGCCGCGGCCCGGCGGCGCTCGCATCCGGGCCCGCCAGCGACGGGTCCCGGCCAGCGGCCAGAAGGCGAGGGCCAGCAGGATCAGGACCGGGCCGGTCCCCACGTCGGCGCTTGACCCCGTGAGGATGCCGCCGAGGTTCTCCATGGCCACCCACCCCGCCAGGGCGAGCAGCAAGCTAAGCGACAGGAACAGGCGCGGCAGCGCGCCGAGGAAGACCGTGAACCCGACGGCCAGGCACGCCACCGCCACGGTGATCCCGAGGATGGTCGCGTGGCCGACGGTAAGCCAGCGAAGCTCGGAGGCATCCAGGGACCGCAGCGGCGCGGGCGCCTCGGACTGGCTGGTGGACAACATGAAGACCAGGCCGCCGTCCCCGGTCTGGGGCAGCGCGGTGTAGAACGCGGCGCCGGTCCACAGCGCGAGCCACGCCACCCGGCTCCAGTACAGGCCGAGGAGCCCGGCCTCGGCTGCCGCGGCCGCTGCCTCCTGCGGCTTGCGGGCCGGGAACAGGACCGCGGCTGCGACCCCGTACAGCAGCGCGGCTCCCGGGTAGCCGCTCAGGACCGACGACGCGCCGCCGAACAGGCCGCCGATTCCCTCGCCCGCCACCCACACCATGAGAGCCCAGGCGGCCGAGACAGCCAGCGCACGGCGGCTGGCTGGCCTAGTCACCAGCCACCCGCCGATGCACAGCTCGACGCCCGCCGGCAGCCACCAGAGGAAGGGGTGGGCCGCGAACAGGTTCGTTTCCCAGGCGAGGAAGTAGTGCAGTCCCGGCGGGCCCGTCTCCGCCGTCATGATCTGCTCATACCACTGGCCGCCGGCCCGGTCTCCGAACGGGATCAGGATCTTGACCAGCGCGTCGGCGAGCCAGAGCACCCCGAGTGCCCGCCGTAGGGCATTCGCCGCGGCCGCCGCGCCGCCGGTCCTGAGCTGTGACAGACCCACGGTGCCTCCACCCTGCCGGCCGCCGGGACGCTCACTGACGGCCGGTCCCGTCCGCGTTGTTCCTCAGGTCGGAGCACTCGACCTAAACACCTTAGGAAGTTAGGTTTATCATGGCAGGCGGAACTGCAGCCCGTTATGCCACGAAAGGTTGATCCAGCGCGCCTCGCAGCTCGCGGGCCGGCAGCTACTGCGGCACGAGCCCGCCGCCCGCCGGGACGCCATGGCCCGGCTGAGTGGCCGGGCCACACCCTGGGGAAAGGACAGGCGCGACACATGTCAGCACCGAAGACCGGGGCGCGGCGACAGCGGCCGGCCCGGCCGCAGCAGCCCGAACCGGCGCGGCCGGCTTCCGAGCAGCCGGCACCGGTGCTCTCCGGGCCGGGATGCGCCGCGGGCGCCGCGCAGCAGGTCGTCGGGCACGCTGTGACCGCCACCTGCTGGCTCGACGCGGATGGCGGGCAGAATAATCCCGCGTCGGTCAGTTTCTCCGGCCGCCGGGCCGACATCACCGGGCGGCCACGCCGGGGTGACCGGTTCGAAAAGGTGGAAACTGTCGGCCCCCTCGTTCCCGGCAGCGGGCCGGTCTCGGTCACCGCGAAGGTCTCCGATATCACTGCAGGGGAGTGGATCGTTTGGGCGAGATCAGCAAGCGGGACTGGTCATAACCGGCAGGCGGGGACGCTGCCCGGACCGCCCGCCGCCGGGCGGCTCGGCCTGCAGCGGTTCCTGTGGCCGAAGGGGAACCCGGTCACGGCCGGCAATACCGGCACCCGGGTCACGACCCGTGCCGGCGGGTTCGCCACCGGACCCGGCCTGGTCCCTGCGTCATGGGTTCCGCTGGTGGCTCTCGGGGTCGCGGTCGCGCTGGCGGTGCAGGCGGTCCTGGCCGGCCGGGAGCACCTGAGCACCGGCGCGGCGCTGGGGATCTCGCTGGCCGCCAGCGTGGCAGGCGCGGCCGGCGCGCGGGCCTGGTTCGTGGCCCTGAACCGGGGAAAGGTCCAGGGCATCCCGACCCAGGGGCTGTGCATCCAGGGCTTCATCGGCGCGACAGCCGTGGTCCTGACCGGCGGGCTGGCGCTGGCGGGCCTGCCAATCGGGACGTTCCTCGACGCGACCACCCCCGGCTTGTTCTTCGGCATGGCCATCGGCCGGCAGGGATGCTTCCTGCACGGCTGCTGCGTCGGGCGGCCGACGGCCTCGCGGTGGGGCATCTGGGCCTCCGACGGCCGTATCGGTGCCCGGCGGGTTCCCACCCAGCAGCTTGAGTCGCTGGCGTGCCTGGTCATCGGGCTGGCCGCGCTGCTCCTTGTACTGCAATCCCGGCGGCCCGCCGCGGGCACCGTCTTCATCGGCGCCGTCGCCGCGTACGCGGTGTGCAGACAACTCCTGTTCCCCTACCGTGCCGAGCCGCGCAGGTCCTCTCTCGGGCGTGTCGCGTCGATGATCACGGCCGGGCTGGTGCTCGTCGCGGACGTGATTGTCGCCATTCTGGTGATGCTGGGATAAAGGGATGTGGGGAAGGCGCTCGAACGCCAGGCCGGCGGCCTGTTCCTCGCGCATGTCGACGCCCGCGAAGTGAACGCCCAGGATGGCGTGTCATCCGCGACGCGCGCCAGGACCGGGGCCCTATATCCGGCACGGAACGCACCAGCCCAGAAGTTGATCACGACGGTGTAGCCGCGCCAGCTGGCAGAGTTCAGGTGCCGGCCGGTCAGAGTGGCGCCGGAGATGTCCGGTGACAGCCCGGCTTCGGCAGCCGCACCTGCTCGCTCGAGCGCCTGACGCCGGGGAAACAGCACCCTGCGGCGACGCGTACACCAGGGCGGCGCCAGGGTAGGCAGTCACGATCGACGACGCCTCGCCGCGTGGGCGTCGGGCTGGGAGGAGTGCTCCTGGCTCCTGGGATCGCTACCGGAGCAGCTTCGAGCAGACCGCGGCCCAGCAAGCCAGCGCCAGGACCTGGGCCACCGCGC
>WNFD01007479.1_pt1 | contig 17061 bp, 15 predicted proteins | sample 5400491 | NCBI WGS metagenome assembly WNFD01 (sample SAMN13153343, study PRJNA577476) | soil metagenome | isolation source: 120 cm saprolite under Douglas fir tree site 2 hole 2 replicate 2 | place: USA:California | collected 2015-04-18 | reverse complement strand
GTTCGTCGCCCGCTTCGGGCAACAAGTGACCGAATTCGATCATTTGCCGCGGCGGCAATTCCGCCACATACACCCAGACCGAGCGGCTGCTTTCCGCTCTTGCAGCGCTTCCGACCGCCTTTGCCATCAAAGCGATCATTCGCGACTTGTCCACGGCGGCGCGTCCGCTTCGGATATGGCCGTAGACGAAGAGCTGGTCGTGCTTAAGTGGCGCTCCTCCGATAAAGTAGTCGCCGGGCCTCACCTCCTGGAAGATGACCTGGGCAAAAAAGCCGGGGGCGCCGATGACCTCGCAATGGACGCGCGTGATCTCGCCGGCAATTTGGCGCTTTTGTTCGGCCGTAAGCCGGCCCTCCAGGGTCGTGCAGAAATAGGTTGGCATCGTCTTCCACCTCGGACTTGGCGTTGAAGCGAATGACTTTAGGCGACCTTCCGGGTAGCTTTGCTTTCGGCGTCCAGGAATCCCGTCAGCTGGGCCCGAATGATGCGCTCAGCGTCCGCCATGATGCGATCGATCAGCTCTTTGACGGTCGGGATGTCATGAATGAGGCCAACCACCATGCCGCAGCTCCAGGCGCCGGCATCCATGTCGCCATCGATCATCACCTTGGGATAGACACCGGCGACCTCGTCATGGATATCTTCGATCTTGAGCTTGGAGCCTCTCTCGCGCTCGATGTCCAAGAGACGTTCGACCCCGGCATTCTTGAGCACGCGTTCAGTGTTCCGAAGCGTACGCATGACGAGGCGCGTGTCCAGCTCGGATGCCGCAACAATCGCTTTCTTCACGTTGTCATGCACGGGGGCTTCCTTGGTCGCGATGAAGCGCGTACCCATGTTCATGCCCGCCGCTCCCATGGCAAGGGCCGCGACAAGGCTGCGCGCGTCGGCCATGCCGCCGGACGCCACGAACGGAATTTTCAGCTCCTCCGCGGCACGGGGAAGCAGTATCATGTTGGGCATGTCGTCTTCGCCAGGATGGCCGCCGCATTCGAAGCCATCGACGCTGACCGCGTCGCAGCCAATTTGCTCGGCCTTTAGCGAATGCCGAACCGAGGTGCACTTGTGGATGACTTTGATGCCAGCCGCTTTTAACGCCGGCATGTACTGCTCGGGGCTGCGCCCGGCGGTTTCGACGATCTTGATCCCGCCTTCCCTGATGGCGGCGATGTATTCCGGATAAGGCTGGGCGTTGAACGTCGGGAGAAATGTCAGGTTCACGCCGAACGGCTTGTTCGTCATGTCGCGGCAGCGCGCGATCTCCTTGGCCAGCAACTCCGGCGTCCTTTGCGTCAGACCCGTGATGATGCCGAGCCCGCCGGCATTCGACACCGCGGCCGCGAGCTCGGCAAATCCGACATAGTGCATTCCGCCCTGGACGATCGGATGTTCGATTCCGAACATCTCAGTGATGGCTGTCTTCACGTGTACCTCCTGCTTTCCTGTCGAGCTGCATTCAATGGACGATTTCGAGCAGGCCTGCGGCGCCCATGCCGCCACCGACGCACATCGTCACAACCGCGTATTTCGCGTTGCGCCGGCGGCCCTCGATCAGGGCGTGGCCCGTCAGACGCGCTCCGGTCATGCCATAGGGATGACCAACCGCGATCGAACCGCCGTTCACGTTCAGCTTTTCCGGATCGATGCCGAGCTTGTCGCGGCAATAGATCACCTGCACCGCGAACGCCTCGTTCAGCTCCCAGAGATCGATATCGTCGATGGTCAAGCCGTGTCGTTTGAGAAGCCGCGGCACGGCGTAGACCGGACCGACCCCCATCTCGTCCGGCTCGCAGCCCGCCGAGACAAACCCGCGGAAGATACCAAGCGGTTTGAGACCCTTCTGCGCGGCGAGCTTGTCGCTCATGATGACCGCGGCACTGGCTCCGTCCGAAAGCTGGCTCGCATTGCCGCCGGTGATGGTAAAGCCCGGTCCCTTGGCGGGCTTGACGGCTGCGAGACCTTCGGCGGTGGTATCGGGACGCGGCCCTTCGTCGGTCGAAAGCATGACCTGCTTGTAGGATACTACGCCGCTTGCCTTGTCCGTGACCGCCATCGTGGTTTTGATCGGAGCTAGCTCGTCGTTGAAGCGGCCGCCCTGCTGGGCCGACGCCGTCCGGCGCTGGCTCTCGAGGCTATATTCGTCCTGACGCTCCCGGGAGATGTCGTACCGATTGGCTACGATTTCGGCGGTATCCAGCATCGCGATGTAGGCGTCGCCCTTGATAGCGAGCAGTTCCGGATCGACGGCATGAAACGTGTTCATCTGGTTGTTCTGCACTAGGCTGATGGATTCACCGCCGCCGCCGATGGCAACTTCGACGCCGTCAAAGATCACCGAGCGCGCGGCGAGCGCAATCGCCTGAAGGCCGGACGCGCATTGGCGATCGATGGTCGTTCCCGCCACGGTTACCGGCAGTCCCGCGCGCAACAGTGCTGTACGCGCAATGTTCGTGCCGGTGGTTCCCTGTTGCATGGCGCAACCCATTACAACATCTTCCACCTCGGCGGCCTCGATTTTCGCCCGCGACAGCGCCGCGGAGATGGCATGGCCCAACAAGGTCGCCCCTTCGGTATTATTGAGCGCACCCTTGTAGGCCTTGCCGATGGGCGTACGGGCGGTCGAGACGATTACAGCGTCAGTCATTTTTACACCTCTGGTTGGACGCGACATCGGATGTCACATCTTGAACACTCTAACTCCGCGCATAGCGCATCAGATGGTAAGTCGGATCACCGAACTGGACGTTGATGGAGGCGATCCGTTTGAAGTAATGGCCGACGTTCAATTCGTCGCTCATGCCCATGCCCCCGTGAAGCTGGATAGCCTGCTCAGCGATGAAACGCGCGGCATAGCCGACCTTCGATTTAGCGCCGGACGCCAGTTTTGAACCATGCGGCTCTCCGGTCACGAGGCTCAGATTCAAATGCTGAGTAAGCGAGATCGCCTCTTCGAGAGCGATGAACATATCGACCATGCGGTGCTGCAGTACCTGAAACGTACCGAGCGCGACACCGAACTGCTTGCGCGTCTTCGCGTATTCGAGCGTCACCGAGTTCAGCTCGCTCATCGCACCGACGGCTTCGGCGCAGAGTGCTGCGATAGCGCGGTCGCGGCACGCCTCCAGCGTGGCCACTCCCTCGCCTTCCGTCCCCAGCAGCTGGCTCGCCGGGACTTGTACGTTCATCAACGTGATTTCGGCGGCGCGCCGGCCATCGATCGTCTTGAAGCATTGCAAGTGCAGGTTGGCAGATTGCCGATCAACTACAAAGAGGCTCACGCCGCTGCGATCGCGTGGCTCGCCCGATGTCCTCGCCGAGACGATCAACTTGTCCGCCCATGGCGCGCCGATCACGGTGGCCTTGGTGCCGTTCAGAACATAGACTTCACCCTGGCGCCGAGCGGTCGTGGCGACGTTGTTGAAATCATAGCGCGAACGTCCCTCCGCCCAGGCCAGCGCCCATATGGATTCACCCGCCATGATTTGCGGCAGAAACGCGTCGTGCTGCGCCTGCGATCCGACGTCTTCGATCAGGCCGCCTGCGAGAACGACGGTTTCCAAGAACGGCTCGACGACCAGATTGCGGCCGAACTCCCGCATCACGATCATCGTCGCAAGCGGACCGCCGCCGAGACCGCCGGAACTTTCTTGGAATGGTGCCGCGCACAGGCCGAGTTCGGCAAAGGCACTCCAGTGCTTTCTGCTCCAGCCTTCGTCGGTCGCCACGATTTTACGGCGCGCGTCGAAGTCGTAGCGATCGCGTAGCAGCCGCTGAAGGCTGCCGCGGAGTAATTCCTGTTCTTCCGTTAACTGAATATCCATCGGATGCCTCGTGTGACGCCGTCAAAGACCCAGCACCGCTTTGGCGATGATGTTGCGCTGGATCTCGTTCGATCCGCCGTAGATGCTGAGCTTGCGTGAATTCATGTATTTCTCAGAGGCGGTGTGGCCGTAGTCCGGGCCCGGCATGAAATGATTGGCGCTTATCGGATGCTCGCGAATCGCTAGACCATAGTTGCCGATGGCCTGGTGTGTCAGATCGGTGATGCGCTGGAAGATCTCGGTGCCGCGGATCTTGAACAGCGAAGCTACCGGTCCGGGCTCGATTCCACGGGACATCTGCGCAACGATGCGAAGCTCGGTTGCCTCCAGCGCAAGCACATCGAGTTCGACGCGCGCGATCTCCCTGATGAATTCGCTAAAGGCCGGATCGTCGGCGGAGATCTCAGACTTTACGATCTGTTTGAGGCGGTTCAGATAGCGCGTGGAACGGCCAATGCTGGCCATGCTGGTGCGCTCGTTGCCGAGCAGAAACTTCGCATAGCTCCAGCCTTTGTTTTCCTCTCCGATCAGGTTCTCGGCCGGGACACGCACGTCTTCGAGAAAGACGTCGTTCACCTCATGCGAGCCGTCGATCGTGATGATGGGACGCACGGTGACTCCGGGCGATTTCATGTCGATCAGCAGGAACGAAATGCCGGCCTGCGCTTTCGCCGCGGGATCGGTGCGCACCAGGCAGAAGATCCAGTCGGCATGTTGCGCCAGCGTGGTCCAGGTCTTGTGGCCGTTGACGATGTAATGGTCACCGTCCCGCACCGCCTTGGTGCGGACCGAGGCAAGGTCGGAGCCCGAACCCGGCTCGGAATAACCCTGGCACCACCAGTCCTTGCCCGAGAGAATTCGCGGCAAAAACTTCTTTTTCTGCGCCTCATTGCCGAATGTGTAGATCACCGGGCCAACCATGGTGACGCTGAACGCGAGCGGGGGGAGCGTTCCGGCGCGCGAGGTCTCTTGCTCAAAGATGAAACGTCGTGTGATCGACCAGCCGGGCCCGCCATATTCTTTCGGCCACAGTGGCGCGATCCATCCCTTCTTGTGGAGAATGTGGTGCCAGAGCAGCATCTGGCCCTTGGTCAGGTCGGTTTCCGGGTTGGGGACGCGCATTTCATGCGGATAATTCTCCGCGATGAAGGCACGCACCTCATCGCGAAACGCGGCGTCCTCCCTGGAAAGGCTCAGCTCCATCACCGCGCTCCCGCTACCACTTCTCGCCGAAGGGCCGGATTTCATGCTCGAAAGTCCAGGCGTCGCGCGGCTGTTGATAGAGTTGCCAGTAAGCCTCTGCGACAGCAGCCGGACGCATCAGGCGATTAGGATCGAGGTTTTCGATCGCTTGCGCGCCTTCGCGGCTCGCGATCAACTGCCGCACCCATTGAGTATCGACACTAGAATCGATCACGAGATGGGCGACATGGATGTTGTTGGGGCCAAGCTCGCGTGCGGCTGACTGTGCAACCGCCCGCAATCCGAACTTTGCGCTCGCAAACGCGGCGAAACCAGAGCCGCCACGCATGCTTGCCGTCGCGCCCGTGAAGAAGATGTTGCCCTTGCCGCGGGGAAGCATCAAACGGGCAGCCTCCCGGCCGGCAAGAAAGCCGGAATAGCAGGCCATTTCCCACACCTTGCGGAAAACCCGTTCGGTCGTGTCGACGATCGGAAAATTCACGTTGGCGCCGATGTTGAAGACGCAGACCTCCAACGGGGCGTGCTTGTCAGCGTCGCCCAGGAAGGACACGACCTCGTTCTCCTTTCGCGCGTCGAGCGCCCGCCCAAACACCTCCCCGCCCGCCGCCTCGATTTCCTTGACCAGCGGGGCAAGCTTCTCTCCCTGACGGCGTCCGACAAAAACCGTGAAACCTTCGGATGCAAATTTCTTGGCGATCTCTCCGCCGATAAAGTCACCAGCGCCGACAACGGCTACGGTCGCGTTTCTCTTCTGCAAGGTGGTCTCCCGGTCAGGTTAAATCTTGCCTATTCCAATTTGCACCGGCGATCGCCGGGTCGATTCTCCTCGCAGCTACGCGCCGTGCAGGGACTCAGCGAGTTTGTGCTTGAGGATCTTGCCGGTCGACGTTGCCGGTAGGGCATCGAGCACGATGATTTTCGACGGCCGCTTGTAGGAGGTAAGTTGCGGATTGACGAAAGCCATCAGGTCGGCCAACTTCACCGATGAGCCCCGCATCAGCTGCACGAAGGCTACGACTTCCTCGTTGCCATCTACCGCGCGCCCTACCACCGCAGACTGCACGACATGCTTGTGCGAATTCAGCACCGCTTCGACCTCCGCCGGATAGACGTTGAATCCCGAGCGGATGATCATTTCCTTAGTGCGGCCGACGATATAGAGACAATCGCCGTCGAAGCGCGCGAGATCGCCAGTATTGAACCAGCCCTCGCTATCGATGACCCCGGCCGTCAGATCAGGCGCCCGATAGTAGCCGCGCATGACGTTGCGCCCGCGGACGTGAAGCTCGCCGATTTCGCCTCTCGCCATCGGTATGCCGTCGATCGTCCTGATGCGGGCTTCGACCCCCGGCAGCAACGTTCCGACGGCTTGATCGGGGCGCGGCGCATCGAATCGTACGCCGGATATCCCTGGTGAGCATTCGGTAATGCCGTAGCCGTTCGAAAGCGGCAGACCGAACTCGTGCTCGACGCGCGACTTCAGGTCGAGGTCAAGCGGAGCGCCGGCAACTGCGATCAGGCGCAGCGATCCACGATCGAAACGCTTGAGACCTGCCGCGGTCTTGTATTCCAGCAGGCGCTGATAGGTCGCGGGAACTCCATTGAGGACGGTGATTCCCTCTTTGGCGATGGCCTTGGCCAGCGCCGCGGGATCGTATTTGCTGACCAGGCGGACCGTCGCGCCGACCATCAGGGTCATGATCAGGAGCGAGATGCCGACGATATGCGAGATCGGCAGCACGACATACACCTTGTCACTCGCCTCCATTTTTCGAAAATGCGCCGTGGTCTTCGCGCTGATCAAAAGATTTTCGTGGCTGAGCATCACGCCCTTTGGCGTGCCCGTGGTTCCCGAGGTGTAGATCAGCACCGCGACCTGTTCCGCCAGGTCTCTTTCAACGGGTTCAGCGACCGCGCCTTCGCTCAGCGGACCGACGCCGATCTGTTTCAGCGATCCTAGCTGCCGACTCTCGGCGCCGTAACGCAACGCGTGAGCTGCAGCTTCCCTCGAAACCTTGGAGGTGAAAAACATCCGGCGCGCGCCGCTATGATCGCGGATCTGATCCAGTTCGCGGGCCGATAATCGCGGATTGGCGACAATCGCCCACGCATCGATCCTGCTCGCCGCCAGCAGCAGGGCGGCAAGCGCGATGCAATTCTCGCTGACAATGATCATCCGGTCGCCCGCTCTGACGCCGAGCGAGCCAAGAACGGTGGCGATCTCTTTGACCGATCGATCGAGCTCGCGATAGGTCCAGGACGCGCCGTCTTCGAGCAACGCAACGCGGTCAGGAACTTTAGCAACGTAACTGTCCGCGACCTGGTAGATGCGGTTCGGAAGCCCGGCGACGATCTTGTCAAGATCGATCGTTTCCGACAATTCCGCCACGGCCAACCTCCCGACACGCATCCTGTGCCTTTCACCTTATCATCTGCCGATATAACGTTCTGTTTTAGAACTCGTCAATCTTTATTCTGAGCAGAGCGCTCACTGGTTGGTGAGGAACCGTCACAAGTCTTTAATTGGCCGGGTTTGGCTGGCAAATTCGATTTACAACCGCCCAGGGTCCGGGTAATATTTAAAGTACTAAATAGGAACTTACTGGGAGCGAAAGATGGCGGAAGGCCGGGGCGTAGCAATACTTGTCGGAGCGGGCGATGCCATCGGCGCGGCAGTCGCCCGGCGTTTCGCCAAGGGCGGCTACACGGTCTGTATCTGCAGGCGTGAGGCGGCCAAGTCGCAGGCGCTGGTCGACGAACTCAAGGCTGCGGGCCTTGGCGCGCACGCGCTCAGCGTCGATGCCCGCCAGGAAGCCGAGGTTCAGAAATTATTCGCCGACGTCGAAAGCAATGTCGGGCCGATTGAGGTCTGCCTGTTCAACGCCGGATCAAACGTCAACAAACCCCTACTGGACACCACCGAAAAACTGTTCTTCAGGGCTTGGGAACTGGCGTGCTACGCCGGATTCCTGGTCGGCCGCGAAGCCGCTCGCGTGATGGTTCCACGCGGGCACGGCACGATCTTCTTTACCGGAGCCACCGCCAGCATTCGCGGCGGCAAGGGATTTGCGGCATTTTCGTCGGCCAAATTCGGACTGCGCGCGGTGGCTCAGGCCATGGCGCGCGAACTCGGGCCGAACAACATCCACGTCGTGCATCTTTTGATCGACGCCGGCGTCGACAGCGAGGCGATCCATCAGCGCATGAGAGCGGCGACGGGGATCGAGGCCAAGGAAATCCCTCCGGACAGCCTGACCAAGACTTCTTCGATCGCGGAAGCCTATTGGTTCGCACATCAGCAAACCAAGGACGGCTGGACCCATGAGCTCGATCTCCGCCCCTCCGTGGAGAAATGGTAAGATGCCCGCTTCACCGGACCTGACCCTGTGGGGAGTCGGAACGAGCCGGACGTTTCGTCCGCATTGGGCCATGTACGAGCTTGGGCTGCCATATAAAATGAAGCCGATCGGACCGCGGACCGGCGAGACCAAGACCACCGAATACACGCGACTGAATCCACGCCAAAAGGTCCCCCTGCTGCAGGACGGCGACTTTTGCATCGGCGAAAGTGCCGCGATCGTCGCGTACCTCTCGCGAACGTATTCGACGCCCGAACGCTCGCTGATTCCGGAAGCGCCGCGCGAATATGCCGTCTGGCTAGAGTGGTGCTTCTTCGTCGTCGCGGAGCTGGATTCCACAAGCCTCTACGTGATGCGCCGCCACCGGGCCGACGCGCTCGGCCCAATTTATGGGATTGCGCCCGAGGTGGTCGCAAAAGCTGGCGAATATTTTCGCGAGCAGTTGCGCCACGTCGAGGTCGCGCTCTCGGATGGCCGGCAGTTCCTGATGGGCGGCAAATTTACGAGCGCCGACATCCTGCTCACGACTTGCCTGGATTGGGCGATCGCTTACGGCGTCGGGATTTGCGATAACGCGCATCCCTATCTCGAACGCATTCAGGCGCGCGAGGCCTATCAGCTCGCAACTGGAGCGAACGTCCCGCTGGCGCCGATTGTTCCGGTGCAGCAAAAGGCCTGACGACCCGTGTCGGTCGAGCGACGGCTCGGCTCAAACCGCCACGCGGACGGCGCGTTCGCCGATCATCTTGTCAATCGCGCCATCATCGTAACCCAATTCGCGCAATACCTCGCGGCTGTGCTGGCCGACGCGGGGCGCCGGCCCTCCGATCGCCGCCTCGTTGACTTCGAAGCGCGCCGCGGGCTTCGGCTGCCGCACACGTCCAACCATCGGGTGATCAAACTCCGCGATGATGTCGCGCGCAACCACCTGTTCGTTGTGAATGATCTCACCTCGGCGCAGGATCGGCGCGCAGGGAACGTCGGCGGCATCGAGCCGCTCCAGCCATTCGGCGGTGGAGTGCTGGGCGATATATTCCGCCATCTTGTTGATGCGGGCGGTAGCATTGAGCGAACGCGCTGTCGGTGTTGCAAACCGCGGATCCTTGGCCAGTTCCGGATCGCCCGACGCCCTGCAGAAGCCCTGCCATTCGGAGTCGGAAATGGTGCCAGCCGTGATGTAGCCGTCGCTGGTCTTGAACACGAGATCGGGCCGGTCGTTGGGATCAGCGCTCGCCGCCTCGGCTCCGACGACCGTGTACTGCATCATGCCTTCCGGCCACAGATAGGAGATCATGGCATCGAGCATCGCGACCTGGATGTGGTCGCCTTTGCCGGTTTTCTCGCGCGCGTAGAGCGCCGACGAGACCGCCTGCGCGGTAAACACCGCGGTGGTCTTGTCGCAGACGATGGTGCGGATCATCTGCGGGCGATTGGTGACCGGCTGCGACTGGATGTCCGCAAAACCGGACAGGCCCTGGATGATCGGATCATAGACGCGCTTCTTTACGTAAGGTCCGGTCTCGCCGACGCCGCTGATCGAGACATAGATCAGGCGCGGATGGCGCTGGCGCAATTCGTCGGCGCCGAGCCCCAGCCGCTCCATGGCGCCGGGGCGGAAATTCTGCACCAAAACGTCGGCCTCTGCCACCAGCCTGGCGAGAACCTCGCGACCAACCGTGCTCTTGACATCGATCGACAGCGAGCGCTTGCCGCGATTTGAAGAGATGAACAGCGCCGAAAACTCTCCGCCCTTGTCGATCGTGGCGCGGCTGCGGCGCGTGATATCGCCGCCGATCGGTTCGATCTTGAGGACGTCGGCGCCCTGGTCGGCCAGGAACATGGTCGCAAACGGACCCGACACCACGCCGGTCAAATCGAGTACGCGAACACCGTGGAGTGGGCCGGGCATGACAATCTCCCTTAGGTCTACTTTCGCTGCTGGGCGCAAGACATTTTTGTGGTGCGGGCCTCGAAAGCGCAGCCGATGTTCGGGCCGCAATCTACGATCTTAGGCCGTTCTGGAAACAGCGTGGTTCGTTTGTTCGATGATCGATTCCTCGACGTCGCGGAGCTGATCCTTGCCGAAGAACATCTCCTTTCCGACAAAGAACGTCGGTGAGCCGAATGCTCCCCTGCTGACCGCGTCCGTCGTCAAGTCGATCAACCGTTTCTTGACGTCGTCCTGCTGCGCGCGCGCAATCAATCGATCGATATCGATGCCCGACGAGATGAACGCACTGCGAAAGACCTCGAGGTCGTCCATCTTCTTTCCTTCCTCCCACGCACGGAAATACGGCTCGAACGTGCCTTCGAATTGAGCCGCGACGGCGCCTCGCATCAGCATCAGCGTATTGACCGGAAAAAACGGATTGGTTCGGAATTTCGTGATGTTGTGGCGGCGAATAAAACGCTGGGTCTCCAGCGCCTGATATTCCGGCTTGTTCTTGATGCCGCGAAGCGACTCGGCCGGCGACAGGTTGTTGGTCGCCTTGAAGATGCCGCCGAGCAGGACCGGAACATACTCGAACTTCACGCCGGTGCGGCGTTCGATTGCTGGCAACGCCAGCTCCGCTAGATAGGCGTTCGGGCTGCCGAAATCGAACTGAAATTCAACCTTCAGGGGACTCATCACCGGCCTCTCCTTGGGAGCACGCGTTATGGGGTCGACGGCCAACAGCCGAGCCTTGGCTACAAATTGTTCATACAGTTCTAAAAATGAACTGTCAATTGGTGTCCGTTTTGGGGTAGTTTTTATAGCAATACGAATGGCTGCTTGGGTGATTGTTTCACCTTGAGTACCTATTTAGAATGGCAGACGACCGAGGTTCCGTTCGATTCGAACCCGGCATCGACCGCCCGGACCGAGTGGAGATTAAGAATGAAGTGGGATGCCCTCGAGGAAGAGCCATGTTCGCTGGCCCGAACCATTGGTGTGATTGGCGATCGCTGGTCCCTTCTGATCCTGCGCGAATGCTTCCTGCGCACGCGGCGATTCGAGGGATTTCAGTCAGCGCTTGGAATTACGCGCCATCTGCTTGCGGAGAGATTAAAGAAGCTGGTCCGGCAAGGGGTCTTGCGCCGCATTCCCTACCAGGAGGCGCCCAAACGGCACGAGTACATCCTGACCCAGAAGGGCCTCGATCTTTATCCGGTGATGATGGCGCTTGTGCATTGGGGCGATACGCACATGGTCGACGAACGCGGGCGGCCTCTGCTGCATGAGCATCGGAAGTGCGGCAAGCTGTTCAATCCCGTGATGGTTTGCTCCGGATGCGGCGAGCCGCTTTCGGCCAAGGAAGTGCATACCCATCCCGGCCCCGGCGCGCGCCCAGCTTCGCCAAGACTTCCGGTCGACAAGCCGGCGAAAGCAAAGCGATCCAGGCAAGCGGCCTGACGGCTTCCGAGGTACACGTTTTGTTGCCTCACCGCAAAACGGTGCCTACTGCAACGCTTGATCAATAACCACCGCTGCCGTACGAGGCCTCCTCGGACGAAATGCCTTCCAGCGCTCCGTCGTCGCCAGCCGACCGTGGAGGTGACGAATAGTGACCTTTGAAGCGATGGCGCAACTCCATCTTCTGAATCTTTCCGGTTGCGCCGTAGCTGAGAGCTTCGATGAAAACGATATCGTCGGGCATCCACCATTTGGCGATCCTGTCTTCAAGATGCGCCGAGATCGATTGCTTCGTCACGCCGGCGGCAGCCACAACGACAAGCAACGGCCGTTCCTCCCATGTCGGATGCGGAATACCGATCACCGCCGCTTCGACCACGCCCGGGCATCCCATCGCCAGGTTTTCGATATCGATCGAACTGATCCATTCACCGCCTGACTTGATGACGTCCTTTGCGCGGTCGGTGAGCCGGATGTCATTGTCGCTTCCCATGGTAGCGAGGTCACCGGTGTTGAACCAGCCGTCTTCCAATAACGGCTTCTCCTCACCGTAGTAGCCGCTGATGATCCAGGGGCCCCGCACCATGAAACGGCCGCTAGACTTGCCGTCGCGTGGCATCTCGTTGCCTTGCCCGTCGGCGATCTTTACATCGACGCCGTAGATCGGCTGACCCTGTCCGGTCTTGCGCTGGAGTCGATCCTGCGGCGACAAGCTCGTGGTGTGTCGAGACGGCTGGGGCGACGTACCGCACGGACTCGTTTCGGTCATGCCCCAGACGTGTTTGACGGACACGCCGAGACGCTCAAAGCCCTCAATCAGACTTGGCGCCGGAGCCGAGCCGGCGATGACGATTCGTTGCAGCGTCCCGGCGCCCTGCCCCTGCGTTTGGAAATGATGCAACAGTTTTGAGTATAGTGTCGGCACACCGGCCGCGACGGTCACGCCCTCGGTCTCAACAAGTTCGGCGATGCTTACGGCATCCAACTTCGGTCCGGGCAGCACCAGCTTCGCACCGACCATTGGGGCCGCATGCGTGAAACCCCATGCGCCATTGGCATGAAACATCGGAGTCATCGGCAAAATTGTGTCCACTGCGGTAAAGCCCAGGGAATACGCACCGCTGATGGAGAGGCAGTGCAGCATGTCGGACCGGTGCGAGTACAGCACTCCTTTCGGATTGCCGGTCGTACCCGACGTATAGAACAGCGACGAGGCCAAGAGCTCGTCAAACACCGGCCACCGGAAATTCTCGTCGCCGCAATCGAGGAAGTCCTCGTAGCATTGAATATTCGGGATGCTCGTTTCCGGCATCGCCGTTCTGTCGACCATCAGCACAAAGAGCCGAACGGTGGTGAGTTCCGGTGCAAGTTTCTCAACGATAGGCAGAAAGGAACTCTCGAAGAACAGCACTTTATCTTCGGCATGATTTGCGATGTAAGAGATCTGCTCCTGAATCAGCCGCGGATTGATTGCATGCCAAATCGCTCCAAGGCCGGTGACGCCATGCTCAATCTCGAAGTGCCGATAGTTGTTCCATGCGAGTGTGGCAACTCGGTCACTTTGCCCGACACCTCGGCGCTGCAGGGCATCAGCCAGCTTACGCGCACGCCGCGCCGCGTGCTTATAGGTATATCGATGAATAGGACCCTCGACGGTCCGAGACACAATCTCCGTGTTGCTGTGAAACCGATCAGCGTGTTGCAAAAGCGACGACAGCAACAGCGGCTGGTTTTGCATCAAGCCTCTCACGACTCTCTCTCCCTCAAGGTTTAAGACTGTGCTCGGAGACGCCGTCCCATGGATGCGCGGCACTCCTGTTGAACGTTAGCTGCTTTGGTTGGAAGGCCTTGCGTCATTCGGACTTGATGTCGAGTACTTCGCCGAACTGCTCCCAGTTGGTGCCGCTCCAGCGCTGCAGTTGCAGTTGCGTCCAGATCATGTTGTTGGTCGCGCTGGTGTTGATCGAGATGCCGGGCATGGCAGTCGGCAGCACGAGATCCTTCAGGCTTTTTGCCTGCTTGACGATATTTTGACGGGACAGATCATTGCCGCACTGTTTCAGGATCTGCTCGAGGATCATGCCTTGCTGATAGCCGGTCAGATAGTTGGTGTCCCCGATATCCGATCCCGCCAGATACTTCGCAAAGAAGGCGCGATAGGCCTTCATTCCCGCATCGTCATTCCATTTCGAATCGGTCGGGTCCTTGATGAATGTCCCCACGATCACGCCCATGGCATTGTCAAAGCCGGCTGGCTTGAGAGTTGCCGACACCGAACTCGACGGAAAATTGACAATAAGCGTCGGCTTCCAACCGATCTCGGCTACCCTGCGGATAGCCTGAGCCGAAAATTTCGGCGTGCCGGCAACCAAAAGCGCTTCCGCACCAGAGCTTTTCAGACTCACAACCTGCGAGTCGATGGTCGGGTCGCTGATTTCGTAGGCTGCCGTTACCACCCTCTTGTCGAAATCGCTCTTGAGGAATGCCTTGAAAGCGTTGACGTAATCCTTGCCGAGATCATCGTTCTGATAGAGAATCGCGTACTTTGCGTTCGGCAACGCCTTGCTCAGATACTTGGCGTAGATCTTTCCTTCGGTGTCGAAACTGACCAACCCCGTCGTCGTCAGCGGAAACTCCGCGACGCTGGTAAACTTGTTCGAACCACTGATAATCGAAATGGTTGGAACGCCTTTTAGGACTAGGTATTTCGCCGACGCAGTATTCCCTGGAGTGCCAAGCTGGCTAAAGATGAACGCGACCTCATCGCTTTCGACAAGCTTGCGGACGTGCTCCACCGCTTTCGGCGGGCTGTAGGCGTCGTCCATAGCAATGTAGTTGATCTTGCGGCCATTGATGCCGCCGCGCTCGTTGATCGACTGGACGTAGGCAAGAACCCCCTTGCCGACCAGCCCAATCGATGACGCCGGGCCGCTGAACGGAAAAACGCCGCCGATCTTGATTTCGGTCGCCGTGACGCCCGGGGCATCCGCCGCGAACGACGATGTGGACAGCGCGAGCACCAGCGTGCAAGCAAGTTTGAACTTCCCAAACAAGACTTCCTCCCTAGCTGGAAACGCGTGGTCTGCCCCCGCAACACGCGTAGGGTCGACACGCCGCGGCCGTTGCGATCGGCCGGCTTGCGACATAGACTACAGTTCTTTTTTAGAACTAGTCAAGCGTTTCCGGAAGTCGACGGTTCGTCGCCCGCTGCGCAACCTGCCATTCATTTGGAAAACAACCTATTTCGGTTACGGTTTTGGCACGGCCTCGGTGTGGTTCGTTCGATTCAATATGGACATTTTGCACAATTCGTAGACTTGGTGACGCCTGTGCCCTCTCACGCGGAAAGTAGCCTTCAGTCGAGGAAACGAGAAGTCTGCCCTGGGTGATGCAGAACTAACATTCGTTTATGGAACTTATGCCAGTGGCGCGGGCGCAATAGGTTTGGGCTTAACCCTGGGCGCCCTGAGCTCCGCCTCCGCACCTTCTGGAGACGCAATCGAGGGTGATCCGCAGTTCCTGTGCGAGCGAGAACGTCGCCAGATTGACGACGAATTGCTCGTTGGCGTGAACGCGACTTATTTCATGTTGGAGCGATCTCGTTCCACGTTAGCCCGTAGGGCTCGTGGCAGCATAAGGGCCCGCCTGCGCAGGATCTGCGCCGAACCGCGATGCAGTGGCGACCATTGAGCAGCAATTAGGGGTTGGCGAACCCAAAAAGCGAGGCTAGGCCAATTGGCTTCTGCGACAGGATCTCCACAGTCGCTGTGCGGCCCGCCACAAGGGTCTCATCGGCCGGGATATGATCGAGCGAAACACGTACTGGCACGCGCTGTGCCAGCCGCACCCAGTTAAATGTCGGATTGACGTCGGCAAGCAGTTTTGCCCCCTGGGCGCGATCGCGGTCTTCGATACCGGCAGCGATGCTCTCCACATGCCCCCGAAGCGGGACGGCACTGCCCATCAAGCGAATGGCGACCCGATCACCAACATGAATGCGCGGCAACTTGGTTTCCTCGAAATAGCCATCGACATGTAGGGAATCGGTATCGACCAAAGCCATCACCCCCTTGCCTGCCGTGACATAGGTCCCGGGGCGCAGATCCATGTTGGAGATCTTACCGTTGACCGAGGCATAAACCTCGCTGCGATCGAGGTTGAGTTGGGCCACGGCCCGGTCGGCGACGGCCTGATCATAGGCGGCCTGGGCTTGTAGCTCGGTGGCCAACACCTGTTCCTGCTTCTGTTGCGAAACCGCATCGGTCGTAAGCGCGCGATAGCGCTTCAAATCGCTTACCGCCTGATCGAGCAAGGCATGACGGCCGGCGACGACGGCGTCGGCCTGCTGCAGCGCCAGCGCAAAGCGTGCGCGGTCGATGCAGAAAAGAATGTCGCCACGGCGCACCTGTTGATTGTCCCGCACCATGATATCGGTCACGAGGCCCGACACGTCTGGCGCGACTTCAACGATATCGGCGCGGACGCGGCCATCGCGCGTCCAGGGTTCATCCATGTAGTAAATCCATAGGTAGCCTCCGACCGCGAAAGCTGCCGCGACGGCAGCGGTTGTGACGACAAAGCGCCGAAGGAATGCAAAGGCGGTCTTCACGGTAGAAACTCCGAAGACAGGTAAGCAACGCTACCTAGCAGGCAGACGAACAGCGCGAGGTCGAACAGCGCGCGATGCCATACAAGGCGGTAAAGGCCGGCTCGTTGGAACACCCGACGCAGAATCGCGCACAGGGCATAAGTCACCAGCAGCCAAACGAGCAGCGAGGGGACGAGGACTCCGAAGATGTCGATCTCGTATCTCATGCGGCGACGGTCCTGCAGGTTGAAGGATCGGTAAAGGCAGGCTGATAGGTCAGCGCGTCTGGAAATAGCCCGCGGCGGATCCCCACCAGACCGATCAGCGCATCTCCCCTTACGTCATCATCCGACTGGGTCATCGCCTCGGTCAGCGCCAGATCGATGCGAGCCAGCAGTTCGGGGGGCATCGGCCCGCTGCTATGTCGACGGCACGCAATTGCAAGCTGATCCAGCATATCGTCCACCGCGCGGAGCGTTTGCGGAGCCAACCGATGGCGGACGCGGCGCAGATCGATGATGTTAAGGCCGACGCGCAGAGCCATGGCCACGACGATCAAGCCGGCCTGGATGAGGATCGAGGCGGAACGGTTCAGCGTGCCGGTTTCGACGGCGGGAACGGCGAGGCCAAGCTCATGAGCTTCGACGGGAAGATCAAAGAGGCCGACCGTATCGCCGTTCGCGGCTGCGCGAACGC
>WNFD01002966.1_pt1 | contig 17062 bp, 15 predicted proteins | sample 5400491 | NCBI WGS metagenome assembly WNFD01 (sample SAMN13153343, study PRJNA577476) | soil metagenome | isolation source: 120 cm saprolite under Douglas fir tree site 2 hole 2 replicate 2 | place: USA:California | collected 2015-04-18 | reverse complement strand
GGTGGGCAGAAGACGAAGCTCGCCTATACCATCCTCGCCTCGGCCATCGCCTACCAGTACGGCCTTGACCAGCAAGAGGAGCGAAAACAGGCTTTCCGCTTTGTCGTGATCGACGAGGCATTCGTCAGGTCGGATGAGATGAACGCACGCTATGCAATGGAACTCTTCAAGCAGCTTGACCTGCAACTGCTGGTCTTGACGCCGCTTGATAAGATCCATGTGATCGAGCCGTATATCACCGCATGCCATTATGTGACCAACAGCCAGGAAGAAAACGACTCGAAGGTATACAATTTCACCATGAGCGAGTATTTTGAACATAAACAGGCTCTACAGGCAGGAGTGGGTATTGGTGATTACGCCGGGTCAAGCATCCCTGCATAAAATGTAGGGGCTTGTGAAGCGACTCGGCTTGCCACCGGGGAGCCAACAAGGGTAACTGTCTATCCAAACTCTCGCAAAAGGGCGTCTAAAGGAAGCTGAACCTGTGCTAGCTACTTGGACCATCCGTTCTTGAAAACAATGCACTATAAGAAAACAACCAGGCACTCTGAAGATGAACTGGCTTTTCGTGTCTGCCTGTCACGCTGGGTGTCTTGCAGATCATCGGACGCCCGTCGATTCCGCTCGATTTATAGTATAATTTACTAGTAATAGTGAGTTATACTATTTTTATTTTTGAAATGCTTCCCACAGTCGTTGTGAAAGCGGGCAACAAAGATGATGACAAGGGGCAAACTTTTTCCTGACGTTCCACGATCTGTCTTCTATGAGCCTGGGAAGTGCTTTAAAGTCTTGAGTATTTGGAAGATATTACTCCGTATGGCCTTTCCACGATGAAGCATCCTTCTTCCTGAAGAGTAAGGTGGCCCACCTTGTCTGCCTGTCACGTAGTGTGTCTTTTAGAATCCAGTATTTCGTTAGCTGTGTATAAATATAGGTATGATAGAATGAGGTGGCCCTTTCGCCCTCCTCGACGCGCAATACCTGTGCTGGCTACATATGATATCCGCCGAGCAAATTGCTCGTTTCCCTCATCAATTGCTCGTTTGTTCACGACTGATCTGCTCATTGAGCGAGGCTTGGGGAGTATGTACTTGTCATCCTCGACACAAACTCAGTGACTCTGATACCAACCGTTCACCTCTTTCAAGGAAAACCTCAAGAAACGGCTTGCCGGGTCACAACAGAACGACACGCGTGACTCCTTATGTCTCTCGCGCATCTCTCAGGCTATCAGACCTTCCTCTCTGAGAAAACTCAGGCACTTCGGCGATAGTCACGATGCAAGCCGCCCAGGACCGGGAAAGAGATGACCTTGCCACAGGCATGTGACGATGGCATTGATTCAGCTTTCGGCTCGGGAATCTGCTGCTTGATGCGCTTCCTGCGGTCGTGCTTGATTGAAGTACACCACATAAGCATTGAGGACGCGGCTCGTGCTGCTTCTCATGCAGGATGAGCAGGTGATCGAGGCACTCACGTCGCACACTGCCCAGGAAGCGCTCCCAGATGGCATTGGCGCGTGGAGCGTGATACGGGGTTGTGAGAATCTCGATGTCGCTCGTCTTGGCAACCTGAGCGAAGCCCACACCAAATTTGCTATCATTATCCCGGATGAGGTATTTCGGACCTATACCAAAGGCGGTAGTTTCCCGAAGCTGTTGTGCCATCCAAGCGTCAGTGGGAGAGCGTGTCACGCCGACGTAGATCACTTTGCGTGACTTCAGGAGGGTGAGGAAGAAGGCAAACAGCGAACGGAAGAGGAGATCCGTGACAGGCAGGAAATCGCACGCCCAGATGTGCTGGGCATGCGTGTGGAAGAACGTCCTCCACGTCTGTCCTCGTGGCCTGGTGGTACGCACGGCTCTCATGTACTTCTCAATGGTGCGTTTGCACACGTGAATGCCCAGCTTCAGGAGTTCACCACGAATCCGTTCTGCTCCGAAGACGGCGATTGTCCCTTACCATCTCTTGAATCAAGGTGACGGTCTCCTGGGAGATCCTTGGTGTGGGAGAAGTAGCCCTCGACTTGTCCTTCCAAAAGAGTTTGAAGCCCTGGCGATGCCACCGCAGCAGCGTCTCTGGCTGAACGATGAACAACGCCTGTTTCCAGGTCCGCACCATGCTTGTCAGCAGGACCAGGAGCATCCGGTCGGTTCTGGTACAGGCAGGCCGTTTCACCTGTCGACGCAGGATGATCAGTTGTTGACGCAACAGGGCGTTTTCTGCCACAAGCTCGGACTTGCTACGGGCCTGGTCGATCAGCGTCCCAAGCAGGAGCGAGGTGGTGTTTGGTGTGGTCCAGGCGACGAAGCGGTGGTGGAGCGACTGAAGACAAAAGCGTGTCAACCGCGTGATGATGGTGAGAATCCTGCGCACAGCGTCCATTCCCCCTATGTGAAGACGAACGAGTCAATGCTTGAGATGGTACTCTTCCTCTGAGGAATCGGCAAGGAGCAAGAGACAGCTTGAGGGGTTCTCACAGGCCTATTCTGGCCGACGGATACTACAAGTAGCCAGCACAGGTGGTTCGGACAGGCGAAGCCCGCTGTGTTCAGTCGTTTTGTGGCTCCCCGCCGACTTTTCACCTCGCACCAAGGACGCACAGGACGGGGTGCGAGTCCCACATCTGACGAGAGGGTGTGTGTGAGACGACAGGCTGGACAATCAAGTGGGGTGCGTGGCTTGAGGAGACGTTGAAAGGTAGTGCGCATCATCTCTGCGCTTGAGTGGGGATGGCAATAATGGGGCAAATAAAGGCGCCAAAGCCGGGCCAGGGACAAAATGAGGAAGAACAAAAGCAAGAACAAGAACACATGAAAGGCCATAAGGATCCTCGCTGCTTGAATTGAAGAGAACGGATAGCCTATATATAAGGAAGGGTAAGCAGGGCCGAGAGGGATTGTCAAGCGGGTAGGAGGGAAGGATGAATTATCTACCATCGTCAGAGGGAGTACCACCCGCATCCTGAGTGATGGCAGTGTGCTGATGACCTTGACCTGCAAGGACGACCAAGAGCTTCCCCAGCCCCTGACTGTGTGCGTCATCAGCTACCGCTTGCGCACGGAGGCCGCCACGCGCCTGGAGCAGGTCACACCTTCTCACAGTCAGCATGGCAGTGGGACGACCAATCCCAAGGTGCATGCAATCCATCGCCTGGTGACCACCCTGCTGGACCCGCTGCTTTATCCTGCTTTGGACCTGTGTCTGCTCTACCACCAACGCTGGGAAGTCGAACTGGTGATCGATGAGATCAAAGAGCATCAGCGCATTGCTCAACGTCCCTTGTCCAGCAAGAGCCCCATCGGCATCTTGCAAGAATTCTACGCCCTGCTCCTGGCGCATTATGCCCTGCGTGTCCTGATGGGCAAAGCCGCCCAGCAGGCCCACGTTGACCCCGATTGCATCAGTTTTACCCACGCCATCGAAGTGGTCACCGATGGCCTGCTCTTGGCGGCTTGTTTGCCCGTCGCCTGCCACGCCGACCTCGCGGCCCGCTTGGTCCAAGACCTCAGTCGGCGTGATTGGCTGCTGCCTGAGCGCCGTCTGCGCTTCAACTCGCGCGTCATCAAACGGTCGCGCACGCGTTTCCAAATCAAGCGCGCTGATCATGTCTTTCTTTCCCGCAAAGCTTTTCCTTTTCTCACGGATCATCCCGATCCCACCTTTCGCGAACTTCTCCTTATTTAAGTGAGGCCTGTTCATAAATACTCAGGCTGCTTTGAGACAGACGCGCAGGGCGAGATGATGCTCAAAGCGATAGACGAACGCAAGTTGAGCAGACTTGATCGACATCTGGGTACGTATGTTTGCCCTGACCTCTTGCGGAAAAATGAGGTGCAGGTGAGCGAGAAATCTAGCACTGATCCTTCAAGGGAGCGTGCAACGACGATGTCGTCAGGTGCAAAGAAGGAGCAGGGAATGCAGGCTCCCTCGAGGTGAAATGAGCGAGGCTCTCATATCACCCCATCAAGTATCGTCTGGACGTGAGAAAGATTATCCTTTGCTATAAATGTCCCATGCCTCTTGCTGATACACAATGTTGGTAAATAAGTTCCACGAACCATCCTGGTAGTGCAAGATCGTGCCCAATCTTCCGACTGCCCAGCCATCGGTGGATGAGAGCATAGAGATCTGGGACAGTTCTTGGTTGGTGGGGCTGTCAACCTGCGTCCAGTGCTCATGAGCATAGCGGAAAATCTGGCCATTGCCACCTGTGGCCCAGCCATCAGTCGGGGAAAGCATACTGATGCTTAAGAGACCGGGTGTGGTTGTCCCACTTTGTAGTATCCACTTACCATACTGATAGTGGAGAATGATGCCCTGGCTGCTATTGTACCTACTTCCGATGGCCCACCCCTCATTGGGCGAAACCAGATCAAGGGCATTAATCCGACACTCGTCGCAGGCCTTTGGCAGTTGCGTCCAGGTTGTGCCATCATACCGGAAAACGCTGCCATAGTCACCTGCAGCCCAGACAGTATGAGCATCCAGGATTGAGAGAGCAGTTATAGACGCGTGAGCTAGCGCGCCAGGTAGGTGCATGTTCATCCATTGCTGCCCGCTATAGTGCAAAATCATTGTCTCCCCGGTATTCTGGCTCTGACCGAGCAGCCAGCCCAGGGTCGCAGACTGCATCGAGATCTGGAGCAGATCAGCCCAAGCATAGATTGTCACGGCGATCCAGTTTCCATTGAGATAGTGCAGCAGAACACCTGCGGGTTGAACGCTCATACTGGTGGTCTGGCCCTCTCTGATCGGCTTTCCCTGAGGGATGGATGTATTGCCAATCGCCCAGCCCTCTGTCGAGGAGATCATGGAGACGCTCTGGAGCGTGGTGTGGATGCCAGGCATGAGGACTGTGCCTTCTGCTAGCGGTTTGACGATAGTCCACTGGCCCGTGTGGTAATGAAACAGCACATGGTTCGGTTTCCCGCTTATTTCGCCGACAGCCCAGCCATCGCTGGACGAGTCCATGGAGATGCTTTTGAGGTTCATGGCGTTAGCGAGGTAATACGATGGGTGACCAGCGAATTGGTGGAGATAGATGAATAACAGAGAGAGACTCATCAAAATGGTGAGAAGGAGGATGAGCGGGCGTTTTCTGTGCATCAGTTACTCCTTAGTTTGTCATTTTCTCCAGCACGAAAGCGTCAGCTTATGGCTAGTAGAGACGGACTGCAGCCCTGAACCTCCCATGAGAAAAACCTGGTGTTTGCTGAGTGCTAATAGAAGGCTTATAAGCGTAATTTTGGTCGCCGTAAGCGCGGGGATCGCTCCCCACACTTCGGCTCCAGAATGGCACTTACAGACCATAGGTTCTGGGAAGACGCATCTCTTGCTGAATGTGCTGCCAATCATGGGTACGTTTTCGATGCTCATGCTTGCTTCGGGGTATGACATTCACCTCGCACCACAAAATGGGCTATTCTTAGCATACCGTGTTTTGGTCCTGTTTTCAAGGTTTTACCCGCAAGAGGTCAGGGTAAACATACGTACCCAGATGTCGATCAAGTCTGCTCAACTTGCGTTCGTCTATCGCTTTGAGCATCATCTCGCCCTGCGCGTCTGTCTCAAAGCAGCCTGAGTATTTATGAACAGGCCTCATTTAAGTGGTATTGGCCGCAGGCGGCACTCGGAGAAAAAACTTGCACATGGCGTTTGATAATTTACCTCTTCAGTTACTTTGTGCTTTGACGACTGATATGTACATTGAGTTAAGATGAGGAGAACGTCCTGTTTCACCGGCTTTCTAGCCCACCTAAATAGTTACGAAATATTTACCGAATTGGTCAATTCATCCTCAGATCTCAACCGTTTCGTAACCGGCAAGTGAGTTCCCTTCCACTACGCTTGAAGAGATTACACCTATGTTTCAAGGGGCCACACTAGTTTAGAAGGAGAAGCTACTATGTCAGTTGTTTCCCGTTGGCGCAGGCGAGCTGGCGTCCCTACGGCTTTCACACTCCTGGCTCTTGTACTTTCTCTCTCACTGGCACTTTCGTCACACGTTCTCGCTTTTGTGCATGCCAGTTCACCCCAGGCCACGGCATCAGATGGCCCTGGAGCGCTCTCACATTTTGACCTGTCGCGCAAGGATTGCCTGGGCACCGCTCGCAACAGGACCTCAAAGGTCTGGTACACGATTGCTAATGGTGTCCTCAGCGATGTCTACTATCCTACCGCAGACAATACCAACGTCGAAACCCTCCAATACATCGTCACAGACGGCAGCACCTTCACCGACTTGCAGACGCGCGACACCACCTACACGGTGCAGGCTCTCGACTCTCATGCACTTGACTGCCGTGTGACGACCACCGCCAGGAGCGGTAAGTATCGCATTACTACCGACTACCTGACCGACCCTGACCACAATACGGTGGCAATGCATGTACACTTTGAGCCACTTATTGGCGACCTGTCCACCTACAAGCTCTATGTGCGCTACGACCCCAGCATCAACGGCAATGGCGGTGGTGGTTCCGGTAACGGTGGTGGCGACACCGGCATCATCGACACCACCACAGGGCACAACGTGCCTATAGCCTTCGATATCAAAACGACTTCCAATGCGGTCAACCGCACCTATGCAGTACCAGTCTACAGTGCCCTGGACGCCTCGAAACCCTTTATCCAGGTGAGCAACGGCTTCGTTGGTGCCGCAAGTGACGGCCTGGCGCAACTCGACTCCGCCCACGCCCTCACCAACACCTTTACTGAGGCTGACAACGGTAATCTGGTACAGACAGCGCAGGTGAATCTCTCTGACGGCGGCGAATTGACGCTGGCGCTAGGCTTTGGCACAAACCAGGCTGATGCAGTGAGCGCAGCCGAAGGGACACTCGCCACCAAATTCAACAAGCTCGTTAAGCGCTACGAATCGGGATGGGAAGCATATGATGACGGGTTGATCGCCCCACCGCAACATCTCGACGGGATGCCGGGTGACCAGTGGCATCAACTGGTTGACGAATACTATCTCAGCGCGAATGTGCTGAAGGCTTCCGAAGACAAGACCTTCCCTGGCGCAGTGGTAGCGAGTCTCACTTCACCCTGGGGTCAATCCGTCTCGGCTGGCGACCCCAACAATCTCTTCTTCGGCTCCTACCGCGAGGTCTTCGCACGCGACGTCTACGAAGCATGGACGGGTCTCTTGCTGGATGGCGACCTCTCAACGGCGCGTGACATCGTGAACTTCCTGTTCCTTCAGCAGCAACGCCCTGACGGCTCGATGCCACGCAACAGCCTGCTCAACGGTCAGCTCGCGCCTGACTCCTTCAACACGCAACTCGATGAAGTCAGCTATCCCATCATCATGGCCAACCAGCTTGGGATGACTGGGGCCGACCTCTACCAGAACCACATCAAGCCAGCGGCAAACTTTGTGATAAGCCATGGCCCTTCATTTGGTCCTGAGCGCTGGGAAGAGCAGAGCGGCTTCTCGCCATCCACCATCTCCGCCGAGATCGCTGGCCTGGTGGCGGCAGCTGACATCGCCAAAGTCAACGGTGATACACAGAGCGCACAGGTCTGGCTCGGTGTGGCCGACGACTGGCAGCGTTCCGTGGAGGGATGGACCGTTACCACCAATGGTCCGCTGGCCTCACACCCTTACTTTATTCGCCTCTCTAAGACAGGTGACCCGAACGCAGCGATTAGCTACAACGTCGGCAATGGTGGTCCCACGCTCGACCAACGGAGTGTGATCGACGCGGGCTTCCTTGAGCTGGTGCGCCTCGGCCTCAAGCCTTTCAATGATGCAGCCGTGACTGAGTCGCTGCCGGTAGTCGATGCGACCATTGAGACCAACACGGCAAGCGGATCAGGCTGGCACCGCTACAACGGTGACGGCTACGGCGATGGCTCTACCAATGGGCACCCCTGGCCTCCTGCCGGGCAAGGCACTGGACATGTCTGGCCGTTGCTTACAGAGGAGCGTGGTGAGTATGACCTGGTCAGCGCTGATAGGGCCACAGCACTCACCCTGCTCGATACGATGCGGCGCTTTGGCTCGGGCGTAGGTTTGATTCCCGAGCAAGATTGGGAGTTGCCCGATCTCGCTCCCTCGCCTTTCGGCACCGATCCCACTGTGGCCTCGATCGGCTTCCAGAGTGGACATCCCGCAGGCTCTGCAGCCCCACTCACCTGGTCTGCTGGTGTCTATGTGCGCCTGCTCCGCGATATCAGCGAGAACAAACTGCTAGAGCAGCCCGCCAATACCTTCAACCGCTATGTGGCGCATCAGCAGGGGCAGACCAGCCTCACTGTGACTCTACCACCGGATCAATCGGCGGTCAATGGCTCGCCGGTGACAGTCACCGGCACGTCGGTGCCAGGCAACACGATCTACGTGGCGGCTACCAATACCGACAATAATAGCCAGACCACCACAGCGAACACTCCAACCAACCCTGATGGTTCCTTCAGCGTCTCGCTTCCGATAACGGGAGGAACCACCGTGCTGAACGTCGTGGCTGTCAGTCCCAACGGTGCTACCGCGCACGTTGAGCGCTCCATCGTCTTCGACTTCACACCCGGTACTGTGCTCTTTGACGCTACGGATCCCTCTGGCGATGATAACGGCCCTGGAAACTATGCCTACCCTACAGACAGTGCCTTCCACGCAGGGGCCTTCGACATCCTGGAGTTCCGCGTCATCCTCAGCCCTGACGGCAAGACGGTCACCTTTAAACTAAAGGTACGTGACCTGTCACCAACCTTTGGCAGCTCACTTGGAGCGCAACTGGTGGATGTGTATGTACATGACCCGAATGCTGCGGCAAGCAACACCTCGACGGCAGCATCCTTCCCACAGCGCAACTATACAATTGCGGCGAGTTCAGCTTGGAGCAGGCTCATCGAGGTACAAGGATTTGGGCAGCGTTACATCGACGCTCACGGCACCGCATCGGGTACCGTAAACATTAGCGCTAATGCCATCTCGCGCTTCATCACTTTCAGTGTGCCTACATCTACCCTCGTTTCCACAGCAGGTGAAGTGCCCGGATCGGGATGGGGCTTTACGGTCGTGTTGACAGGCCAGGATGGCTTTAGTGCTGACCAGGCACGTAGCTTCGCCTCGACACCTCAGCCGTTCCAGTTCGGTGTTTGTGCTACAGCGAGCAATGATCCACACTGTACGGTGAACCCGAGCACAGTGCCGAAGGTGATGGATGTAATAACACCATCAGGAGTCAATCAGTCTACCGAACTGGACTACACACTAGGCCCTGTAGTATTACAGGATGTGACTATACCGTAATCACAGTTCTGCATGCTGTTTGATAGCCTATCGAGAGGCGATTATCCAGGATGATCGCCTCTCAGTTTAGTCAGATATCCCTGTGATGGCTAGATGGGACGTCCGTGTGCGCCGCTTTGGCGCTCGTGAGATCGCCCTTGAAGGGCAGAAGGTCGAGAGCAATTCTGTCGCAATGTCCAGTTAACGGCCTTTTTGACGAAATTCCTCTCGTCACCCGCATAGCGCTTGATCAGAGGGAAAAACTGCACGAATGCCTCATCCCGTGCTTGTTTGTCATGGGCTGCCAATGCGGCCATCATCACAAAACCTGCCCGCCGTACAAACTCCTTTTCCCGCTGACACCACTCTTTGGCCTTTTGATAGGCATAGGGCGTTTTATCAAAGAGATTCCCACAGACCTGGTCGCACACATCCCACGCCTCAACATCGTTGACCCTCTCTTCCATCAGCTCGGCAGCAACACGTTGAGGCTCGGCGATCATCGAGGTAAGGATTCTTGCCTCATGGAACCCTGAATTCCAGAGTGCTAATGCAAGTGCCTGGTCCCTTCCTATCTCTTTGGCCAGCTTGCGCAGGGTAGGCATCGAGATGCCCAAAGCTTGGGCAGGTCTGATGCCAAACCTGGCCATCCCTTCGACAGCCTGAGCATTTGCACGCTGTTTCAAATTCGCAAAAATCTGGTCCGACGTGATCAAAGCACACCTGCTTTCCTCGCCGATAATCCTGCACTTCAAGTCTGCCCAATACGATAGCTGGCGAGGTCTTCAAGATAGGTCAGCAGGGCAGAATGGTCAAGATCGCCGCGCCCTCTGACCTCAAGGGAGGCGAGCATCTGGTCCACCAGAGCCGTCGCAGGAAGCGATACTCCATACCTGCGGGCCATCTCCAACGCAAAACCGAGGTCCTTGTGGTGAAAGCGAACGCGGCCACCAGGAGTAAAATCATGGGCAAGCATGCTCGCTCCACGCAGCTCCATCACCCGGTTGGCAGCAAGGCCCCCACCGAGCACCTGCAAGATTTTGGCCGGATCAACTCCCGCCTTTGATCCAAGCACCAGAGCCTCGCTGACCGCTTCGATCACCAGCGCCACCACGATCTGATTACAGGCCTTGACCACCTGGCCTGCTCCACTTGCTCCCACGTGCACAATCGTTTTGCCCAGCGCCTGGAAGATGGGCATGCAGCGTTTGAATGTTTCTTCGTCCCCGCCCACCATGATGGAGAGTGTGCCAGCCATGGCTCCCGCATCTCCACCGCTCACCGGTGCATCGAGTAGGGTGATGCCGTATTCAGCCAGTCGGGCAGCTAATGTACTCGCCACCACCGGAGCGATGGTGCTCATATCAATAACGACCAGTCCTGCGTGCGCTCCCTCAATAATCCCGCCAGGACCCACCAGGACCCCTTCAACCTGAGTGGGACCGGGCAACATGGTGATCACCACATCGCAGGATGCAGCGATATCGCGCGGCCGTGTACCAGCCCGCGCTCCCGCCGCGAGAAATTCGTCCGTGATTTCCTGATGGCGGTTCTGCACCACCAGCGGAAAGCCCGCTTTGAGCAGGTTGTGGGCCATGGGTTTGCCCATGATTCCCAGACCAATAAAGCCAATAGACACTGGCATCGTTGCCATCCTCCCACCTGATCAGTTGCTCAACTCATCCTTTAGAAACGCTTTGCTACAACGTCTGGTCGCGTGATAGCTCCCTGGGAGGCTGACGAAACCAGCGCGGCATACTTGGCAAAGACCCCACTTGTATAGCGCGGGGCAGGTTCCTGCCACCTCGACAGGCGAACGGCGATCTCAGCGTCTGGAAGTTCGACATCGAGACGACGCGCTTCAATGTCGATGACGATGCTGTCCCCCTCTTGTAAGGCAGCAAGAGGTCCGCCGCTTGCCGCCTCGGGCGCAACATGACCCACCATCAACCCTCGCGTGGCCCCGCTGAAGCGACCATCGGTGAGTAATGCCACTGTCTCGCCGAGTCCGGCACCAACGATCGCACCGGTTACTCCCAGCATCTCACGCATCCCCGGTCCACCTCGCGGACCTTCGTAGCGAATGACCACCACCTCGCCGGACTTGATCTCGCTCTGGATCACTGCGCGCATGGCATCTTCCTCGCGGTCGAAGACACGCGCAGGCCCGCGATGGGAGAGACGTTCATGCCCCGCTATCTTGACCACGCACCCCTCTGGGGCGAGATTTCCCTTGAGGATGACCAGGCCCCCGCTCGGTTTGAGCGGGTCCGAGAGCGGTCGGACCACGTCCTGCCCAGGTGTTTCCACAGCCATGCTGGCTTCTTCGCCAATGGTTCGTCCGCTCGGCGTTATCTGCAGCCCGTCAACCAGCCCGGCTGCAACGAGTCGCTGCACCAGGAGCGGCACTCCGCCGGCGCGATCCAGGTCAACCGCTACATAGCGCCCGCCTGGCTTCAGATCGGCCAGCAGCGGAGTGCGCCTGCTGACCGTATCAAAATCATCGATGCTGAGGGGTACATTGGCCTCACTGGCCATTGCCAGCAGGTGTAGCACCGCATTGGTAGAGCCGCCTGATGCCGTCACGCCCGCGATGGCATTCTCAAACGCCTGCCGCGTTAAAAAATCACGCGGGGTTACTCCGCGTCGCAGGAGATCCATGATAAGCTGACCGCAGCGCTTCGCCACCTCATCCTTGCGTGGATCAACGGCGGGAACACTTGCAGTGCCCAGAGGGGAAAGGCCGAGAAATTCCAGGGCCATCGCCATCGTATTGGCGGTAAACTGCCCACCGCACGCACCCGCCCCTGGACAGGCCACGTTTTCCAGCTCCCGCAGGTCAGCATCGCTCATCCTACCCGCCGCATTGGCCCCAATTGCTTCGTAGACATCGCCAACTGTCACGTCCTTCCCTCGAAAACGTCCGGGCGCAATTGAGCCACCATAGAGGATCAGGCCGGGCACATTCAGCCGGATCAACGCCAGGGAAGCGCCAGGTATCGTCTTGTCGCACCCGACCAAGGCGATCATGGCATCAAACATGTGGCCGCGTCCGACCAGCTCGATCGAATCGGCAATGACCTCGCGACTCACCAGGGAGGCTTTCATGCCTTCTGTGCCCATCGTCACCCCATCGCTGATGGCGATGGTATTGAACTCCATCGGCGTTCCACCGGCCGCACGTATGCCTTCTTTCACTTTGGCAGCCAGGCGGCGCAGGTGGTAGTTGCAGGGCATGGTCTCGGTCCAAGTATTGGCGACACCAATGATCGGGCGAGCCAGGTCATCATCGGTGAAGCCGATGGCCTTGAGCATAGCGCGTGCGCCTGCGCGGTCACGGCCATCCGTGATCACGCGGCTGTGCTGTTTGGAATCAGATATCATGGTGCCCTCCAACGGTAGTTCGTGACTTGATAGAGTCAGGCTCGGTAGTCGACAAGGGAACGGAGACAGGGGTATCGTATCATCCACGCCTCTCCACGTCAATTTTTGAAGCGCCATGACGAAGTGGTGCAGTCGCCCTCTTTCATCGAACACACCTCATGTTTTAGGACGGACCGCGATCATCATCAGCACGGGCTCGAGTCCCCCTCTGACCTGACGCTCCTGTGTGAGGAGGAAGCCAGCGGAAAGCACTGCCCGCCGGGTATCGCGGTTCCAATGAAAATAACCGGAATCGGTACAGTATTACATGAATTACCCGATTTTCATGCTTCTCTCTGAGGCGGAGCATCATGACGCTTGATATGTGAATCAAACAAACGCGAACACTCACGAACAAAATAGAACCCTCTAAACTCACCAAAAACGGCAAGTCTTCGATCAGCCGACCCCTAACCCTCCTTCGATCGTATCCATCGTCTCGTTGAGATGACCTCCACTCGGCACAGCGGCAACCGAGAACACAGGGAAGGCTCTACCACCTGAAAAGGAGACGGTGATGTAATCGCCAACCCTGTTGTTGCCCGCTGCGACCCAATTTGTAGGGAAGGGACCGGCTAGTTTCGTTTTCGCGCTCCACGAATGTCCGCCACATCGAGCGAGTGAGGTAAACCGTCACGGTGAAGAGGAGAGAACGTTATCTAACCACTCCATCATGCACTGTGCAATCTTCTCAGGCTGCTCCATGTATAGTGCGTGATCGAGACCATTGAGCAAGACCGTCGTGCCGTGTGGGATGCGCTCCCCGATAATCACCGTTTTTGCTGCAGGTATGGTGCTGTCATTCTTGCCTGCGATCGCCAGCACAGGTGCGGTGATCTGTGGTAGATGCGGCACGAGATTACCGACGGTGTGCATCTGGTAAAACCAGAAGCGCAATGAACTCGCATCCATGCGGCGCAGGTCGTGATATATCTGCGTTCATGCAGCGCGATAGGCTGCGCAGGCGCGGAAGACGGCCTTGCTATAAAAGCACCTCTGCCAGCCCAGATCTACCAGCACACTACTCCGCGTATTGCCCGTGATCAGCGCATTGAACAGCCATGCTCCCGGCGCGCCCAAAACGCGTAGGTGTTGCGCCATTCCCAGCGTGCCTGTCCATACGCCGCGCACGAAGCCGGCCAGGGAGATAACCCCTTTTACCAGTTGCGGGGCGCGCCAGGCGATAGCCAGGGCTGTATAACCACCGGTGCTATGACCGACCAGCAGTGCCGGTGCGCCGCCCGTAATCTGCCGTACGGCCTCTCCTACAACATCGCCCACCCAGGGATCGGTGAGCGTCCCTTGCTGCATACCTTCCGGGAAACGCGCCGGGTAATGTCCTGGCAGGCTCAAGGTAATGACGCTCCCGTACTTCGCGAAACGCAAAGGGAAATCGAGCCATGTGCGCTGGCTGCTGGCAATGCCATGAATAAAAATCAGCGGCAGGACACCATCGGTATGCCGGGTATAGTCAAGTGTTTGATTGCAGACGATGAGTGTGGTCATAATATCTCCCCCCTTGTACTGTCCTAGGATCGAGGCCAATCCTGGCCTTTCTTCAGCAAGAACCGATGATTGACCTGGCGTAGCAGCTCGCTCAGCATTTTATGCGTATGATGCGCGAGCGCGAGGCTCAAGAGGTCGAGGCCTGGATTGCCGCCTGCGCTTCTTGTGGAGTGGCTGATTTAGAAACCCTTGCGCTTGGCTTACAAGGTGACCCTGACGCTATCAAAGCCGCTCTTACCTCTCCTTATAGCAAGGGAAGTGCTGAAGAACCGGCCTTGATCTCCTATACTTGACAGAGTGACCTCGTTGTAGTTATCGTAGTAAATAAACGATCGTTCAAGCGGATAACGTATCCTGTAGCAACATAGGACGAAGTAAGCGTTTCCATCCGGTATCGTGATGAAAGGTTGATCCCGTGTCCAACATCTTCCGTTTACTTGCCGACGAAGAAAAGCTAACTGATGAACTTTTCTCGTTTGTCACCGATCCGAGTGCGGACAACCGCAATGAACGAGCTATTGCCAGCGTGTTGCACGAGGTGGCTCCCCATATGATCTCGGTTGCCGAATGCATGATCTTAGATGGTGTCGACGAACGGCACTATGTTGCTGATTATGTGCAGGCGGTCCTCAACGGGCAAGGATTTGAGTAGGGGACACGATTTGGTCCATTCCGTGTAACCGTTCCTGGACAAGCTGTCTGGGTCAAGATCCTGCTATGCTGCAAATAACGATGGACTGGCCTTCTGCGCCTGCCTGTCACGCTGGGCATCTTGGAGATCATCGGACGCCCGTCGGTTCCGCTCTCGCCAACTTTTGGGATAGTGACAAACTTCCCAACCACCTCACAACCCATTCCGCTCTATCCTCCTTCCAAGCTGCGTGCCCAACGTCGCCCAGGCCCGCTAAAGCCGCGCTATGGGGTCCCGCGTTCTGAGTGGCCCACCATCCTGTGCCGCATTGAGCAGGGTGAATCCCTGCGCAGGGTCGCCCAGGACTACCACGTCTCCTACCAGACCATCCACCGCATCGTTCAAACCGGGCGCAAGCAAGGAGAGGAGGGTCAACAATGATTCTCTCTCTCCCCGAATGCTCCCTCAATCAGATTACCGCCGGAGATAGCCGCGAACTCATTAGATCCACCATGCAGCAGTCGTTGCTAGAAATGGAGGGAGCAGGATGAGAGCGCTTGTGATCAACTGTTCAGCTCCACACTACAACCTGGGTGCTCGTAAACTCTATGATTGGTTGCAATCCAGAGGCTACACCGTTACCTACTATGATGGCGACCCTGGCCTATGGGGGCTTGATGGTGACCTGGTATGCCTCTCCGTGATCTTCAGTTGGCATGCCCCAAGAGCGCGTGAAATCGCTCTGCGGATGAAACATCGTGCCGAGATTTGGTGCGGCGGGCCCGGCATCTTCGCTTTACAGGCATGGTGGCGAGAACAGACCGACTTAGAGCTGATCAAGGGTTTAGATACCCGCTTCGATAGACAGCGTGGCCATTACAAGATGTGTTTTGCTTCACGCGGCTGCCCGGTGAATTGCTCGTTTTGTATTGTGCCGCGCTTAGAAGGGGTAACCTTTACCTTTGATCCTGACTTCGTCCCTGCTCCTGTGCTCTGTGATAATAATCTGTCGGCCCTTCCAGTGGACTTTCAAAACCACATTATCAGGCGCTACCAAGAGATGGGGACATCCCTGCGGGACGCAAACAGTGGCTTCGAGCCACGCTCCTTTGATGAGGACACCTATCATCGCTGGAAAGCAATCTTGCGTGGCCCCTGGCGCTTTGCCTTAGACGAAGTGAGAGAGGTCGATGATGTACGACGTACTATGAGCATTCTCAAGAACGAGAAGCCGCGTATGAAGCGCGTGTATTGCCTCGTGGGAAACGAACCGATACAGACCTGCTACGAACGCGCCATGAAGATTATCGAGTGGGGCGGCGAACCATTTTGTCAATTTGTGCTGCCACTGAACTGGTTAGGTGATCCCGCCAAGGTAAAGCTGCGGTTCGACTGGCAGAGCTATCAACAAGGCCGTGATTTTTGCCGCTACTTCAACACCTATGGCTGGCGTTCTTACCCCATCTGGGATTACGAGCCACGCAAGCAAGAGCCAAAACCATTTGTTCTGCTCAAATCAACGGAGGTGCTATCATGAGCACTTCCGCCGTCGCAACCTCTCAAGATATGTCCCCTTCCGCGCTCCTAACCACCTTGAACCGCGCTCAGGAGCGTATACATATACTGGAGCAGGAAAACAATCACCTGCGCCAGGAGATCCGCTGGATCGACAAGCTGTTAGCTGTGCCCGCCTCCATTATGTCCCCTAGTCATAAGGTCACGCTCCACGCCGCCATCAAGGCGTATCTCAGTGGCACTCCCGATGAGCAGGGCTTGGTCTCCATTGAATCCTGGAAGGTCTGCAAAATGGCCGGGCAGAGTAAGGACACCTTCCTGAAAAACCTGACCTACTGTGCCGAAAAGCTCGGCATCCTCCGCAAACAGGTAGAACGACCGGGAACCGCAGCAGGGGACTTTAGCGCAACGCTCTCTATCGGCATCACAGACCGGATCGCACACCCGGAAAAGTACGCTGTCGCTACCCCGCGCCAACATGGGGGCCTGCGCGAAGTCTGCCCTCATTGCCACAGCGACCGACTTAAGAAAAAGGTGATCGTGGTCTGCCAGGAGTGCGGCGCAATCATCAGCGAGCATACCAGCGATTTCAACTCTGGTGCTACTAGTACATGGAGGCTGAAATAATACTGTGGTAGAATAGGAGGAAAAAGAGGAGAACAAAAGAGATGCAAAAAGGGTCAACACCAGCTCCGCTGGTGTTAAGGGAGGAAGCACAAAAAAGACTGGAGGTGCTGGTA
>WNFD01003259.1_pt1 | contig 17063 bp, 15 predicted proteins | sample 5400491 | NCBI WGS metagenome assembly WNFD01 (sample SAMN13153343, study PRJNA577476) | soil metagenome | isolation source: 120 cm saprolite under Douglas fir tree site 2 hole 2 replicate 2 | place: USA:California | collected 2015-04-18 | reverse complement strand
GTCGTGGTCATCGGCGCGTCGAACCGGCCGGACCTGATCGATCCCGCGATCCTGCGGCCCGGCCGCCTCGACGTGAAGATCAAGATCGACCGACCCGATCGCGCGGCCGCCGGCGACATCTTCCAGAAGTACCTGACGCCCGACCTCCCCATCGCGGCGGCGGACACGCGACGGCACCGCGGCGTCGCCGCGGCCGTCGACGCGATGATCGCAGGAGAACGAGGACCTGCCGAACACGAGCAACCCGGACGACTGGGCGAAGATCGCCGGCCGGAAGGGCGAGCGCATCGTCGCCGTCAAGTCGCTGGTCGGCCACACTCGTCAACCGCAGCGGAACGTGGAGAAGGTGATCACCACTGGCCAGTACCTGTGACCGCTGCGCCACAGGGCCTAAGGCGAGATCGTCATGTCGCCGCGCTGGCGCTTGCTGGGTCCGCAGGAAGCCGGGTGTGGGACGCTCGCGTTCGGCTGGTCGACCGCGGCAATCGTCAGACGTCGCACCGAGCGATCAACCGAGGGGTTCGCGACTCTTCGCGAGAGATTCGCGACCTGGATCGCGGTCTCGAATAAAACCGGCAGCTTAGGCTTGGCCTTCCCCTTGCTCTACGTCGTCCGCATGAGGTCTGCAATGACAGAGAACCCTCGAATGGCTCGGGTTGTCGGGACGGCCCCAAGGCCGTGCTCCAGGCGATCGTCGCCACGCGCACCTAGACGGCCTCCCGTGTCGACCGTCGGCATCTCCGATCAGAAGGTCGAAGAGATGAATGGGAGCGGCCCGCGCATGACGACACAGACCGACCGGGATGACTCGCTCGTGGCGGCTCTCCGCCGGGGTGATCCGACGGCCGCCGAGGATCTGGTGGCCGCCTATGGTGACCGCGCCTCCCGCCTCGCCAATCGGATCACGGGGAACGCGCAGGATGCCGAGGAAGCCGTGCAGGACGCCTTCTTGTCCGTGATCCGGAAGGTCGATACGTTTCGTGGAGACGCCACCTTCGGCTCGTGGCTCTATCGGATCGTGGCCAACGCGGCCTACCAGCGTTGCCGGAGCCGTCGCGGCCGCGGCGCCGATGTCTCGCTGGACAAGCTGCTTCCCGTGTTCGATGAGCACGGCCGCCACGTCGCGCCGGTCGCCGACTGGTCGCTGAGCGTCGACGACCCGGCTCGCCAGATCGACCTTCGGATCATGCTCAGCACCGCCATCGATCAACTGCCCGCCGACTACCGCGCCATCGTGCTGCTGCGCGACGTCGAGGGGCTCGCGCCTGGGGACATCGCGGCGATCCTCGACCTGACCGTCGACAATGTCACGACGCGTGTGCATCGCGCGCGGCTGTTCCTGAGAAAGCAATTGGAAGCGCATCTTTCGGGTCAGAGCTCGAGAGTGTCGGGCAGATCGGTTCCGCGACGGACCGCGAAGATTGCGAACACGGCGTCGCCCAAGGCCAGTTCGTAACACCGCCGGCGGAACGGACGGTGAGCCGTCGGCCGACGGAAGGATTCGATGACGCGCTCGGTGAGGATCATTTCCAGTCTCGTCGTGGCCGCCCTGTTGAGCGGGTGCGCTATCGGACCGGACTACAAGCGGCCCGCGGTGGCGAGACCCGAGACGTTTCGGGGCCAGGCGACGGCCGAGGCGGCCTCGCTCGCCGATGTGCCATGGTGGGAGGCGTTTCAGGATCCGATCCTGAAGGGTCTGATCCAGGACGCGCTGGGCAGCAACTATGACGTTCGCATCGCCGCGGCGCGGGTGCAGGAGGCCCGCGCGAATCTCGGGGTGGCGCGATCGGACTACTTCCCCTCCCTCGACTACGGCGTCGGTGCCTCGAGGGCCAGGATGCTGCCGGGCGTCTTGGGTGGCGTCGGTCCGCGGGCGTCGGAAGCGAGCAACTTCTATTCGGCCACGATGAGTATGTCGTGGGAGCTCGACATCTGGGGTCGCATCCGCCGTTCGAACGAGGCGGCCCGCGCCACGCTGCTCGCCACCGAGGATGCGCGGCGCGGGGTGTGGCTGACGCTGGTCAGTGACCTGGCCCAGGCGTACTTCCAGCTGCTCGCGCTCGACGTGCAGCGGCAGATCGCCCGGGACAGTACGCAGGCGTACCAGGGGACGTACGATCTGTTTCTGGATCGCCTCAATCTCGGTATCGCGTCGAAGCTCGAGACGTCGCGCGCGCTCGGCGCGCTCGGCGAGGCGCAAGCCACCATTCCGCAGCTCGAGCGCGATATCGTGGCCAGGGAGAACCAGATCAGCATCCTGCTGGGCAAGGCGCCTGGTCCGATTCCGCGCGGCCAGCCGATGTACCAGCAGCCGGTGGTGCCCACGGTACCGGCGGGGCTGCCATCGGCCTTGCTCGAGCGCCGACCGGATCTGCGGCAAGCCGAGCAACAGCTTGTCGCCGCCAACGCCCGGATCGGCGTCGCGAAGGCGGAGTTCTTTCCCAAGCTGAGCCTCACGTCGCTGTTCGGCACGGCCAGTCCCGAGGTGTCGGCGCTCACCGGCGGCACGGCCACGATCTGGGCGGTCGCCGGCATGTTCAGCGGGCCATTGTTCAACGCGGGCCGCACCCTCGGGACCTATCGCGCGTCCATCGCCCAGTGGGAGCAGGCTCGGCTTCAGTACGAGCAAGCGGTCCTCACCGCGCTGCGCGAAGTCTCCGACGCCCTCACGGCGCTGGCCAAGCTGACTGACGCCGAAGCTGGGCAGGACACGGCGGCGGGGGCCCTCGCAGACGCGGTGGACCACGCGACGGATCGCTATCGCCAGGGGCTGGCCAGCTACTACGAGGTGCTCGAGGCCCAGCAGCAGCTCTATCCCGCGCAGACCACACTCGCGCAGATTCGCCAAGACCGCCTCCTCGCCCATGTTCGCCTCTACAAGGCACTGGGGGGAGGTTGGAGCCTGAGCGACGCCCACTGGACAGCTCAGCAGCACGAGATGGCCAGATGAGGCCGCTGCCTGGGAGGTGCGGGCTGGAATACGGCCAGGAGCGCGAGGACGCGCACGCGGTGTCGGAATGGCAGAGCTGAGGCCCGTCGCGGAGGCCGACGAGACCGAGGCAGAACTCGCGGCGGTGCTGGACTTGCTCTGGCGCAAGCTGCACGGCATCCACGAACAGGAGGTCACCAGGACCGCAGCCCGGCTCCGCCAGGCCTCCGGGGAGACACGGGCGGCCGTCGAGGCGCTCTCGATCACCATCCTGCGCGCGGTGTTCACGCGCTGCTCGGCGGCGCTGTTCGAGTCCGACCGGGACGGCGAGCGCCAGCTCCGCGCCCGCATGCTCGCGGAGCTGTTCGACCTGCGCAAGGAACGAGCATGATGATGACATTGCCCTCGATCACGTCATCAGCGGAGAGCGCGCACCACCGCGGATGGCTCTCCTCCTGGACATACAAGCACGTCCATCCTCTGAGCGGCGGGCTCGATGCTTCGCGGCGAGCCGGCTTCCCGGTCGAACCGGTGCGCGTCGAGCCGCACGCGCGATGACCGCCAGGCTCTAATGGCCGCTCCCTCGGCGTTCTTCGCGGCCCTTCGCTAGAAATTCGCGAGCGGCCATTCACCTCTCAATTAAACCAACCCCTTAGCGTTGGCGTGCACCTTGCTCGCTCCGACGAGCGTGCACAACGCAATCGAGACGCCTAGCATCTTCGAACGCTCCGGCGAGCCGCCGGCTGACCCGCTGGCTGCTCCATCCGAGCACAGGCTGGGTCGCATTCGCCCTCGCCTTCTGGGTATGGCACGCGCCGGCGCCTTACGATCTGGCACTCGACTCCGATCTCTGGCACCACACCGAGCACGCCTGCTTTCTCGTGAGCGCGCTGCTGTTCTGGCAGCCCGTGATCCTCGCGTGGCCGGCCAAGGTGAAGATGCTCCGACTGATTGTCGACCTTTCGTCCGGACGAGTCGCCACGGAGGGCCATCATGCTTGACTCGACGCCGCGAGTGGTGATCGTGGGAGGCGGCTTCGGCGGGCTCGCCGCCGCGAAGGCGCTCCGCAAGTCGGATGCGCGGGTCGTCCTCATCGACCGGCAGAACCACCACCTGTTCCAGCCGCTCCTGTACCAGGTCGCGACATCGGTCCTGAGCCCGGCCCAGATCGCCTCGCCGATTCGCGGCATCCTGGGAAGGCAGCGGAACACCACGGTGATCCTCGGCGAGGTCACCGGTGTCGACCGCGATCGCAAGCGGGTCTTCGTCGACTCGGTCGACCGCGAGGGCGTTCCGATGGAGTACGACTACTTGATTCTCGCGACCGGGGCGAGCCACAGCTACTTCGGCCACGACGAATTCGCGCAGTTCGCTCCCGGACTCAAGAGCCTTGCCGACGCGGTCTCGATTCGAAACCACGTTCTGAGGGCCTTCGAGCAGGCCGAGGCGGAAGAAGACCCGAAACGTCACGCCGATCTGCTGACCTTCGTGCTGGTGGGCGCCGGCCCCACGGGCGTCGAGATGGCCGGCGCCCTGGCCATCCTCGTGCGCAACGCGCTCCGATCAGAGTTCCGGCGCGTCGATCCGGCCTCGGCGCGCATCGTGCTGGTCGACGCCGGCCCTCGCGTCCTCGGCCCGTTCGCCGAGAGCTTGTCGGCGGCGGCGCGGATGCGGCTGGAGCAGCTCGGCGTCGAGGTCCGGCTGGGTCATGCCGTGGAGCACATCGACGCCGACGGCGTCATCGTGGCGGGCGAGCGCATTGCGAGCAAGACGGTGATCTGGACGGCGGGGGTCGCGCCGTCGCCCGCCGGTCAGTGGCTCAAGGCGCCGACGGACCGCGCGGGCCGCGTACGCGTCCAGCCAGATCTCAGCGTGCCGGGGCATCCAGAGATCTTCGTGGTCGGCGATACGGCGTCGCTCGACCAAGACGGTCATCCGTTGGCCGGCGTGGCCCAGGTGGCCATGCAGCAAGGCCGCTACGCCGGAAGGCTGATTCAGCGTCGCATCCTGACGAACTCGGCGCCGCCTCCATTCCGCTATTTCGACAAAGGGACCATGGCCGTGGTCGGCAAGGGCTTCGCGGTGCTGCAGAGCGGCCGTTTGCGCCTCAGCGGGTTTCTCGCCTGGCTGGCCTGGGCCGCCATTCATCTCGAATTCCTGGGGCAGTCGAGCCTGCGCGTCAGCGTCTTCGTGCAGTGGGTGTGGATGTACCTGACCGGGCAGCGGGGCTCTCGCCTGATCGTGAATCACCACGCACCGTCGAGCGCTGACTCGCGTGCCTCGGGGGCCGAAGGCGCACCATCAATCCCTTTTCACGAGCCGTCGTGAGAAATCCGCGAGCGCGCGCCCTGCCCTCAATAGAATCAGCGCCTTACATTTGGCCGCCACTCTGCTTTGTCGAGGAGTAGACGCCCCAAGACCCACTAGCAACCTGGAAAAGGAGAACGTTCATGCCTTCAGCCAATGGCCATGCCAAGCGCAGTGAAAAAGGTCTACTGACTCAGGACAACTGCGTCGTCGCGCTCATCGATCACCAACCACAGATGCTCTTCGGCGCCTCATATCCTGATCGCCAATCGATCATCAACAATACGGTCGCCTTCGCGAAGGCTACCCGGGTCTTCGATGTGCCCGTCGTCCTGACGACGGTAGAAACGCACAGCTTCAGCGGAAATCTCTGGCCGCAGATCCAGGCGGTATTCCCCAGGCAGACGCCGGTCGAGCGATCGTCCATGAATCCTTGGGATGATCAGAACTTCGTGGCCGCGATCAAGGCCACCGGTCGGAAAAAGATCGTCCTGGCGGGGCTCTGGACCGAAACCTGCGTCACCCTTCCGACCATCCAAGCGCTCCACGACGGCTATGAGATCTACATCGTCGAGGACTGCTGCGGCGACGTCAGCCAGCTCGCGCACGACAATGCCATGAAGCGCATGATCCAGGCGGGCGCAAAACCTGTGACATCGCTCTCCGTCATGCTCGAGTTGCAGCGCGACTGGGCTCAAAAGGACACCTACGACGCGGTCATGGACATCGTGAAGACCCACTACGGCGCGTACGGCATCGGTGTCGAGTATGTGTACACGATGGTGCACAAGGCGCCGCCGACCGTCTTTCCCGAGTACGTGGTCCCGTCCGCCGCGAAGCACCGCTAGACGGCCGCCAAGCGAGGATTGCTCATGAAGGTCTACCTCGTGTCATTCGGCGCCGGCCTCCTGGTCGGGGTCGTCTATAGCCTGCTCGACGTCCGGTCCCCCGCTCCTCCGGTGATCGCACTGATAGGCCTGCTCGGCATCCTGCTTGGTGAGCAGATCATCCCGGTGGGGCGCCAGATGATCTCGGGGAGCTCGATCACCGCCGCATGGCAGCAGATCCGGTGTGCTCAGCATGTCTTCGGCGCGATGCCGGGCCGTCATGCGGAACGGCCCGCTTCGACGACCATCGCCGATACGCGGGAGGTGCGATCGTGAACGACACAAGCACGGCGGCCGCTCTGATCCTGCACAACGGCAGGGCAACGACGCTCGACCGCTCGAATCCGACCGCGACAGCGGTCGCGATTCGAGACGGCAAGTTCGTTCGCGTCGGTGGGGACGCGGACGTGATGTCGCTGGCCGGTTCAGCGACGCGAGTCATCGACCTGAAGGGACGCCGCGTCCTGCCGGGATTGATCGACAACCACCTTCACATCATCCGCGGCGGGCTCAACTTCAACATGGAGCTCCGCTGGGACGGCGTGCGCTCGCTCGCCGACGCCATGGAGATGCTGAAGCGGCAGATCGCGGTCACGCCTCCGCCTCAGTGGGTACGCGTGGTTGGCGGCTTCACCGAGCATCAGTTCGCGGAGAAGCGACTGCCGACGCTCGAGGAGCTCAACGCGCTCGCTCCCGACACTCCCGTGTTCCTGCTCCACCTCTACGACCGCGCGCTCCTGAACGCCGCTGCGTTGAGGGCGGTCGGCTATACGAAGGACACTCCGGCGCCGCCAGGCGGCGAGATCGTGCGCGACGCGCGCGGCGTTCCGGTCGGGCTGCTCATCGCCAAGCCCAACGCCGGCATCCTGTACGCGACGCTGGCCAAAGGACCGAAGCTGCCGTTCGATTACCAGGTGAACTCCACGCGCCACTTCATGCGTGACCTGAACCGGCTCGGCGTGACGGGCGCCATCGACGCCGGCGGCGGCTTCCAGAATTATCCGGACGACTACGCCGTCATCCGCAAGCTCGACGAAGACCGGCAGTTGACCATCCGCCTCGCTTACAACCTGTTCACGCAGAAGCCGAAGGGCGAGAAGGAAGACTTTCTGAACTGGGTGAAGACATCGACCTATAAACAGGGCAACGACTACTTCCGTCACAACGGCGCCGGCGAAATGCTGGTCTTCTCGGCCGCCGATTTCGAAGACTTTCGCCAACCGCGCCCGGACATGCCGCCAGACATGGAGCGTCAGCTGGAGGACGTGGTACGCATTCTGGCCACGAATCGCTGGCCGTGGCGACTGCACGCCACCTACGACGAGACGATCAGCCGAGCTCTCGACGTGTACGAGCGCGTGGCCCGGGACATCCCTCTGCAGGGGCTGAACTGGTTCTTCGACCACGCGGAGACGATTTCGGAGCGGTCGATGGACCGCATCGCGGCACTAGGCGGGGGCATCGCGGTGCAACATCGGATGGCATATCAGGGCGAGTACTTCGTCGAACGGTACGGCGCCGCCGCCGCGTCTGCGACGCCGCCCTTCGCCAGGATGCTTGCGAAGGGCATTCACGTCTCCGCCGGCACGGATGCGACGCGAGTCGCCTCCTACAATCCCTGGGTTTCTCTGGCATGGCTCGTGACCGGCAAAACCGTCGGCGGCTTACGGCTCTATCCGGACCGCAACCGCCTCGACCGCGAGACGGCGCTCAGGATGTGGACGGAGAACGTCACCTGGTTCTCGAATGAGGACGGCAAGAAAGGTCGCATCGAGGTGGGGCAGCTCGCGGATCTCATCGTTCCGAACCGCGACTACTTCTCGTGTCCGGAGGACGAGATCGCCGACATCACCGCGGACCTCACGGTCGTCGGCGGCAGGATCGTCTACGGTGCTGGAGAGTTCGCGCATTTGGACGACGCGACGCCACCACCGGCCATGCCGGATTGGTCACCGGTGCGTCGCTTTGGCGGTTATGGCGCCTGGGGCGACCGCGAGCGATCTACGGCGACACCGGAGACGCGACATGTCGTTTCGTCGTGCGGTTCTACCCGCGCGGGCCACGCTCACGACTTCACATCACTCTGGGGCGCGCTCGGCTGCGCCTGCTGGGCCGTCTGAGGAGTAGACCCATGCGCACGCGCACGCTCAACGCCCTCACTCTGGCCCTGATACTGGTCGCGAGCGCGGCGACCGCTGGCGCGCAGACGAGGCCGGCGGCAAGTTCGCCGGCGGTGGCCGTCGGACCACAATACGACACCACCCACGTCTATGTCGCCGCGGAAGACTTCGATCGATTCGTGACGAGCTTCGTGGCGACGTTCGGCGGGAGCACGTCGAAGCAAGGCGTCTTCACGGTGACGCCGGCGCCGAGCAGCACGATGTCCCAGGTGGTGTTCACACCGGTGGGCACGGTGTCGGTGTTCGGCTTCAAAACGCCGATCCCCTATCCCTTCGGCAGCGAGCGAACGGGCTATCTCGTCACCGACCTGGATGCCGCTGTCCGCGCGGCGCGGGCGAGCGGCGCCGACGTCATCGTCGCGCCGTTCAGTGATCCGATCGGTCGCGATGCCATCGTGCAGTTTCCGGGCGGCGTCAACATGCAGCTCTACTGGCACACGACGGCGCCGAACTACGTCAAGCTGCACACCGTTCCCGAAAGCCGCGTGTACGTTTCGCCCGACCGCGCCGACGCCTTCATCCGTAGCTTTGTCGCCTTCTCAGGCGGCACCGTGACGGGTGACGATGCGAAGGCCCCCGGGGTTGAGATCGGCCGGCCCCGCGATACCTACCGGCGCGTCCGCATCGCGTCGACGTTCGGCAACATCGCCGTCCTCGTGACGGATGGCCATCTCCCATACCCGTACGGGCGAGAGCTGACAGGTTACGAGGTGCTCGACGTCGATACGACCGTGACGAAGGCGAAGCGTGCCGGCGCGCGCGTGTTGGTCGAACCCTATTCGGCCGACGACCGGCGGTCCGCCTTCGTGCAATTTCCCGGTGGCTACATCGCGGAAATCCATGCGACACCCCGCAAGTGATGATGCGGCTCCGCGCCGGTCTTCTGGCCGTGTCGGCCTACTCATCGTAGCGGCGAGCATGAGCACGGTGACGGCTGAGGACGACGAGGCAGTTCGCCCCAACATCAATCTGTTCCACCGCTGGGTGGGAAGACTGGTCGCCGCTCGCCGACTCGCACCTGCGAACCCAGCCGCTCGACCGCTTGAAATACATCCCGCTCCCGTTCGACGATCCGAAGAGCTACGTGTCGCTCGGTCTCACCGTGCGCGAGCGCTTCGAGCTGAACGACGCGCCGTTGCGTTCGACGAGGAGCGAGCTCTCGGAGAGCGATTGATGCCGCCAGCATGGCTGGAAGGGCAGCGGACCGCGATCGAACGCGCGCTGCCACGTCTCACGCTTCCGCAGCGTGCTGGAGTCACATCGTCGTGAGCGCGAGCGCACGACACGCACGCACTCGCGCGCGCGCGGCCAGGCGCGTCGCCATGTTCTTGACTGGTCTGGCCGGGCTCATCGCGTTCAACGTCATCCTCGGCGTGTTTGGTCTTGTCGCGGCAGGCGTTGGCCTCGTGGCGTTCATCATGACGGCGCTGTTCGTGATCGCACGATCCTCACGTCGTGAAGGGCAGACGCATGGCTGAGCTCGACCCGGCGCTGCTTGCACGCGTGCAGTTCGCGTTCACCGTGAGCTTTCACATCATCTTTCCCACGATGTCGATCGGCCTCGCGTGGTTCCTCGTGATGGTCGAGGGGCTGTGGCTGAAGACCGGCGACCTGCTCTATCAGCAGATCTACCGGTTCTGGCTGAACATCTTCGCGATGAGCTTCGCCGTCGGCGTGGTGACCGGCATTGTGCTGTCGTTCGAGTTCGGGCTCGCCTTTGCGAAGTTCGCGCAGCTCGCCGGACCGGTCATTGGTCCGCTGATTGGCCTCGAGGTGCTGACCTCGTTCTTCCTCGAAGCGGGCTTCCTCGGCATCATGCTCTTTGGCTCGGGGCGTGTGGGACCCAGGCTGCACTTCTTCGCGACGTGCATGGTGGCACTCGGAACGCTCCTCTCGGCTTCCTGGATCCTTGCGGCAAACAGCTGGATGCAGACGCCGGACGGTGTCGCGTGGCACGACGCTCACTTCGTGGTCACGGACTGGTGGCGGGTCGTCGTCAATCCGTCATGGCCGGTGCGACTGCCCCACATGTTGCTGGCGGCCTGCCTGACCGGTGCGTTCCTCGTATCGGGCGTGAGCGCGTGGTATCTCCTGCGCTCCCGTGACACGGAGTTCGCACGGCGCACGCTGTCGCTGGGAATGGGAAGTGCCTGCCTGCTCATCGCCGCGCAGCTGTTCGTGGGCGATCTGCTCTATGGCACGATGCTCAAACACCAGCCCGCCAAGATGCAGGCCGCCGAGGGATTCTGGGAGCGTCAATCGGTGTCCCCCGCGCCCTACCTCTGGATCATCGTGCCGGATCAGGCACAGCAGCGGAATCTAGTGCAGCTCGGGACGCCGTATCTCGGCTCAATCTGGTTGACGCACAGTCTCCACGGCCGCGTCGAGGGACTGACGAACACGCCGGTTGACCGGCAGCCCAAGATGGCTCTGGTGTTCTACAGCTTCCGGACGATGTATGTCATCGCGATGGCGATGTTCACTCTCGCCGTGATCTCCTTATGGCTGCGGTGGCATGGTCGCCTCTACTCGACGCGCTGGTTCCTGCGCGCGCTCGCCATGATGACCCCGGCCGGCATCGTGGCGACGTTGGCCGGCTGGTACACCGCGGAGATCGGGCGGCAACCATACGTCATCTATGGTCTGCTGCGAACGGCCGACGCACTCTCACCAGTGCCAGCGGCGACGCTGCTCCTGACCTTGGTCACGTTCGTCTGCGTCTATACGGTCTTCGGTTCGGCGTTTCTGATCTTCACGCTGCGTCTCATCCGTCGTGGACCGTCTGGCTTGCCAGGCCACGCGTTGCCGGCCGGTTCGCTCAAACGCGCTCTCCGGCCGGCCATTGGCGGTGTGCGGGAACACCTGGCGTCAAGGAAGTAGACATGGATCTCCCGCTGATGTCAGCGCTGTTCCTGCTCTTCGCGCTGACACTCTATGTCGTGCTCGACGGTTTCGACCTTGGAGTCGGCGTTCTGCTGTTCGCGCAGCGCGGTCAACGCGTGCGCGATCGGATGGTTGACGCAATCGCGCCGACCTGGGATGGGAACGAGACCTGGCTTATCATGGCCGGCATCACGTTGCTCGCTGGGTTTCCGCTCGCGTATAGCGTGCTCCTGCCGGCGTTCTATCTTCCGTTTGTGGCCATGTTGTTGTCGCTCGGTCTCCGAGGCGTCTCGTTCGAGTTCCGCCACCATAGCGCGCACGCGCGTCGACGCTGGGACGCCGTGTTCGGCGGCGGCTCCCTCGTTGCAGCACTCGCGCAGGGGGCCATCGTCGGCGGGCTCATTCAGGGTGTGCGCATCGAACGCGAGACATTTGCGGGAGGACCCACGGACATCTTCACGCCCTTCTGTGTCCTGACTAGCGTCACGGTGTTGGCCGGCTATGCCACACTCGGTGCGGGTTGGCTTCGCTTGAAGGGCCAGGGAGAGACGCGCAGTTTCGCGGGAGCCCAACTGCGCTGGCTGGCGTTGGCGCTCCTCGGGCTGACGATTCTCACAAGTATGGCAGCAGTAGACGTGCAGCCCGAACTCGCCCTGACATGGGGTCGCCATCCCGTGGCCTTGTCGCTGCTTGCGCTAGCCTTCGCGAGCTGCGCGGTGCTGATCGCATGGGCTGCGCGTCGCGACGAGGTGGCGGATGGTGTCGCGTTCGCGCTCGCCATGGTGATGATTCTGTCCGGCATGGCGAGCCTGGGGCTCGCGTTCTTTCCGAACGTCATCCCCTTCAAGGTCAGTTTGTGGCAGGCGGCGTCCGGCACCGCGAGCCACGTCTTTCTCCTCATCGGAGCCGGCTTGGTGACGCCGGTCGTGCTCGGCTACAGCGCGTTCGCCTACTCGGTGTTTCGTGGCAAGACGCCCGCGGAAGGTTGGGAGCCGTGACGGCCCCGCGGCGGCCGCGTCAGTCGCTGTGGTTTCTGGTGCTCTACGCGGCCGGTGTAGGCACGGCGACAGTCATGGCGTATGGCGTGCGCGCACTTCTTCGCACGTTGTGGTAACCATTGCGCGGTAACCTTCGTACGTGCGAGACTTGACAGGTTGCGAGGTGCTCGACGTCGATACGACCGTGACAAGGGCGAAGCGTGCCGGCGCGCGCGTGTTGGTCGAACCCTATTCGGCCGACGACCGCCGGTCGGCCTTGGTGCAATTCCCCGGTGGCTACATCGCGGAAATCCATGCGACACTCCGCAACTGATGATGCGGCTCCGCGCCGGTCTTCTGGCCGTCGTCGGCCTGCTCCTCGCAGCGGCGAGCACGAGCACGGCTGCGGCCGACGACGACGAGGCAGTTCGTCCCAAGATCAATTTGTTCTACCGCTGGTTGGAAGACTGGTCGGCGCTGGCCGACCCGCGACTGCGAACCCAGCCGCTCGACCGCTTGAAATACATTCCGCTCCCGTCCGACGACCCGAAGAGCTACGTGTCGCTCGGTCTCACCGTGCGCGAGCGCTTCGAGCTGAACGACGCGGCGTTGTTCGGGATCTCGGGTAACGAAAGCAACAGTTACCTGCTGGACCGTCTCCAGTGGCACGTCGACGTTCGGCCGAATGCGCACTGGCAGATCTTCGTCGAGTTCGAAGACGTCCGTGCGCCGGCGAAAGCCGTCATCACGCCCGCCGACGAGAACCCGCTGGATCTGCGCCTGGCCTTCATCACCTACGTCGATTCGTTCTGGGGCGGCACGTTGAAGGCCCGGGTGGGGCGGCAGGAGATGGCGTTCGATCTGCAACGCTTCGTCTCGGTGCGCGACGGTCCGAACCTCCGGCAGGCCTACGACGCCGCGTGGCTGGACTGGGAGCAACGCGAGTGGCGCTTCATCGGGTTCTGGAGCATGCCGGTTCAATATCGCCACGAGCATTTCTTCGACGACTTCTCCAGCGAGCATTTCCAGTATGGAGGCGTGAGGGCCGAGCGTAAGAACGTCGGCCCCGGTGACCTGTCGGCGTACTACTCGCGCTTCATTCTCGACAGGACCCGCTTTCTGGACGCGCGCGGCGACGAGCGCCGCCACAACCTCGACGTCCGATACGCCGGCGCGAGCAGCGGCTTCGACTGGGACCTCGAAGCGATGGGCCAGGCCGGTGACATCGGCGGCAAGAGCATCCGCGCCTGGGCGGTCGGCAGTCGCAGCGGGTACACCATCACCAGCCTCGACTGGGCGCCGCGTCTGGGGCTCCAGATCGATGCAGCGTCGGGTGATCACAAGGCCGGAGACAACACGCTCGGCACGTTCAATCCGTTGTTTCCGAACGGCTACTACTTCACCCTCGCGGGCTACACGGGGTACGTGAACCTGATTCATCTCAAGCCCTCACTCACCGTCAAGCCGATCGCCAACCTGGCGCTGATGGTTGCCGCGGGCCTGCAATGGCGGGAAACGACGGCGGACGCCGTCTACGTCCAGCCGAACATACCCGTCCCCGCCACGGCCGGGAAGGCGGGGCGGTGGTCCGGGGTGTACTGGCAGTTCCGAGCCGACTGGGCGATCACGCCGAACCTCGCGGCCGCCGTCGAAGCTGTCCGCTTCCAGGTCGGTGATGTGATCCGCCGCGCTGGAGGACATGACTCCACGTATTTCAATGTCGAGTTGAAATATGCGTTCTGAGGGCCGCACCGCCGAGTCGGCCTGGACTCCGCTGTCGCATCCGGTATTCCGCGCGCTGTGGATCGCTTCGCTCGTCTCCAACATCGGGACGTGGATGCAGAACGTCAGCGCGGCATGGGCCATGACCTCGCTCTCGCCATCTCCGTTGATGGTCGCCCTCGTGCAGAGCGCGACGAGCCTTCCGGTCTTTGTCGTCGGGCTCCCGGCGGGCGCGGTCGCCGATATCGTCGACCGACGCCGACTGCTGCTCGTCACGCAGAGCTGGATGCTCGTGGCGGCCGGACTGCTCGCTGTCCTGGCGTTCCTGGGCCTGATGACGGCAACCACGCTCCTCGCATTGACATTCGCCCTCGGGGTCGGCGTGGCGATGAACACGCCCACGTGGCAGGCGATTGCGTCCGAGCTCGTGCCCCCGTCTGAGCTCACCCGAGCGGTCACACTTAATGCGTTGCCCGTGAACATCGGCCGTGCAATCGGGCCTGCCCTTGGCGGTGTTCTGGTCGCGGCGGCCGGGCCGGCGCTGGTGTTCGGGCTCAACGCGGTGTCATTCGTCGCCGTGCTCGTCGTCGTGTATCGCTGGCGCCGCGAGGCGCCGCGGGCCCTGCTTCCCGCGGAGCGAGTGATCGGCGCGACGCGAGCCGGCATCCGCTACGCGCGTCACGCTCCGCTGCTCGTCGCGGTGCTCGTTCGGCTGGGACTGTTCATCGTCTGTGCGAGCGCGTTCTGGGCTTTGTTGCCTGTCATCGCCCGTCGAGACCTGGGCCTCGGTGCCTTCGGCTACGGTCTTCTGCTGGGTTGCATCGGTGTCGGCGCCATCGCCGGCGCCGCACTCTTACCGCGCGTGAAGCACCGGCTGTCGCTCGACGCGGTCATCGGCCTCGCGACCGTCGCGTTCGCGGTCGTGAGCGTGCTGACGGCTTTCTGGCGGTTCATTCCGGGACTCGGCATCGCGATGATCCTCGGCGGCGTCGCGTGGATCGCGATGATGGCCGGTCTCAATGGATCCGCTCAGACCGCTGTGCCCGCGTGGGTGCGCGCTCGCGCGCTCGGTATCTATCTCCTGGTGTTCCAGGGTGGGCTTGGCCTCGGCAGCGCATTGTGGGGCCTCGTCGCGAATCACGTCGGCGCGTCGACTGCGCTCGCGTCGGCGGCCGGTGGTGCGCTCCTGGGGCTTGCCGCTATCCGGCGCTGGCCGTTACGGGCGGTTACCACGCTCGATTTCAACCCCTCGGCGCACTGGCCCGAGCCTCACCTCGATGTCGTCCCGGCTCCGGACGAAGGCCCGGTCCGTGTCGAGGTCGAATACCGTATCGACCCTTCGCAGGCAGACGCATTTACGCAAGCCATCCGCGACCTCGAGCCGATTCGCCGCCGCGACGGCGCCGTCAACTGGGCCGTCTACCAGGATCCAGGACAAAAGGGGCGTTACGTCGAAAGCTTCGTCGTCGAGTCCTGGGTGGAGCATCTACGGCAGCATGAGCGCGTCACCGTCAATGATCGCGCCGTCGAGGAGCGCATTCGACGGTTTCACGTCGCCGGGACGCCACCCGCCGTCACTCATCTAATTGCCGCACATTGAGCAGACCGTGACGAGTTCCTGGGCCAGTTCGTACACTTCCTGACACATTTCGCTATCTTCGGTGGCCTATGGTTCGTCGCCTTCCGTTTACCCACGGCCGCGACGGGTGCGCACAGCGGTAACGCAAGGCCACGCTAATTTTGTAAGCGGGAGTCCCCGACCTGCCGCGTCACCGAGCCGCTGTGACCATTCCGGCGACGACTCACGCGCGTCGTTCCTTTCTCACGAGCCGTCGCGATAAATCTGCGACCGCGCGCCCGGTCCTCAATAGAACCAATGCGTTGCGTCTGGCCCACCGTTTGCTCTCTCGAGAACGTCATGGGAGAACGCGGTTGACGTTTCGAGTCTATCGATCATCCACGCCGGACGCGATCGGAGTGGACCGCGGTTCACACCTTTCGAGAGAGGAGTCCGAGATGGCCACACTGACGGAGAGGACCGCACGACCAGAACGCAAGCCACTGCCCCCGCCCAACAGTGACTTCTACCAGCTCGCGGAGACTTTGGCGCCCGAGGAGCTGGCGGTCGTGAAGCAAGTCCGCGCGTTCATGGAAAGCAAGGTCGCGCCGATCGCCACGAAGTACTGGGCCGACGACGCATTCCCGTTCGAGCTGCTTCCCGCGTTCAAAGAGCTGAACCTGGGCGGCGTCGGCATGCAGGGCTACGGGTGCCGAGGCGGAAGCGCGCTGCTATTCGGGCTGGTGGCAATGGAGATGTTACGGGTGCCGAGGCGGAAGCGCGCTGCTATTCGGGCTGGTGGCAATGGAGATGTCACGGGTCGACTCCTCGATCGCGACGTTCTTCGGCGTGCACAACGGCCTCGCGATGGGCTCGATCTACCTCGGCGGTTCGGAAGAGCAGAAGCAGAAGTGGCTGCCGCCGATGGCGCGCATGGAAAAGATCGGCTGCTTCGGTCTGACCGAGCCGCTGGTGGGCTCGGGCGCGGGTGGCGGCCTACTGACGACGGCGAAGCGCGAAGGCGACACGTGGATCCTCAACGGCCAGAAGCGCTGGATCGGCAACGCGCCGTGGTGCGATGTCTCGATCATCTGGGCCCGCGACCTCGCCGACAACCAGGTCAAGGGCTTCATCGTCGAGAACAAGACCACGCCCGGCTTCAGCGTCCAGAAGATCCAGAACAAGATCGCGCTCAAGATCGTCCAGAACGGCGAGATCACGCTGAAGGACTGCGGGATACCCGAGGCGAACCGCCTGCAGGCCGATACCTCGTTCCGCGATACCGCGCGGGTCCTCCGCATGACGCGGTATCTCGTCGGCTGGGAGGCGACGGGATGTCAGATGGGCGCCTACGAGCACGCGGTCAAGTACGCGCAGGAGCGCCTGCAGTTCGGAAAGCCGATCGGCTCGTTCCAGCTCGTCCAGGACCTTCTCGCCAGGATGCTCGCCAACGTCACGGCGTGCCAGTGCATGGTGGCCCGCACGGCGCAGCTGCAGGCCGAAGGCAAGCTCGGCGACCATCATGCGGCGCTCGCCAAGGCGTTCACCACCGCGCGGATGCGCGAGACGGTCGCCTGGGCTCGGGAGATCTTCGGCGGGAACGGCATCGTTCTCGACTAC
>WNFD01010902.1_pt1 | contig 17064 bp, 11 predicted proteins | sample 5400491 | NCBI WGS metagenome assembly WNFD01 (sample SAMN13153343, study PRJNA577476) | soil metagenome | isolation source: 120 cm saprolite under Douglas fir tree site 2 hole 2 replicate 2 | place: USA:California | collected 2015-04-18 | reverse complement strand
CGTGTCGTCGCAGGCGTGGGAGGCGGCCCGCGAGCAGCTGCTCGTGAAGGAAAAGGCCCAGACCCGCGCCCGTGACGCCCTGGCCGCCGAGCGCCGGCGAATGCCGTGGATGGCCGTGAAAACGACCTATGCGTTTGAGGGGCCTGCGGGCAAGGCCAGCCTGCTTGATCTGTTCGACGGTCGGCGTCAGCTGATCCTCTACCGCGCCTTCTTCGAGCCGGGAGTGTTCGGCTGGCCCGATCATGCGTGCCGGGGCTGCTCCATGGTGGCCGACCAGGTCGCCCACGTCGCCCACCTGAACACTCGTGACACCACCCTCGTTTTCGTCTCGCGTGCGCCTCAGGCGGACATCGCGCGGCTGAAGGCGCGGATGGGCTGGCAGATTCCGTGGTTCACCCTCACGGACAGCTTCGACGCCGACTTCGGCGTGAACGAGTGGCACGGCACGAACGTGTTCTACCGCGACGGCGACCGGGTGTTCCGCACCTACTTCATCAACAACCGCGGCGACGAGCAGATGGGGGGCACCTGGAACTACCTCGACATCACGCCGCTGGGCCGGCAGGAGGTCTGGGAGGACTCGCCCGAGGGCTATCCTCAGACGGCGACCTACAAGTGGTGGAACTGGCACGACAGTTACGTCGCAGACGCAGCGCCCGACAAGAAGTGGGTCGAGGTGTCAGACGCCGGAGAGGCAGCGTTCCGGAACCAAGGCACGAGCACGAAGCCATGAGGCAGGCCTGTTGCGTGGGATCTGACCGGCGGCAACGGTCGGTCTGAGCGGCGCGATCAGCCGTAGATTGCGCAACTGGCTCTCGAACGGAAGAGATCCTAGTGAGTACGCGTCCGCCGGGCGCGGAATGACGGGCGGTCGACGCTCATTCTCGCATAAGCGCTGTTTGCTGCATTCGCACCGGCAGCGCCACCGGGTAATTCGAGGCCCAGTCTGCCTGCGGGAGTTAGCGCGCCTCCATTCAGCACATCCCGATCTGGATAGGCCGCCTGAGCGGCTGCCGGTTCTGAGATTGCAGCCTGCGCAAGCGCAGACGTTGCCGAGATTGCCGATATCAGAGCTGCCGCGAAGAGCGTCTTGAGTCCAGTCATGATTGTTCTCCATTGTCCTTTTCAGCGCGACAGTTCGCGCTACGTATGCTGCTCTCGGGCGCTCCCTCTGGATCTTTCTACGCAGGAGCTATCTAGGCAGCGCCGCCGAAAAAACGCGCTGCTTGGGGATCACTATTTCGCGAATGCCAAAATGGCTCACCAGGGCTGCGCCTCGTGCAATCAAGCGTCTGATCGACAGTTCGCTCGTTCGCAATTTTCATCGACGACGTCGTTGATCTTCATCGTCCTGGACCTGAAGCGGAAAGCTCCCAAGAGAAGTCGGACCGATGGAATTTCCTTCTCAGCCCGACCTCTTCGAACGACGTTAGCGCTTCGTCCGGACAGGCGTGGCAGAAGCGAACTGCCAGGCCGGTTCGCGATGCGGACGGATCAATAACCCCGCGCAGGTTCGCAAGGCGGGCCGTTGGTCCATGGCTGTGTGGCAAAGGCGCCGACGCGCGGAGCCAAGCGACAAGGACGCCCGTCAACAGAGCGTGCGCCGGGCGCGGCACTCGCATTCGCGTCCTCCGTAAGCTGCTGCGAGGTGATGTGGCTCTTGCGCGCCATGGCGGGCGTTGCGAGCATGGCAGCGGTGATCAGTGCGGCCGATAGAAGTCCAAGCCTGGTCATTCCATTTCTCCATTGGATATGAAAAGCCAATACCATCTGGCTCCTCAAGGATTGCGGAATAGCTTCCGGTGATTGCCGAGCCACAGAGGGTGGCTTGCTATTCGCATCAATGAAGAGATTGGACAGGCAGTCGATTTATTCCGGCAAATGTCGCTTCCCGGGATAAAGCATCGATGTCGACGACCTGACATTCGTCGCGCGCAAAATCACCGTCGTCCCGGCGAACCGCCGGGACCCATACCGCGTGATCCATCAATAGGGTGATGCGGGACGACGAAGGAGAGCGTTCACATCCCGCGCAACACCGCGTCGAAGCGGTTGACCACGATGTCGCGCTTGGTCTCGTCGACCCGGACGGTCATGTCGAAACGGCCGTCGTGCAGCTCCTTGTTCAGCACCTCGGCGTTGCGATGCAGCCAGGAGATGCCGGCGCCGTCGGCGGCGTCGATCGACAGATCAAGCGTCGTGCGCGTCGCCGCCAGCCGCTCCTCGATCGCCGCGAGCAGCGCGTCGACACCCTCCCCGGTTTCGGCCGACACCAGGAAGCACGGCCGCTCCGGCGGACGCCGCGCGGCGATATTGCCAAGATTCTCGCGCTCCTCGGGCCCGAAGCGATCGATCTTGTTCCAGATTTCGAGAATGCGCCCGCCGGCCTCCGGATCGATGCCGAGCTGACGCAGCACGGCGTCGACGTCGCGCTCCTGGGCTTGGGCGTCCTCATGCGAGATGTCGCGGACGTGGAGAATGAGGTCGGCCTCCAGCACTTCCTCCAACGTCGCGCGGAACGCGGCGACCAGTTGCGTCGGCAGGCTGGAGATGAATCCGACGGTGTCCGACAGCATCGCCTTGCCGCCATGCGGCAGGCGCAGCGCGCGCAAGGTCGGATCGAGGGTTGCGAACAGCATGTCGGCGGCCTGCACGTCGGCGCGGGTCAGGCGATTGAACAGCGTGGACTTGCCTGCGTTGGTGTAACCCACCAGCGCCACGACGCGATACGGCACCCGCTGCCGGCCGGCGCGATGCAATCGCCGCGTCGCCTGCACCTTCTTCAGTTCGTTCTGCAATCGCGTGATGCGGTCGCCGATCAGGCGGCGGTCTGCCTCGATCTGGGTTTCGCCGGGACCGCCCATGAAGCCGAAACCGCCGCGCTGGCGTTCAAGATGGGTCCAGGACCGCACCAGCCGGCTGCGCTGGTAGTTCAGATGCGCCAGCTCGACCTGCAGCGCGCCTTCCTTGGTCTTGGCGCGGCGGCCGAAGATTTCCAGGATCAGCCCGGTGCGGTCGAGCACCTTGGCGTTCCAGGCCTTCTCGAGATTGCGCTGCTGGATCGGCGACAGCGCGCAATCCATCACCACGAGCTCGACGTCATTGCTGGTGATCAGGCCTGCGATCTCATCGACCTTGCCCTTGCCGAGATAGGTCGCGGGCCGGATCTGGCTGACCGGCGCGATCAGCGCCTCGGCGACCAGGAGGTCGATCGCTCCCGCCAAGCCCTTGGCCTCGTCGAGCCGCGCCTCGAAGTCGCGCAAGGTATGATCGTCCGTCTGCGCCTCGGCCTCGCCGCGGCGCATTCGAAGATACGGACCGATGACGATCACCCGCCCGGTCTCTTCACCTTCTGCCGACCGCGGACGGTCAGCACCCCCTTCCCTGTTCCGGGGTTCCAATCAGGTCACTCTCAAGCCGGCGCATCCTCGCCGCCTTCGAACAACTGGATCGGGGCGCCGGGCATGATGGTGGAAATCGCATGCTTGTAGACAAGCTGCGAATGACCATCACGCCGCAACAGCAGACAGAAATTGTCGAACCAGGTGACAATCCCTTGCAGCTTCACTCCATTGACCAGAAAGATCGTCAGAGGCGTCTTGGTTTTGCGAACGTGATTTAGGAAGGTGTCCTGTAGGTTTTGTGCGCGGTCTGCCGCCATTGTTGTTATCTCGCGTCTTGAGCTTGTTTTTCTTGAACCGGTTGCAGCTCTCTCACGGAGCCTCTCCCGGTTGCCGGCGTCCCATGAGATCCCCCTCCGGGGACGCGCGGCGGTGCGATTAGAGGGCAGGTGTGGTTTTTAGGCAAGCCGGTTCGCTCCCCAAGTTGGGGGCAAAACCGCCCTGATTTCACCGTAAAACCACGTAAATCGGCGAACTGTCTCAAATAGATACAGAAAAACGGCGATTTTGGCGCCGAGAGCATGATCCGGAAAAGTGTGTAGCGGTTTTCCTCGCGACAAACGCGGAACGCGTTTGCGCGGAGATCATGCTCAAACAAAGATCTAGAGCGCGATGACGATTCATCCCAAACTCGTCGCGCTCAGCCGACACCGAGCGCCTTGAGCTTGCGATGCAGCGCCGAGCGCTCCATCCCGACGAACTCCGCGGTGCGCGAGATATTGCCGGAGAAGCGGCTGATCTGGGCGATCAGGTAATCGCGCTCGAATACCTCCCGCGCTTCGCGCAGCGGCAGCCCCATGATGTGCTCCCCGTTACTGCTGGTCGGCATCGCCGGTACCATCGAGCCGACGTCCTGCGGCAGCATGTCGGCGGTGATGATGACCTCCGGACCGCCGCCCGCCAGGATCATCACGCGTTCGACATTGTTGCGGAGCTGCCGGACATTCCCGGGCCAGACGTGGGATTGCAATACCGCCATCGCATCCTGGCCGATCTGGCGTTTCGGCAGGCCTGTGGTGGCAGATATCTGGTCCATGAAATAGTCGATCAGTTCGGGGATGTCCTCGCGGCGTTCCGACAGCGGCGGGACGCGGATCGGCACCACCGACAGGCGATGATAGAGATCCTCGCGGAAACGACCGGCGGCAATCTCCTCTTCCAGATTGCGCGCGGTCGAGGAAATGATGCGGACGTCGACATGGACCTTGGTGGTGCCGCCTGCGCGCTGGAACGTCTGATCGACCAGCACGCGCAGGATCTTGTTCTGGGTCTCGCGCGGCATGTCGCCGATTTCATCGACGAACAGCGTGCCGCCATGCGCCTCTTCCAATGCGCCGGTCTTGCGCTGCTGCTCGCCGTTGGACTGTTCGACCCCGAACAGCTCGAGCTCCATGCGCTCCGGCGTGATCGCTGCCGCGTTGATGACGACGAAGGGCCCCTCCGCACGGCTTGAGGCGACGTGCAGCGTGCGGGCCGCGAGTTCCTTGCCGGAGCCGGACGGACCGACGATCAGGATACGGCTGTTGGCCTTGGCGGCGCGGTCGATGGTCTGGCGCAACTGGTTCATGCAGGGCGAGCGTCCGGTCAGGATGCTCGCGGTCGGCGCGAGCTGCTTCAGCTCCTTGACCTCGCGCTTCAGCCGCGAGGTCTCGAGCGCGCGCGTCGCGACCAGGATCAGCCGGTCCGACTTGAACGGCTTTTCGATGAAATCATAGGCGCCGCGCTTGATCGCGGCCACCGCGGTTTCGATGTTGCCGTGTCCGGAGATCATTACGACAGGCAGATCGGGATGATCGCGCTTGATCTGCTCCAGCAACTGCAGCCCGTCGAGCTTGCTGCCCTGCAGCCAGATGTCGAGAAACACCAGATTCGGCCGGCGATTGACGATTTCCGCCAGCGCCGAATCGCTGTCACGCGCGGTTCGGGTCGAAAAGCCCTCGTCGTCGAGAATGCCTGCGACCAGCTCCCGGATATCGGCTTCGTCATCGACGATCAAAATGTCACTTGCCATGGGATCGCGCCTGCCTTGTCAACTGCCGGTTGGGGCTTCGATTTTTGGTTCACTGTTAGTCGCTTGAGCCGGCTCAACGGTTTTGGAGGCCGGCGCTTTTGTTTCGCTCGTCGCCTGTGCGGTCTCGCCTGGCGGTTCCTTCACCTCGATTTTCTTCGCACGGCCGGAGATCGCGAATCGCAGCCGCATCCAGGCGCCGCGCTGGCCGGGCCGGAAATCGGAGGCATCCTTCAGCTCGATGCGCCCGCCATGGTCTTCGAGAACACGGCCGACGATCGCAAGCCCAAGGCCGGTGCCCTTTTCGCGCGTCGTTACATAGGGTTCGAGCAAACGGGCGCGCGCGACTTTCGGCAGTCCGATGCCATTGTCGATGACATCGATGATGATGTCGTCGTTCTCGCGCGCCGCGACGACATCAATGCGGCCTTTGCCGAGTTCTTCCGGCGCCACCGCTTCGATGGCCTCGTTCGCGTTCTTGATGATGTTGGTCAGGGCCTGTGAAATCAGCCGCCGGTCGAAATGCGCCCGCAGCGGGTCTTCCTTCAATTCGACCTCGATATCGATCTCGGGATGTCCGACCTTCATCAGGAACACGGCCTGCCGCACCGTGTCGGCAACGTCCTCGCCTTCGATCACGGGCTTCGGCATGCGTGCGAAGCGGGAAAATTCGTCGACCATTCGCCTGATGTCGTCGACCTGGCGCACGATCGTGTCGGTGCATTGGTCGAACACGGCCTTGTCCTCGGTGATGACCTTGCCGAATTTGCGGCGAATCCGCTCGGCGGACAGCTGGATTGGCGTCAGCGGATTCTTGATCTCGTGGGCGATGCGGCGGGCGACGTCACCCCATGCCGACGTCCGCTGCGCGGACACGAGCTCGGTGATGTCGTCGAGCGTGATGATGTAGCTGTCGCGCTGCTGATTGGTTTGTTCGGCGCTGACGCGCACGGACAGATTGCGCTCACTGCCGTCGCGCAGGATGGTGATCTGCCCCTGCACCAGCCGCTGCGTGCCCTCGCGGGCGGTTTTCATCATGTCGTCGAGTTCGGGCAGCACGTCCAACAGCGGACGGTCCAGCGTTTCGGATTCGGCATGACCGATGAGCTTTTCGGCCGAGCGATTGAGGATGCCGACGCTGCCTGAGGCGTCGACGCCGATGATGCCGGCGCTCGCTGACGACAGCACCGCCTCGATGAAGCGGCGACGGCTGTCGATCAGGTCGCTGGCATTGACCAGTTCATCGCGCTGGGTGCGCAGATCGCCTGTCATCCTGTTGAAGGTCTCGCCAAGCCGCGCGAGATCGCCGCCCGACTGGTGTACCGGCACTTTCACATTGAGGTTTCCGGTCGAAACGGTCTCTGCCGCATTCATCAGGCCACGGATCGGCGCGACCAGCCAGTTGGCGAAATTGAGACCGATCAGGACCGAGGCCGTCAGGATGGTCAGCGCGATCACGGCGAACAGCAGCGCCAGCGCAACCTGGATGCCAAGCCTGCGGGACTCGACCTGGGCATATTCCGCGACGCTGATCTCGGTCTGTTTGAGCTGGGCGACGACCCTGGGGTCGAGCGGGCGCGCGACATAGAGGAAGGTATCGGTGAAACCCTTCAGCCTGATTACGGCAGCGACGTAATTCTGGTCGGGCAGGACCGCGATCTCAGGCTCGTCCTCGCCGACGTTTTTCAGAAAATCCGGCGTTGGCGGCGAGAACGCGAGTGGGATGCCACCGGTTTCCGCTGACAGGATCGGGGTGGCGTCCCTGTCGATGATCATCGCGCCCGGCAGGTTACGGGCGGCGGCGCCCGCGGTCAGCATTCCGAGAAACGACTGGCGATCCTGATCGAACAGCAGCCGGCCACGGAATCCCGAGATGTCATTGGCCATGCCCAGGATATCGCCGCGGATCAGCTGCGCGTGCTCCTGCATGTAGGCGCGCGCGATGATCAGCGAATTCTGGATCACCTCCCGCGTCGGACCGGAGAACAGACGGTCGAGGCCGCGCTCGATGGTGATGTTGGCGACGATCGAGACCAGCACGGCCGGCAGCACGGCGATGACCGAGAACAGGCTGACGATCTGCACATGCAGCCGCGCCGCTGCCCGGCCCCGCCGCCGGGCCTGCACCAACTGCCAGACCTCGCGGATGATGATGCCGACCAGAAACAGGATGGTCGTCGCGTTGATCAGCAGGAAGGAGTTGACGACCTGGGTCGTCGGCTCGAACGGCGTGAGCCCAGTCACCACCACGAAGGTCAGGAAGGCGGACAGCAGTGCGAGGGCGACCGCAAACGGCGCCAGCCACTTCCGCAAGGGCCATCCCTTGGGCTCGGCAACCGACGAGTCAAACGATGCGGCTGTGGTGTCTGCGCTGGTCATTCCAACAGGGGTGATGGAGTTACACGTCCGCCCGCCGCGGACTGATGCATACATATCACAATGTTGCCGAATTGCGACGATTCGACGGCGAATCGAACGGTCTAAATACCATCTAAATACGCGAGAGTGGACCGACTGCTCGCCGCTCGTGGTGTCGAAATACCTGCGCGGATCACGATCCAGCGCGGTCGCGCGAATTTGTCAGACGAATCAGCACCTGCCCATCGGGCGCGATGGGCTCGCTTTCCCGATGCTGTCCTAGCCGCCGCTGCGATAGACCTGAATATCGAGGTCCCTGATCTTCTTGCGCAGCGTGTTGCGGTTGAGGCCGAGCAGATCGGCCGCGCGAATCTGGTTGCCGCGGGTCGCCGCCAGCGCCGCCGTCAGAAGCGGCACCTCGATCTCCTTCAGGATGCGATGATAGAGGCCGGATAGGCTTCCACCGCGCCGCCGAGATTGTCGATGCCGTGCGGCACGCTGCCGCCCGAGGTCACGGCCGGCGGCGCAAGCTCGCCGTCGATGACGGAGGCCGTGATGACATCCTGCGGATAAAGCGCCGCGAGCCGCCGCGCGAGGTTTTCCAGTTCGCGGACATTGCCGGGCCAGCGATGCTGCTTCATCCGCTCGAGCGCCAGCGCATCGAGCTTCTTCGGCGGCAAGCCGTCTTTTTCAGCCAGCGCGAAGAAATGCCGCACCAGGTCGGGCAGATCCTCGATCCGCTCGCGCAGCGGCGGCAGCCGCAGCGGTACCACGTTGAGGCGGAAGAACAAATCCTCGCGGAACAGGCCCTGCTGGATCAGGATGCGCAGATCCTTGTTGGACGCCGCCACGATCCGCACGTCGGTCTTGATCGGGGTTCGGCCGCCGACGGTGGTGTATTCGCCCTGCTGCAGCACCCGCAACAGGCGGGTCTGGGCCTCCATCGGCATGTCGCCGATTTCGTCCAGGAACAGCGTGCCGCCTTCCGCCTGCTCGAAGCGGCCGGAGGCGCGGGTGTTGGCGCCGGTGAAGGCGCCGCGCTCATGGCCAAACAGTTCCGATTCGATCAGGTCGCGCGGGATCGCCGCCATGTTGACCGCGACGAAGGGGCCGTTGCGCCGCTTGCCGTAGTCGTGCAGCGCGCGCGCCACCAGCTCCTTGCCGGTGCCGGATTCACCCGAAATCATCACGGTGAGATCGGTCTGCATCAGCCGCGCCAGCACCCGGTAGATTTCCTGCATCGCCGGCGAGCGGCCGACCAGCGGGATCGAGTCGAACTCGGACTCGTCGGCCGCATTCGTGGTCCGCTCCTTCGGCTCGGCGAGCGCGCGGCCGACGATGGCGATCAGCTCCTTCAGGTCGAAGGGCTTTGGCAGGTACTCGTAAGCCCCGCGCTCGGAGGCGCGGATCGCGGTCATGAAGGTGTTCTGCGCGCTCATCACGATGACCGGCAGATTGGGCCGCATCTTCTTGATCCGCGGCAAGAGGTCGAACGCGTTCTCGTCGGGCATCACCACGTCGGTGATGACGAGATCGCCCTCGCCCTGGCTGACCCATCGCCACAGCGTCGCTGCGTTGCCGGTCAGCCTCACCTCGTATCCGGCGCGGGAAAGCGCCTGGTTCAGAACCGTCCGAATGGCGGTGTCGTCGTCGGCGACTAGGATGCTACCTGCAGGCATTGTTGTTCCTCATTTTGTGCCCTGTGAGGCATGCAACGGCGTACCCGAAACGTCATCGCGATTGGGTTGATCGTGGTGTTTGGCGCTGTTGAACATCGGCAGCAGAACGCGGAAGGTGGTCTTGCGAGGTTGCGACTCGCATTCGATGATGCCGCCGTGGTCGCCGACGATCTTGGCGACCAATGCAAGCCCCAGGCCGCTACCGGTCGGCTTGGTGGTGACGAAGGGATCGAACAGGTTCGGCAACAGATCGTCCGGCACGCCGGGGCCATTGTCCTTGACGCAGAACTCGAGCGGCAACGACACCCGCGATTTCTTGCCGGGCACGGAGAGGCGGACGCCGGGGCGGAACGCGGTGGTGAGCTGGATTTCCGCATCGCTGCCGAGATCGACCACCGCCTCGGCGGCGTTCTTCACGAGATTCAGGAACACCTGGATCAGCTGGTCCTGGTTGGCCAGCACCGGCGGCAGTGACGGATCGTAATCCTCGACGAAGCGGATGTTGCGGGCGAAACCCGATTGCGCCAAGCGCTTGACGTGATCGAGCACGGAATGAATGTTGACCGGGCCGCGCGCCACCGGGCGGTCGTCGCCGAACACCTCCATGCGGTCGACCAGCGTGACGATGCGGTCGGCCTCGTCGCAGATCAGCCGGGTCAGCATGCGGTCTTCGGACGATGCCGACTGCTCCAAGAGTTGCGCCGCGCCGCGGATGCCGGACAGCGGATTCTTGATTTCGTGCGCCAGCATCGCGGCGAGCGCGATCACCGAGCGCGCCGCGCTGCGGTGCGTGAGCTGGCGATCCATCTTGTCGGCGATGGTGCGCTCCTGCAGCATCACGACGATATGGCCGGGCCGCTCGGTGAGCGGGGCTACGTGCAGATCGACCTGACGGTCGCCGCCTATGCGCGGCGTCCCCAGATCGACCTTGTATTCGTTGACCGCCGAAGAGCTCGATCGCACCTGGTCGATCAGCGCCAGCAGCGGACTGCCGAACGGCACCAGCTCCTTCAACGACTGACGGCGCAGGAACTGCGTCGAAATCTCGAAGAAGGATTCGGCCGCCATGTTGGCGTCGACGATCTTGCCGTCGGGGCCGATCAGCAGCACGGGATTGGGCAGCGCGTTGAGGATGGCCTCGCCATCGGAGGGCGCGGGCTTGCGGTGTTCTGCAGCGGAGGTCATGCAGCAGCACTCCATGCGAAGTCGTCGAACGCCTCTCCGAGCGCCTGATGCACCCGATGGGGATCGTCCGAGGTCAGGATTTTTTGCCGCCAGGATTTCAGCTTTGCCGCGGGTGCACGGCTGTGATCGGCGGCCGTATCGAGTGCCCAGCCCAGATGCTTGCGCGCATGACGAAACCCGATGCGCAATCCGTAATGGCGGCAGATTTCGTCGTAGAGCGAGCGCACATAGCCGAGCTGCTGGGCGAGCATCGGCGCGGCTTCAGCCGCTCCACCGTGGAGACGGCGCCCGATCTGGCCGGGCAGCCAGGGCCGGCCCTGCGCGCCCCGCCCGACCATGACCGCGTCGGCGCCCGACATATCGAGCGCGCTCAGCGCGGTCTCATACGAGGTGATGTCGCCGTTGACGACCAGCGGAATCGAAACGGCGTCCCGGACCGCGCGCACCGCGGCCCAATCGGCGCAGCCCTTGTAGAACTGGCAGCGCGTGCGGCCGTGCACGGAGATCAACTGCACGCCGGCCGCCTGCGCGCGGCGCGCGAGCTCCGGTGCGTTGCGCGAGCGATCGTCCCAGCCGAGCCGCATCTTCAGGGTCACCGGGATCGTCACGGCCGATATCGTCGCCTCGATCAGGCTGACCGCATGATCGAGATCGCGCATCAGCGCCGAGCCGGACTGACCGCCGGTGACGTGACGCGCCGGACACCCCATGTTGATGTCGATGATGTCGGCGCCACTGGCTTCGGCAATGCGCGCGCCTTCGCTCATCCATTGCGCCTCGCAGCCGGCGAGTTGAACGACATGCGCGCCGACCCCCGCGGCTTCGCAGCGCAACCGTGACATCTGACGGCCGCTCACGAGCTCATCGCTCGCGGTCATTTCGGAGACGACGAGTCCCGCACCCAGGGTTGCGGCGATACGGCGGAAAGGCGCATCCGTAATGCCGGACATCGGCGCCAGGAAAACCCGATTGGCGACCTCAATGTCGCCTATTTTCAACGGCTTAGACCGTAGGTCGTCCGAGCGGGTCACGAGCATCTCGTTGTTGTGGCAGGCGCCTCATCGCGACTGCCGTCCGCTATTTTGCGCACAAATCTTGGGCAGTCAAGCTTCATGCCTACACTTTAGCCAATTCCCGACATCTTGCAAGTGCAGTGCAGCAAGTTGCTTTTCCTCGACCTGTGACCAATGTCTCTGTTTTCCGGCCTCCGTCATGTTAAGGGCTGTGCGAAATCCACCCGTATCTTGAGTCCAAATGGCAAAATCCGAACGAACCGCAGCCATTCTCGTCGCAGCCGGCCGCGGGCTTCGCGCCGGCGCAGGCGGCCCGAAACAATATCGCTCGATCGGTGGACTGCCGGTGATCTTCCGCGCCATGGAACCGTTCTGCCGGCATCCACAAGTCTTTGCGGTGCAGCCGGTGCTGAACCCGGACGACACGAAAATGTTCAACGAAGCCGTCAGCGGCCTCGCCTACGCACAGCCCGTCCCCGGCGGCGCCACGCGGCAGGCCTCGGTGCATGCCGGGCTTGAGGCGCTGGCGGCCGAGAGGCCCGAGATCGTCCTGATCCACGATGCGGCGCGGCCGTTCGTCTCCCAGGCGCTGATAGCCCGCGCGATCGAAGCCGCCGGGCGCACCGGCGCTGCGATCCCGACGATTGCGGTCGCCGACACCATCAAGCTGGTCGACGGCGGCGGCAACGTCGAAGCGACGCCGGAGCGCGCACGGCTGCGAATCGCCCAGACGCCGCAGGCGTTCCGGTTCGACGTGATTCTCGACGCCCATCGCCGCGCCGCGCGTGAGGGACGGTCGGATTTCACAGATGATGCGGCCCTTGCCGAATGGGCAGGATTGACGATCGCGACCTTTGAAGGCGATGTTGCCAACATGAAACTGACGACTCCCGAAGATTTCGTCCGCGAGGAAGCCCGGCTCGCCGCAGCGCTCGGCGACATCAGGACCGGCACGGGTTACGACGTCCATGCGCTCGGCGAGGGCGACCATCTGATGATCTGCGGCGTGCGCGTGCCGCACAGCAAAGGCTTTCTCGCCCATTCCGACGGCGATGTCGGCCTGCATGCACTGGTCGACGCCCTCCTCGGCGCGCTGGCGGATGGCGACATCGGCTCGCACTTTCCGCCCAGCGACATGAAGTGGAAGGGTGCCTCGTCGGACCAGTTCCTGAAATACGCCGTCGAGCGCGTCACCGCGCGCGGCGGCCGGATCGCCAATCTCGAAGTCACGCTGATCTGCGAACGGCCGAAAATCGGTCCCCTGCGCGATACCATGCGGGCGCGCATCGGCGAGATCTCGGGCGTGAACGTCTCGCGCGTGGCCGTGAAGGCCACCACCAGCGAGCGGCTCGGCTTCACCGGCCGCGAGGAAGGCATCGCTGCGACTGCGAGCGCCACCATCCGTCTTCCTTGGAGCGACTAAGATGAGCGGCAGCGACGCCCGCGCCCTCTCCCGCTCGCTGCTCGATCTCTGCCGGATGCGCAAGCTGACCATTGCGACCGCGGAGTCCTGCACCGGCGGCCTGGTCGCCGGCGCGCTCACGGATATCCCGGGCTCGTCCGACGTCATCGACCGCGGCTTTGTCACCTATTCCAATGAGGCCAAGCGCGCGATGCTCGGCGTCAACGCGACGACCCTTGCGACCTTCGGGGCCGTCTCCAAGGAGACCGCGACGCAAATGGCGGTCGGCGCGCTGGAGCGCGCCGATGTCGATCTTGCGGTCGCCATCACCGGCATCGCGGGCCCCGGCGGCGCCACGCCCGGCAAGCCGGTCGGCCTCGTGCATTTTGCGGTTGCCGCCCGCGACGGCCGCATCGTGCATCGCGAACACCGCTTCGGCGCCATCGGCCGCACCGCGGTGCGCGAGCGCTCGGTGGTGGAAGCGCTGCGCATGCTGATGGAGTTGGCGCGCGGACCCCAGGTCCAAGCCAAGCCGCACCGCGAGGCCGCGAGCCGGATCAGGCTGCGGGTGGCGCGCAGCGCGCGGCGACACCCGGTGAAACGGCGCCGGCCGCCAAGGACGTAGTTCGGCAGTGCCGCAGTTTTGAAGTTTGAGGGTCTTCACGGCCAGTCGCTGCGTGACCAGCGCTGCGCTATGATGCCAAGCGCAAGCGGCGTCGGAGCTGACACCATGGACGCATTGATGATCATCGGCCTGATCGGTTCGGTCTATGTTGCCGGCCGGCTGGCCGAGCGTCGCGGACGCAGCTTCAAGACCTGGGCGTGGATCGCCGCGTTCATCGGGCCGCTCGCGTTTCCACTGGTGTTCCTGTTCCCAGACCTGCGCGGCAAGAACGGCGAACACGCCTGAGCTTGTGACCTTGTCGCTCACACGGCGGGGTGACCTGGGTCCGCGGATCCCGCAGCGCAATGACAGGTTCCAGCATAATCCGCCAAAGCGGGGTTCTCGTCATCCCAAACCGGGAAACGGACGGCGCGCCGCGCGACAGGCCCGGCGGAACCCGCCGCGACGACAGGCCAGCGTCATTCGAACTTGGTGGATGATGTTAACGCTACGGCGCTAACCCGTAGTCTTACGGAATGATTGCCGTTCTGGATTCTGCAAATGTAAGCGCACTGGGGATTTGAGGGCCCAGTGACTTAGCGCAGCGCGACTTGGCGAACATATTCCGCTCGGTGGCGCTGCGTCTTCAGATCCGATGATGTCTGAGGCTCTTGACGGCCCGTCACCATGTGACCCGCTCCAGGCAATGCTTCGCGCAAAGCCGCATCGGAGCTTTCGCAAAACCGATGCGAATGACCCAATTCGGAAATTGGGAACGCCAACGACGTCAGATCTCGGCGAGTTGCCGCCCGTTCAAATACGGTTCATGCAGGCTGGCCTACTTTGCCTCGCCTACTTTGCCCTGGGCGTTGCCAAAGGAGCTTTTGCATGAGGCCCCTCAGCCGGCGGCGGGCGATCAAGCTCGCCTCCTCGTTTCTCGCGACGGCACCTCGATGGGGCAGCGCAAGCCGGGCGCAGCCGGCTTCCGCTACGGGCGCGACGGTTTTCGACATGGCGACTTTCTTGGGCGATGGCGGCGATGCCGATGCCGCCTTCGCCAAGGCGCTCGCGGCGATCGCCAAAGCGGCCGGTGATCCGGCCAGGGCCGGAGGGCCGCTTCATATCGTCTTCAATCTCGGCAGGAACGCCATCTACCGGATCAATCGCCCCCTCGCCTTCAAGGAACTGCACGGTTTTGAGATCAACGGCAACGGCGCGCAATTGATCAACACCACGCGAGGGCCGACGATGACGATTTCCAGGTCCAGCCACGTCACGGTTCGCGATCTCACCATCGACTATGATCCGCTGCCGTTCACGCAAGGCACCATCGCCGCGTTCGACAAGACCGCGGTCCAGATCACTGTCAAGGTCGATGCCGGATATCCCGACGATCCTGCGTTCCTCGCGACCATCACCGACGGCTTTTTCAAGGTCATGGACCGCGGTACCAAGGCGCTGAAGGCGGGCGCGCGGGACTTCCTCACGCCAGCCAAGGTGGAACGGATTTCGCCAGGGCTGATCAAGGTTCAGTTGCGCTGGAGCGCCAACGATTGCTTCCCGAGCCAGCTGCCGATCGCGGTCGGCGACACGGTCGCGATCACCAACGGCTCCGCCCATGCGATCGTCGTCGACGGCAGCGACGCCACGAGCTTTGTCGACGTCAAGCTCCTGGCCTCGCCCGGCATGGGGATTTTGGAAAACGGCGGCGCGGGCTCGATGTTGCTGCAGAAGGTGTCCGTCGTGCCCGGGCCGCGACCCAAGGGGGCAGCGGCTGACCGGCTGGTGTCGACCAATTCGGACGGCTCGCATTTCATTGCCGTCGCGCGCGGACCGTCGATGGAGGACTGCCGCTTCGCCAACACCTCCGACGATGCCGTGAACGTGCATGGCTTCTATTACTACGTCGTCGAGAAGCCGGCAGCGCGGCGCTATCTGCTCACGCCCAAATGGGATATCGGCTTAGGCGCGGGAGACGAGATCGAAAGCTGCGATCATGCGACCTTCCGCTCTCTCGGACGGAGCAGGATCGAGCAGTTTACCAAGCGGCATGCGCCCGAACTCAGGAGCAAGATCGCGCCGATCTGGAAGAACAGGAGCCCGACCACCCAGCCGGACCTGATCTACGATGTCGTGCTGCAGCAGGATCTGCCGCTCAAGGTCGGGGATGCCGTCACCTCGCTCAGCCGCATCGGCGCCGGCACCGCGATCCGACGCTGCAGCTTTCACGCCTGCGGCCATGTCGTGGTCAAGGCCCCGAACACAGTCGTGGAAGATTGCCAGTTCACCTATTCCTCGACCATCGCGCTGCAAGCCGGCAGCGACATCGGCTTCTGGTCGGAGTCCGGGTTTGCCGAGAACCTGGTGTTTCGAAATAACCGTTTCACCCACAGCATGACTGGCGCCAATGCGCTGACCGCGGGCAGCGGCGCGCTCGGCGCGATCACGATCGGCATGTCATATCCCGACGGCATGAAGGGTTTTCAGAACAATTTTCAGAACCGCAACGTGACGATCGAGGGCAACCACATCGACGAGTCCTACGTCTACGCGATTTTCGCCGGCAATGCCGACGGCGTCAGAATCAGCGGCAATAGCATAGGCCGGACCTTTATTCGCGGCACCGCATACGACGCCGGCCAGATCTATGGCATCAAGCCTGACAGCGCGATCTTTATCGGAAGGTCGAGGAATGTGGAGATCGGCAACAACACGGTGGCGCGGGGAAAGGTGGCGAAGACCGCGGTCGCGGTGGATGGGACCTGCGACAAGGGTTCGGTGCGTGTGGGGAGCAACAGGCTGGCATGAGCAGGACTGGGAACCATTTGTCGCCAGGTCGCGCACCCGGCTAACTCTGTTGTCCGCAATATGTCTCCCACATCGTCCGGTACGCCTCTTCGACCGCCCTATTTCCGGAGCGGCGAGATTCGTTGAAAATGGCAAGGAGGACCCCGCAAGGTGACGGTGATTGCAGCGCAGGTAGAACGCCTGCCGCACCGGATGCGATGGGTGCAGATGAGCCAAAGCAGTCACTGCCGGGTCGGCTATCGTGCAGGGAAACCTAAATTCGGCCGATTTTCGTATTGATTGTAACAGCCCTGGCGAGACTATTCCGGGTTGCCTGGTCGGATGATGTCTGCGTTTCGCGTATGACCAATTTGAAAGGGCTATGTCGCGCGGGCCACGCTGGCATCGATCGAACAGTTCGACGTCGTCTCGAAATCGCAGCGGAGGAACGAGCATGACGAAAATTCCATCCTGGCTGGTCGCGATCATTGTGGTGGCGCTCGCCGTCTTCGGCGGCAGGGCCATGTCCGCGCAGGACAAGTACACTGTGCAAGTGCCGAATGGGCTCGCGTTCTCCGAGTTCAAGGGATACGAAGACTGGCAGGTCGTCGCCGTCAGCCAGACCGA
>WNFD01002965.1_pt1 | contig 17065 bp, 17 predicted proteins | sample 5400491 | NCBI WGS metagenome assembly WNFD01 (sample SAMN13153343, study PRJNA577476) | soil metagenome | isolation source: 120 cm saprolite under Douglas fir tree site 2 hole 2 replicate 2 | place: USA:California | collected 2015-04-18 | reverse complement strand
GCGAAGCGTATCGACTGATGTCGGCGGCGCTGAAGATCAATCCGAACGTGCCGGACGTGCTCATCAATTTCGCCAATGTTTTGCATGGGCTCAAACGGGACGCCGAGGCGCTCGAAAGCCTCGACAAAGCGTTGGTTCTACGGCCAGGTGATTTGGAAGCAATCCTCTATCGAGGAAATGCGCTCAGCGCGCTCAATCGTGCCCAAGATGCGCTGTCATGTTTCGACGCGGTGCTGGCGCGAAATCCTGGCCGTCCCGATGCGCTGCTCAATCGCGGCACCGCATTCGCCGCACTTGGCCGGCACGCCCAGGCGCTCGCCGATTTCGACTCGATCCTCAAACACGCGCCGGACCATGTTGAAGCTTTGTATAATCGCGGCACCGCGCTTCTCGATCTGCGCCGCGACAGCGAAGCACTCGACACGCTCGAGCGCATGCTGGTCCACGCGCCTCACCATGCGCGAGCCTGGAACAACCGCGGCCGCACGCTGCAAGCGCTCAATCGGCACCAGGAGGCGGTCGCGAGTTTCGAGAAAGCGATCGCGATCGACAAAGATTACGCCGACGCACATTCGAATATGGCGCTGTCGCTGCTCTCGCTCGGCGAGCTGCCGCGCGGGTTTGCTGAATACGAATGGCGCTGGAAACGGGCCGGTATGGCCGATATGCGCCGCAATTATCGCGGCAGGCTCTGGCTCGGCGAATTTCCGCTCGGCCAGCGCACCATTTTGCTTCCGGCTGAACAAGGCCTCGGCGACACAATCCAGTTCGTTCGCTACGCGCCGCTGCTGGCGCGCGCAGGTGCGACGGTTGTGCTTGAAGTGCAGCCCGAATTGAAAACTTTGCTCGCGACCATCGGCGGAGTGGCGTCGTGCCATGCACGCGGTGAACCCCTCCCCGCTTTTGACCTCTATTGCCCGCTCGGCAGCTTGCCACTGGCGCTCAAGACCGAGCCGTCTACAATCCCAGCCGATATTCCGTATGTACGCGCCGACGAAGCGCACACCGCAAAATGGCGTCCGACGATCGAGGCGTTGCCGGGGAAACGCGTGGCTTTTGCCTGGGCAGGCCATGCACGGCACCCCAACGACCGCAACCGTTCAATAGATTTTAAATTGCTCGAACCGCTGTTCGCCCTCGAAGGTGTTTCTTTTGTCAGCATCCAGCGCGAATTGCGCACCGACGATGGCGCGCTGCTGGCGCGGCATCGCAATATCACTCACGTCGGCGACAAACTCGCTGACATGGCCGACACGGCAGTGGTCGCCGCGCTCGTCGACCTCACGATTACCGTCGACACATCTGTTGTGCATCTTATCGGCGCCATGGGCCGCGATGTCTGGGTGTTGCTGCCCTTTTCGCCCGATTGGCGATGGACGCTCGCCGGCGAGCACACGCCCTGGTATCCGCGGGCACGCTTGTTTCGCCAGCCGACGGCCGGCAACTGGGCAAGCGTGCTCGCCACAGTGCGCGACGCGCTAGCGCGCGTCGCCGCAACGTAATGTTGAAGATCAGGCCGCGGCGCGAATGCGAGCGGCCGGAGCAGGCGCCTGAGGATGCGCCTTGAGCCAATCGCGCGCGGCGCGCTGGGCGCAACCGATCTCGGAGTCGCTCATTTGTTCGGCGATCTCTCGACGCAACTGCGCGGCATCCGTATGCCCGCGCATGGCGGCGATGTTGAACCACTTGTGCGCCTCCACCAGATCAACCCCAACGCCTGCACCGGCGGAATAGACCATGCCAAGGCCGAAGCAATCGTCGGCGTTTGCTGGTTCGGCGCCCCCCGACGCCATTTCCATACCCGTCATGTCGGCTCCCCCTTTTTTCCGACTGGTACGCCCCAAGCGGCCAGCCGTCGCGTCCCTATTGTGCGGACGATGTCGTCCGAACAGCGCGATCATCGGGATAAAATTTGAATGGCAGTTTAAGTGATGCGATGAATCGAAAATGAAGATTGGCGCGCTAGCAACGATTGGTTCCGCATTACTGGCGCAAATGGGCGGTTTTCTTGCAAATTGAGAGATCGGTAACCGAACTCATTCAACCGTAACTAACCACCAATTGATCTCGCCATGACCGCATCCTTACGGTCGCGCGCAAGCGCGACACAAAGAAGCCTCAACTCGCGCGCGCGCGTTGATTGAACAACACCGCCTGGACTTTCGGGTCCTTCATGTCGATGCCTTGGCGCAGCTCGAGACCAAGCGCCATGCCGCGTTGGACCGCCGGCCGGGCCTTCATCGTTTCGAGCCATCGCTTCAGGTTCGGGAATTCGTTGATGTCCTGCCCCTGCCGCTCCCAGCCGTTGACCCAGCCGACCAGCGCCATGTCTGCAATGGAGTATTTGCCGGCGATGAACGGGCGATCCTTTAGACGGATGTTCATGACGCCGTAGAGGCGGTTCACTTCGTTGATGTAACGATTGATCGCGTAGGTCAGTGTTTCCACCGCGTAGTTCTTGAAGTGGTGCACCTGCCCCGCCATCGGCCCGACGCCTCCCATTTGCCAGAACAGCCACTGCTCGACCTCGACGCGCGCGCGCTCATCGGCGGGATAAAACTTGCCGGTCTTGCGTCCGAGATATTGCAGGATCGCACCGGACTCGAAAATCGAGATCGGCCGGCCGCCCGGCCCTTGCGGATCCACGATCGCTGGCATGCGATTGTTTGGGGATATTTTCAGGAAATCCGGATTGAATTGCTCTCCTTTGGATATGTTCACCGGCTTGAGAACATACGGCAGGCGACATTCTTCCAGCATAATTGAAATCTTGAAGCCGTTCGGCGTCGGCCAGTAATAGAGCTCGATCGGCTTTGCGATCTTGGCCGTCTTTTTTCCTTTTGCTTTCGCCTTGGTCCGCTTTGAGGCCGTCCGTTTCGGTTTTCCGCGCGCCATGACGTGCTCCGTTCCCAATAATTTGTACGCAACCACCCAGACCTAGGCGCAGCGATTGCAATCTGCAACGGGTTCGACGCCATCGGCATCACCCGTTCAGACGATCTAGACGCCTACAACCTATGCGAGTTATCGTGCCCTGTAGGTTGCAGGTGACTTTGAGCTACTGGCCGAGGCCGCCCGCACTTTTGAAGCCATAGAGGGAAGTGAAGTCATGCACAAAGTTATGTTTGCTGCCGCGCTCGCCGTCGGTTTGATCACAGCGCCAATGCCGCAACTCGTATCAACCGCCGCCGCGCAACAGCAGGCGAGCACGCCGGACAAAAATGCCAAGCCCAAGAAAGATCCAAGCGCCGGGCAGACCGCAGCGCGTGACCGGCAGAAAAAATGCGGCGCCGAATGGAAGGAAGCCAAAGCCGTCGGCAAGGTCGAAAAGGGAACGACGTGGCCGAAATATTGGAGCGCTTGCAACAAGCGCCTTAAGGCTGCTTCGAAATAACGCGCGTCAGAATTTTTTTACGCCCACGCGGGCGTCTTGGCGATCACTAAAAAGACTGAGGGCGTCGGCGAGACTCGAAATCTCGCCGACGCCCTCGAAAGTCATCCCGAACCGGGGCGCCGCGGTCTAACCGCATTGCGCTGATCACACCATGACGCACACCGGCCCGTATGACGCAATCTCCGACACGTAAGGCCGAAGATCGGGAAGCGGCGTCAGACTAGAGCTTCCGCTTCCGGCGCTTCGTCTTCTTCGCTGCTTTCGCCGCTGCCTTCTTCCTACGTTTGGCCATTGCTGCCCTCCTAGCCATGAATTCATGGCGGGTGTCGCATCAGCACGCGTCGCGAATCGACACGCACTGCACTCGGTTTACTACAGCACGGCGAAAAAAAGAACGTTACTGCGCGACGAAACGTGTATGCGCACACGACGTGACACGATGCAACGCGATCACGCGATCAAAACTTGAGTTGATTGCAACCGAGAACCGCGCGCGACGTTCGTTCGAATGTATGTTCGAAAAATTTAAAAACGCACGATGAAATAAGGGTTTTTGTAGTGGCGGTAATTCGCGACGTGTATGTTTTGATGACAAAATTTCTGCGCTGCACGCGTTGTATTTTGCGTCAACATTGTTTGCTGCAAATATATCCGCGCAACGAAATAATTTTGCACAGATGACGATGCGCAAGGTTCACTGATCGCCGGAATCGATCAAAATTGAGCGAATCAGCACCAAGTGATTCGCGCTGATTCGGCTCGCCGCACCTCCGAATTAGTCCACCGTAAGGATGAGGAACGCGGTTCACACGTCGAAAATTTTTACGTGCGCGGACTCACCGTGGCAAAATTGGAATGCTATTCGAATGGAATTGCTGCACTGCGTGCGTCACAGGCCAAGTTTCTTTTTCAGGAGTTCGTTGACTGCTTGCGGGCTGGCCTTGCCGCCCGATGACTTCATCGCCTGACCAACGAACCATCCAATAGCCTTCGGATTCGACTTGGCGTCCGCAACCTTGTCAGGGTTTTTAGCGATGATTTCGTCGACAACCTTCTCGATTGCGCCGAGGTCGGTGACTTGTTGCATCCCGCGCCGCTCGACGATGACGCGGGGATCGCCGCCTTCGGTCCAAACGATTTCGAATAGGTCCTTAGCGATTTTTCCCGATATCGTGCCATCCCCGATCAGGTCGAGTATCGCGCCGAGTTGCTGGGCCGAGACAGGTGACGATGCAATATCTTTGCCTTCTTTGTTCAGCCGCCCGTACAGCTCGTTGATAACCCAGTTCGCCGCCGTTTTGCCGTCGCGCCCTTTGGCAGTGGCCTCGAAAAAGTCTGCTGTTTCGCGCTCGGCCACCAACACACCGGCATCGTAGGCCGACAAAGAGAGATCGCGCGTAAAGCGCGCCTTCTTCTCGTCAGGCAATTCAGGGAGATTTTTCTTCAGCTGTTCGACGTAAGCCTGGTCGAACTCCAGCGGCAGCAGATCGGGATCGGGGAAATAGCGATAGTCATGCGCCTCTTCCTTCGTGCGCATCGGCCGCGTTTCTTTTTTGTTGGGATCGTAGAGCCGGGTTTCCTGGACGATAGCGCCTCCGTCTTCGAGAACGCCGATCTGGCGCCATGCTTCATGCTCAATGGCTTCGCCTATAAAGTTTATGGAATTCATGTTTTTTATTTCGCAGCGCGTGCCCAGCGGCTCTCCCGGCCGTCGTATTGAAACGTTGACGTCGGCGCGCAAGCTGCCTTCCTGCATGTTGCCGTCGCAGGTGCCGAGATAACGCAGGATCGAGCGCAGTTTGGTAATGAAGGCCTTGGCTTCTTCAGCCGAGCGAAGGTCCGGCTTCGAAACGATTTCCATCAATGCGACGCCGGACCGATTGAGATCGACGTAAGAATTCGCAGGCGACCGGTCATGCAGACTTTTGCCGGCATCCTGCTCCAGATGCAGCCGCTCGATGCCAATGGTAACGCTGTGTCCACCGGCGAGATCGACGGTCACCGCGCCCTCGCCGACAATCGGCGACTTGTATTGGCTGATCTGATAGCCCTGCGGCAGGTCCGGATAGAAATAATTCTTCCGATCGAATACAGATTTGAGATTGATTTTAGCGTTCAGCCCGAGCCCGGTGCGAACGGCCTGCCGCACGCATTCCTCATTGATCACAGGCAGCATGCCTGGCATGGCCGCGTCGACCAGCGAAACGTGGCTGTTGGGGGCGCCACCGAACTCCGTGGACGCCCCGGAAAATAGCTTCGACCGGGACGTGACCTGTGCGTGGACCTCCATGCCGATGACGATTTCCCAGTCGCCGGTCGTGCCTTTTACGAGCTTTTTAGCGTTGGGCTGAACGTCCATATCACCCTGATTCACTTTTGGAGCTGCCATTGGCCGCCGTTTCGTATCTCGTAGCGGCTCGCACCCATCCACTGCAAGTCGTCACTTGAGTGCGGCAATACCAACGATCTCATGTTTTCGTTTCAGCCGGGAGTCATCACCATGGGTGACCACCATGATCGTCCAGTCTTAGCGCCGTTGCTGGAAGCTGTCGTCGCCGGTGTGCTGATCGGCACATTCGTCGTTTACGGATATCCGAGTATCAACCCCGGCCCTGCCGTTGAAACGGGCGAGGTCGCTAAGCTGACAATGCCCCGCTAAGCGGCTGTCTCCGAACGTTTTCGCACGGCTGCAATGTCGAAGACGCAACGTTATTCCACGAAATGGCCTGAATTCTGCAAAGATTTTTGCAAATTCGCGGAGCATCTCGCAGTCGGAACGCGCACGCGCGGTAGACGTTGGAATAACGTCATGAACAGAGATAACAACGGAACATTCGGCATCATCATTGGCGGAGTGGTCGCCGTGATCGCCGCCATATTCATTCTCAGTGGCGGCGAGTTAGGCGGCAAGACGACCGTCGAGGGAGACCAGGATTTGCCGCCGGTCGCGACATCGGGCGAGTAAGGCCTAGCCCTTACCACCAGGCCTGTGGGGTAAACGTTCCCGCCGCCTGCTCGATCACCGCGCCGAGCGAGAATAACGTCTCCTCGTCGAATGGCCGGCCGATTAGCTGTAGTCCTAAAGGTAGGCCCTGCGCATCGACGCCGGCGGGTACGGCTATGCCCGGTAGGCCCGCCATGTTCACGGTCACCGTAAATACGTCATTCAAATACATCTCCACCGGGTCGGCGCCGCCCTTTTCGCCCAATCCGAACGCGGCCGAAGGTGTGGCCGGCGTCAGCATGGCGTGCACGCCGGTTTTGAAGCAGTCTTCGAAGTCTTTCTTGATGAGTGTGCGTACCTTCTGCGCGCGCAGGTAATAGGCATCATAGTAGCCCGCCGAAAGCACATAGGTTCCGATCATCACGCGCCTGCGCACCTCCGCGCCGAATCCATCGCTGCGCGTCTTCTCATACATATCGATGATATCGCGGCCGGGAACACGCAGCCCGTAGCGCACACCATCATACCGAGCGAGATTGGATGACGCCTCTGCGGGCGCCACGATGTAATACGCGGGGAGCGCATATTTGGTGTGCGGCAGCGAAACCTCGACCAGCTCTGCGCCCGCCGCTTTCAGCCAACCGCGCCCCTGTTCCCAGATTTTTTCGATTTCGGCGGGCATCCCGTCGAGCCGGTACTCCTTGGGAATGCCAATGCGCAGGCCCTTTACCGATTTGCCGATTGCCGCTTCGTAATCCGGCACCGCAAGATCCGCACACGTCGTGTCCTTCGGATCGGGTCCCGCCATCGAACGCAACAGGACTGCTGCGTCGCGTACCCTGCGTGCGAACGGGCCAGCCTGGTCGAGCGAGGATGCGAAGGCGACGATGCCCCACCGTGAGCAGCGGCCGTAAGTCGGCTTGATGCCGACGGTCCCCGTGAACGCGGCAGGCTGGCGGATCGAACCGCCGGTATCTGTGCCGGTTGCACCAAGGCAAAGTTGCGCCGCCACGGCAGCAGCCGATCCGCCGGACGAACCGCCGGGCGTCAGCGGTGTATTTGATCCTTTGCGCCGCCATGGCGAATGCACAGGCCCAAAATGCGACGTCTCGTTCGAAGAGCCCATCGCGAATTCATCGCAATTGGTCTTGCCGAGAAGCACCGCGCCATCGCGCCATAACTGCGAGGTGACCGTCGACTCGTAGGTCGGGACAAAATTATCGAGAATGTGCGAGCAGGCGGTCGAGCGCACGCCGGCGGTGCAAAACATATCTTTTATAGCGAGGGGAATGCCTTCCAGTGGCCCGGCTTTCCCGCCAGCAAGGCGCGCGTCGGACTCCTTCGCCATGCCGAGGGCGCGCTCCGGTGTCTCCAGCACAAATGCGTTGAGGACGCGCGCCTTTTCTATTGCCGTCAGATGTGCAGCAGCCAACTCGCCAGCGGAGAAGGATTTTTTCTTCAGCCCATCGCGCGCCTCCGCCAAACTAAGCGAGGTGAGTTCACTCACGGCGTGGGCTCATCCGGCGATTGTCGACCGCGCCGGCGCTGTTTGCGGCTGGGCTGTGGAGCACTTGGCTCGCACGCGAAAGCATCGTCCCCGCGTGCCTCTTTTTTCTTGGCCGAACTCCGCTCTGCCTCTAGAGCGTCGACCATAGACCAATATCCAAGTTCGCACGCGATGCACATTACTCAACCACTTTCGGAACGATGAAAAAGTTGCCTTCGCTTGCTGGTGCGTTTTTGACGATATCTCCGGCGATGCCGCCATCAGTCACGGCATCCGCTCGCTTTTTCATCGTCATGGGCGTCACAGATGTCATCGCCTCGGTCCCTTCAACGTTGACCTCAGCCAACTGCTCGACGAAAGCGAGCATGGCGTTGAGTTCTCCCTTGAGATGCTCGATTTCGTCCTCGGCCACGGCAATGCGGGCAAGGTGGGCGATGCGGCGGACGGTATCGGCGTCGACAGACATGGAAATTCCAGTGAAGCGGCTCTCGTAGCGTTGGCCAGCCTATAGCAGAGCAGCTTTCACCGCGACAACCGGCACGCACGAGCCGCGTCATGGGGCCAGCTCGCGCAGCAGTCCCTGTGACTCCGCAACCAATTGCTCGATCAGCTGGGCCGCAGGCAACTCGCGGCCAAGGGCAGCGGCCTGGCCCGCCAGCATCGGTGAAAAATCACCGGACCCTAGCGCCTGTGCTTTGGCGTGCAACGGCGCTAGGGCCCCGCTCGCGAAGGGAAACTCTGGGACGATCTCACTTAATGGTCCAAGTTCGCGGATCGCTCGGTTAATGAGACCGCGCGCCGGTCGGCCACTCAACACGTTGGTGAGCACGGTGCTATCATCACGCGCGGCCCGTAAAGCTGCACGATGCGGCGGCAAGGTTTTCGCTTCGGGACAGGGCAGAAACGCCGTGCCCATCTGCACGCCTGCCGCACCAAGCGCCAATGCGGCTACAATACCGCGAGCATTTCCGATTCCGCCGGTTGCTATCACTGGCACTTTCACCGCGTCGACCACCTGCGGCAAAAGCGCGAACAGACCGACTTGGGTAGCGATATCATCAGTCAAGAACATTCCGCGATGCCCACCGGCCTCGAGCCCTTGCGCGATTACAGCATCGCAACCGTTCGCTTCGAGAAAGCGAGCCTCGGCTACCGTCGTCGCCGAACATAGCAGCTTGCAACCAGCGGCCTTTACGCCCGCAACAAACGTCGCTTCCGGCAGACCATAGTGGAAGCTCACAACCTCGGGCTTGAGGTCCTCGACTGCAGCGCACATAGCCGCGTCGAATGGCATACGGGCTGCGGTCGCGGCTAGCGCTCCCGGATCAATGCCAAACTCGACAAAATATGGCTTGAGCTTTTCTCGCCATGCATGCTCGCGCGCGTTGTTGGGTGTCGGCATTTTATGCGCGAAAAAATTGAGATTGATCGGCTTGTTGCCGGTGGCGGCACGAAATTGTGCAATCTGCGCTCGCAATTGTTCTTCGTTGAGCATCCCTGCCGGCAGAGCCGCGAGCCCGCCGGCGTTGGCGACCGCAATGGCAAGCTCGGCATCCATCACACCGGCCATCGGCGCCAGAAGGATCGGGCGATCGATCTTGAAGAGCTCCAGCAGTCGTCGGTTAGGCCACATCAGCATGATTCCGGCATCGGCAGCTATAAACTAACGCGTTCGACGGCCTTGATAAATTCGCTACAGCTGAAGCGAGCTCCCCGCCGCCCACGAAGGCAGATTCGGCAACCACACGAAAAGAGGAAGAAAGAGAGCGCGGGACAGGTTACCATTCCTCGATGCCGATCCGGACTCATGATCGTTACCCCTATTCTCCCATCCGCGAACGCGCCGTTTACGACTGGCCAGGCGGCAAACGCCTTGCGATCTATATTGGTCTTAACCTCGAATGGTTTTCATTCGGAGAAGGGCTTGGCGCCGAACTTACCCCAGGCGGTCCGCAACCGGACGTCCTCAACTATGCGTGGCGTGACTACGGTAACCGCGTGGGTGTTTTCCGATTGGCGGAGCTATTCGCCGAGCTCAAGCTCCCGGTATCGCTATTGGTCAATGCCGAAATGTATCGCCAGGCACCGCAAGCGATCGCGGCCTTCCCCGACGCCGAGATTGTCGGGCACGGCCGAAGCAACTCCGAGCGGCAAGGCACACTCAGCGAAGCCGAAGAAAAAACGCTCATCGCCGAGACGACGGCAGCGATTGAAAATCATTCGGGCCAACGCCCGCGCGGCTGGCTTGGCCCCTGGATTTCACAATCGCCGCTGACGCCGGATCTATTGCAGGAGGCGGGCTACAGTTATCTTCTCGACTGGTGTCACGACGACCAGCCAGTCTGGATGAAAACGCGCGGCGGCCGAGTACTTTCACTGCCCTATCCGCAGGAACTCAACGACATACCGCAGATCTTGGCGCGCAAGCGCGAGGGCGCCGAGTTTGCGGATATGATCGTGGACACTTTCGAGGTCATGCAGGAGGAATGCGCCAAGCACCCGCAGGTGATGGGAATCGCGCTGCATCCGTACATCGTCGGCTGGCCACACCGTTTCAAGCATCTGGCACGTGCACTCAAACACATCCAGCGCCGCGCTGATAAACGCGTGTGGTTCACGACCGCGGGCGAGATTGCGAACCACGCGACCCAGCTACCAGCTGGAACCGTGCCCTAAGGCAGTCCCGATTGGCGACTTTTCGTCAGCATGGTAGCGCTTAGGCATGTCTCTCATCCTGCCGCTCATTGAAGCCGTCCCGCATCTGGGCGCTCGGGGCGCATTGATCGGACTCGATCTCGGGACCAAGACCATCGGCGTTGCAGTGAGTGACCCCGATCGAAAGCTTGCGACAGGCGTGGAAACCATCGCGCGGAAGGCCTTCACCGTCGACGCCCGCCGTGTTCTTGCGCTTGCTGAAGAGCGTTCTGCGGTCGGGTTCGTTTTGGGCTTGCCAATCAATATGGACGGCACCGAGGGTCCGCGTGCGCAGTCAACCCGCGCCTTCGCCCGCAACTTTACAAAGCTGACCAAACTGCCCATCGCGCTCTGGGACGAGCGCCTGTCGACAGCCGCGGTCGAGCGCGAATTAATCGCCGCCGACGTCAGCCGCAAAAAACGAGCGGCCGTCATTGACCAGCATGCTGCCGCTTACATCCTGCAAGGCGCCCTCGATCGGCTGGCCCGCCTGTAAATACGAGGCCGCTCCGAAGAGCGGCCTTCAATCACGACCTTCGTGTCAGCTTAACGCTGTGAGTCGATGGAGAAGTTGTTCGTGTTGTGCTGAGTCGACCATCGGTCGTAATAGCGGTATCGCGGTGCCGGCTCATAAGCGTAGGAATCATCATAAGCCGGGACAGAGTCATACGCATAACCGGGAGCGTAGGCGTAACCTGGGTCGGCATAGTACCCGTAGTAGCCATTGTTGTAGGCCGAGCTCGCAGCCGCCGCGCCCACGATGGCGCCCGCGCCAAATCCAATCGCCGCCGCCGTATTGCGCCCGTTGCGAGCCTCACTTGGCGTCACGGCAGCCATTGCAAGCGCGCCTGTTAATGCCACCCCAGTGGCGTATTTCAAAATCGTCTTCATGTTGGCCTCCTTCAGTACCGCCGTTTGGAGTTATCGGGGCTCAACACGGGAACACGCAGGCTTGTTCCGGTAGCAGCGGAACGAACGGTCACGATTGAAACGAGTTTGTTCACGAAGATTTGGGGGAACCCGGAGCGGCGATCAGACCGACAGCGGATGAAAAAAGGAGCGGGCCGCTGGTCCGCTCCCAATCGCATTGGCGCACGATGCGGCTATCACCATTCCGGATTGTATGTTGGGTCGAGCGCCGGATCTTGTACGAGCGGATTGGCGCAGGAGCCAAAGTACCCATAAGGGCGACTGGCGTCGGCCGCGATCCAGCACTGACCCGAACGAGATGTCGCGCCAACTTGCTGTGGTGCGGAGGCGTAAGAGGAGGAGGCTGACTGCAGCTGGTAGTTGTCCGTGTTCGTCATTTTTTGAGCTTGGCGCGCCAAGCCGGGAGTGACCGAGGTGACCGCGACCAAGGCGATGACGCCTGCGTGAACCAAGAAAGACTTCATCTGCATAGTACTCTCCATTTGCCCAGCCCAATTGCCTGTATTGACGGGATTTCAGAACTTGCCGCGGACAGCGACCTAGCGTTTTCGCGAAAACTGGACCTCGCTACGCGCCCCCGCAATCCGGGAAAACACCACCCGCGATGGTGCTGGCATGATGTTAAAGAACCACGGCTCCATCCCACCGCCGTCTCGCTAAATTTGACTCGAACCTGTCACAAATCGACTGCGATCCACGTTCGCGAGAAACATTAACGATCTGAATCAGTGCCTTGTGGATCGAGCGGTAATGCCCTTGCCGTGAGGCCGGGTTGTGCCTATAGGTTTCGCTTTAATGACCATTGCGCCGAAACCCTCGTTCGTCCTCAGCAGGCGTCATTTGTTGGGGATCGAAGGGCTTTCTCACACCGACATATCCGGACTGCTCGATCTCGCCGAAGAATTCGTCGAGCTCAACCGCCAGGTCGAGAAAAAGCGCGCGTCCCTGCGCGGCCGCACTCAGATCAATCTTTTCTTTGAAGTCTCGACACGGACCCAGGCCTCATTCGAACTGGCGGGCAAACGCCTGGGGGCCGATGTGATGAACATGTCGACCAGTTCGTCCTCGATGCGAAAGGGCGAGACGCTGATCGACACCGCGATCACCCTGAACGCCATGCATCCGGATATTATCGTCGTCCGCCACCACGCCTCTGGCGCGGTCGAATTGCTGGCGCGCAAAGTCGATTGCTCGGTCATCAATGCCGGCGACGGCGCCCATGAGCATCCGACCCAGGCTTTGCTCGATGCGCTGACGATTCGTCGCAACAAAGGCCACATCGAGGGCCTGCTGGTCGCGATCTGTGGCGATATCCTGCATTCGCGCGTGGCGCGCTCGAACATCATCTTGCTCAATGCCATGGGCGCACGTGTGCGCGTCGTCGCCCCCTCCACCCTTTTACCGCCGGGCATTGAACGCTTCGGCGTAGAGGTTGCGCGCGACATGCGCGAAGGCCTCGCCGACGCCGACATCGTCATGATGCTGCGGCTGCAGCGTGAGCGCATGAACGGCTCCTACGTGCCGTCGATGTCGGAATATTTCCACTACTACGGACTCGACGAAAAGAAGCTTGCCTACGCAAAGCCTGACGCAATGGTGATGCATCCGGGGCCGATGAACCGCGGCGTTGAAATCGACTCGATCGTCGCCGACGGCGCTCAGTCGTTAATCCGCGAACAGGTCGAGATGGGTGTCGCGGTGCGCATGGCTGTCCTGGAAGCGCTCTCTCGAAATTTACCGAACGCGTGACATGATGTTGTCAGATCGCCGTCCGATCCTGCTTGCCAATGCCCGGATCGTCGATCCGTCGCGCGACCTTGACATCGTCGGCGACCTGCTGATTGCCGAAGGCGTCGTCCGCGAAGCAAAGAAAGGCATTGGCGCAGCTGGCGTGCCTGAAGGCACGGAGGTGATCGATTGCCGCGGCAAATTGATAGCGCCGGGCCTGATCGATATGCGCGCGTTCATCGGCGAGCCCGGAGAGGCCAATCGCGAAACACTCGCGTCCGCGAGCCAGGCCGCAGCCGCCGGTGGCGTCACCACGATCATCTGCCAGCCCGACACCTCGCCCACCATCGACAATCCGGCAACCGTCGACTTCGTCCTGCGCCGCGCACGCGACAACGCGATCGTGCACGTGCATCCGATGGCCGCGATTACCAAAGGGCTTGAAGGCAAAGAAATGACGGAAATCGGCCTGCTCAAGGCGGCAGGCGCGGTGGCCTTCACCGATGGTGCCAAAAGCGTCACCAACGCTCAGGTGATGCGACGTGCGCTAACTTACGCCAGCGATTTCGATGCAATGATCGTGCACCACACGGAAGATCCCACGTTGATCGGCGACGGGGTCATGAACGAAGGCGAATTCGCGGCACGCCTCGGCTTGCTCGGAATTCCGAAAGCTGCAGAAACTGTGATGCTGGAGCGGGACATCAGGCTCGTTGCACTCTCAGGCGGCCGCTATCACGCGGCCTCGGTGACTTGCGCGGACAGCCTCGAAGTATTGCGCCGCGCCAAAGATGCCGGCCTCAACGTGACTGCGTCGGCATCGATCAACCACGTCACGCTCAACGAAAATGACATCGGCCCATATCGTACCTTCCTGAAAGTGTCCCCTCCATTGCGGGCCGAGGACGATCGCAAGGCGCTCGTCGAAGCGCTGAGTGCCGGACTCGTCGACGCTGTGATGTCGGATCACAATCCGCAAGACGTCGAAACCAAACGTTTGCCTTTCGCTGAAGCGGCGGCTGGCGCGATCGGGCTCGAAACCATGCTCACGGCCGGCTTGCGCCTCGTGCATAGCGAGGAAATAGACCTGATAACCTTGTTGCGTGCCATGTCGACGCGCCCGGCGGAATTGCTTGGGCTTCCAGGCGGCACGCTCAAGAGCGGCGCACCCGCCGATGTGATTGTGGTCGATACCGAATTGCCGTGGATCCTCGATCCCGTTGAACTCAAGTCAAAGTGCAAAAACACACCATTCGACGAAGCGCGGCTCACTGGCCGGGTGGTGCGCACCATCGTCTCCGGTCGAACAGTGTACGAGTACGTATGACGTCGGCTCTCGCCTTCGCCTTCGGCTATCTGCTTGGCTCAATACCTTTCGGGCTTTTGCTCACACGTGCCGCCGGCGGTCCGGACATTCGCGACATTGGTTCGGGCAATATCGGTGCAACCAATGTGCTGCGGACTGGACGCAAGGGGCTCGCGGCCGCCACGCTCCTATGCGATGTGCTCAAAGGGGCGCTCGCTGTATTCGTCGCGGCACGTTATGGTCCCACCGCCGCGCTCGCGGCCGGCCTTGGCGCCTTTTTAGGCCACCTGTTTCCGGTTTGGTTGAAATTCAAAGGTGGCAAAGGTGTCGCCACCTATATCGGTCTTCTCATCGGCCTCTATTGGCCTGCGGCGCTTCTTTTCTGCGCAATCTGGCTCGCAGTTGCCGCCGCCAGCCGCTATTCGTCGCTCGCGGCATTAATTGCAAGCGCGCTCACCCCCCTGGGCCTGTGGTTTCTTGACCGTCCCAACATTGCGGTGTTGTTTCTGCTTCTCACCGCGCTTTTGTGGTTCATGCATCGGGCGAACATCGCCCGCTTGCTCGATGGCAGTGAAGGCAAAATCGGCGCAAACGCCGTCGCCCCTCACTAAACTTATGGTTGTATTCATCCCCATTCGGTTGTAGTGCTCCAGCATTTATTGCGGAGCGCGTTTCACGTTGAGTGCACATCAGCGATTGAATGACGAGCAGCGGCTCGATTGGTTGCGGCTCATTCGCAGCGAAAACGTCGGGCCACGCACATTTCACGATCTGGTCAAATACTACGGTGGCGTGGGCCCGGCCCTCACCGCCCTGCCCGGTCTCGCGCGCCGTGGCGGCTCCGCACGTGCGCCTCGCATCTTCTCGCGCGAACAAGCTTTGGCCGAGTTGAAAGCGGCGCAAGCGGCCGGCGTCGAATACATCACGCTTGATGAGCCGGAATATCCGTCGCGATTGCAAGCGATTGACGACCCGCCCCCGGTGATCGCGATACGGGGCAAACGCGATGTCCTCGCGCGACCGCTCATTGCCATTGTCGGCTCGCGCAACGCCTCAGGCGCCGGCGTAAAATTTGCCGAACGGATTGCGCGCGATCTCGGCAATGCGGGCTTTGCCGTCGTGTCGGGACTCGCGCGCGGGATCGATGCTGCCGCACATCGCGCCAGCTTAAGTACGGGGACTATTGCCGTGCTTGCGGGCGGCCATGACTGCATCTATCCGGCAGAACACGTCACTTTGGTGGAAAAACTTGTCGTCGGTGGCGCGGCTATATCGGAAATGCCATTTGCCTGGGAACCGCGTGCCCATGATTTTCCCCGCCGCAATCGCCTGATCTCCGGCCTTTCACTCGGCGTCGTGATTGTGGAAGCGGCCCGGCGCTCCGGCTCGCTGATCACCGCGCGGCTTGCCGGCGAACAAGGACGCGAAGTCTTCGCGGTGCCAGGTTCGCCACTTGACCCACGCAGCGAAGGCACCAACGGGCTCCTCAAGCAAGGCGCGATCCCCGTGACCGAGGCAGGGGACGTCATCGCGGCGGTCGAGCCTATTCTCGGACGCGGGCTCAATCCGTTGTCGGCTGAAGAACCATCACAGGAGCCGCTCAGGCAATATGTTTCCGAGCCCGATGCGGACGAGCGCACGCGTCTCATCGAATTGCTCGGGCCCGCGCCCGTGTCGATCGATGACCTGGTGCGGCTCTCGCATACCTCCACGACGATCGTGCGCAGTGTCCTCCTGGAACTTGAAATCGCCGGCCGCCTGGAACGTCATGGTGCCGGGTTGGTGTCGCTCTTGTAACGTGCGATACGAACGGCCCTGTCGGATTCTTTTCATGCTCAGCAGATCTCTCATAGCCCTCGCGGTCCTTCTGGTATTTCAGGGCGGACCACCGCGGGCACAGGAACAGTCCTTCGCAGCTTTTGCTTCCGCGCTATGGCCGGATGCGCAGGCCAAGGGCGTCACCCGAACGACTTTTGATCTCGCGCTAAAAGGGGTTACGCCCGACCAGCGCGTGATCGCGGCCACGCAGCGGCAGCCGGAGTACGGCAAGCCCGTCGGTGATTATATAAACGCGATCGTTTCAAACCGCCGCATCGCGGACGCCCAACTCAAGGCGCGCGAGTGGACAAAAACCTTTGACGATGTCGAAAAGAAATTTCAGGTCGAGCGCTGGGTGCTGCTCGCATTGTGGGGCATGGAGTCCGACTTCGGCATCGAAAAAGATCGCTGGGATGTCTTTCGCTCGCTCGCGACACTTGCCTATGTGAAGTATCGCCATCCTTATTTCCGGAACGAATTGATCGTCGCGATGCTCATCATGCAGAACAACCACTTTACCCGCGACAAGATGGTCAGCTCATGGGCCGGCGCCATGGGTCAAAGCCAATTCATGCCGTCGAATTTCGTCGACTATGCGGTGGATTTTTCAGGCGATGGCCGTATCGACATCTGGAGCAATGTGCCGGACGTGCTCGGCTCCACCGCCAATTATTTACACAAATGGAAATGGAACGCCGCGCTGCCTTGGGGCTTTGAGGTCATTGTACCGAACGGATTCGACTA
>WNFD01009168.1_pt1 | contig 17066 bp, 22 predicted proteins | sample 5400491 | NCBI WGS metagenome assembly WNFD01 (sample SAMN13153343, study PRJNA577476) | soil metagenome | isolation source: 120 cm saprolite under Douglas fir tree site 2 hole 2 replicate 2 | place: USA:California | collected 2015-04-18 | reverse complement strand
TCGACGGGAGCGGTCACCCCTCGTAGTCGTTTTCGCCAAGCGGCAAGGTCCCTGAACGTCCCCCGCTGGGATTCCGGCAGCAGCTCGGAGATCTCGACCATGATCGCCTCGGCGGCCTCCTCGCGCGTGATCTTGGTGCCGTCGTGGCGTTTCTTGTTCACGAGAAAAGGCTTGCCGAAGGTGATGCTCACCCGTGTGCGCCGCGGCCAGTGAGCCCCCTTGGGAAGACAGTCGCGCGTTCCGGATAGGCCCACGGGCACGACCGGGCAGAGCGCCTTCTGGGCGATGAACCCCGCCCCAGGCTCAGGATTGGCGAGCACGCCCGACTCCACCCGCGTGCCCTCTGGATAGATGATCAGCGCCTGCCCTGACTCCAGGATGTCAAAGGCCATGCGCAAGGCGGTGCGGTCGGCCGAGTGGCGCACGACCGGGAATGCGTGGTAGGCGCGGAATACCCATTCGATGAAACCGCCGCGAAAGTATTCGGACTTCGCCATGCTCCAGGAGTCGCCGCGGGGCGTGAACGCCGGCACCATCGGCGGATCGAGCGTCGCCGAATGGTTCGGGCAGATGATCACAGGACCCGCTCCAGGCACGTTCTCGAGACCGGACACTTTGAAAAGGCCGAGCAGGAAGGTGCGGGTGATCGCGCGCATGAGCCAGCGCATGAACGCATAGATCATCGCCGCGTGCGTCCTCGTGCGACGCGCTGCACGATGAGGTCCACGACCTGGTCGACGTCGAGGTTGTCGGTATCGATCACCACCGCGTCCGGCGCCGGCCGCAGCGGCGCCACCGCCCGCTGGGTGTCGACGCGATCCCGGGTCTCCACCTCGCGCCTCATCGCCTCGGGATCGACCCTCTCGCCGCGGCGCTCGAACTGGGCCGCGCGCCGGCGCACCTTCTCGTCCAGGCTGGCGGTCAGGAAGAACTTGAAATCGGCGGTGGGAAACACCACCGTGCCGATGTCCCGACCCGCCATCACGACGCCGCCGCGTCCGAGGCGCCTCTGCTGCGCGACCAGCGCCTCGCGCACGCCGGGGATGGCAGAAATGCGGGGCAGCGCCTCGGCGAAGTCGGCGTCGTAGATGCCGTCGGTGAGCTCGACCCCGTCCGCCCAGACGCGATCGCCCTCCACCTTCAGGTCCGCCGATTCGGCGAGCCTCGTCACCGCCTCCTCGTCGCCCGGGTCGATGCCCCGCTCGGCCGCCACCCTCGTGATCGCTCGGTACATGAGGCCGCTGTCGACGAAAGGCAGGCCGAGCCGCTCCGCAACCCGCTTGCCCACCGCCGATTTTCCCGAAGCCACGCCGCCGTCGATGGCGACGATCATCCTGGCTCAATCCGAACCGCCCGCCGCAGGGCTTCGACCTCCGCATCGCCCAGGACGCGCCAGTCACCCGTCTTCAACCGGCCGAGCTTCAACGGGCCGAATCCCGTCCGCCTCAATGATTGGACCTTGTGGCCCACTGCATGCACCATCCGGCGCACCTGCCGATGTCGGCCTTCGCGGATGACGACGCGCAGCTCGGTGCGGCCCCCACCCTGCATCGGGTCGAAGCCGACGACCTCGACCTCCGCCGGCGCCGTCTTGCCGTCGTCGAGGGCGACGCCCGTCCGCAGGGACTCGACATCGCTCCCGCTCGGGCTGCCGGCCACGATCACCATGTACTCCTTGGCGACCTTGTAGCGCGGGTGCGTGAGGCGGAACGCGAGCTCACCGTCGTCTGTGAGGAGCAGGAGGCCGGTCGTGTCGGCATCGAGCCGCCCGACCGGGAAGAGGCGGTGGCCGGCAAGCCCCTCATCACCGACCGCGTCGAGGACGGTGGTACGCGCGGCTTCGTCCTTGGCGGTCGCGATGACCCCCAGCGGCTTGTTGAGCATCAGATAGCGATGTTTCGTGAGCGGCTTCACGACACGCCCGTCGACGGTGACGGTGTCCCTGTCGGGATCGATGAGCACGCCCGAAGGCGGAGGCAGTTCACCGTTCACCTGCACCGACCCGCCCGAGATCAGCTCATCGGCGGCCCGCCTGCTGGCGACGCCGGACCGCGCCAGGTAGCGGTTCAGCCTTTCCAATCACGTCGCGTCCGCGCCGTCATGGTGCGGTTGATGGTTTCGGCAGATGGTCGAGCGACTCGAGGCCCATGACATTCAGGAAGCGCATGGTCGTGCCGTAGAGCTTCGGCTGACCCGGACCGCTGCCGCGCCCGACCTCGGCGATCAGGTCGCGCAGCTCGAGGTTGGTCAGGACGCTCTCGCAATTGACCCCGCGCACTTCTTCGATGCGCGAGCGGGGAACCGGCTGCTGATAGGCGACGATCGCCAGCGTTTCGTATGCGGCCGCTGACAGCTTGCCCGAGACCTCGGGCCGCAAGGCTTTGCGCACCACGGGGGCAAAGGCCGGCCGGGTCGCGAGGTGAAGCTCGTCGTGGTGCCTCATCAGCATCACACCGCGCCCCTCGAGCCCTTCGCGCAGCTCGCCCAGCGCGCGCTCCACGGCGACGCGATCGCTCTCCGTCGCCTGCTGCAGCTCACGCAGGGTGAGGGGACGGTTGGAGCTGAAGAGGATCGCTTCGATCGCTGCCGCCAGTTCGGTCACTTCAAGTCACCTGACCGTTTGTGCTCGATGTGGATCGGCCCGAATTGTTCTTTCTGCCGCACGCTGATCATGGAGCGGCGCAGCAGCTCGAGCACCGCCACGAACGTGACCACCGCCTCCAGGCGGTCCTCGGATTCGAGGATCAGCTCGAGCAGGTCGACCGGTCCCTCTCGGAGGCGCTGCGCGATGACGTCGAGCTTTTCCTCCAACGTCCAGGTGCGGCCCGTGACCACAACCGGCCGTGGAGGGATGCGCGCGAGGACGCTGTTGAACGCCACCACGAGGAGTCCGATCTCGAGCGGCTCTTCCTGGCCCGCGGCGTCGACCTGGCGTGGTGGTGGAGGAAATGAGAAGGTCTCTTGCTCGGCTCGCACCATCAGGCCCTCAGCCATTTGCTTGTAAGCGCGGTACTCCTCGAGTCGCTTGCGGACCTCCTCCTCCCAGCCGAGAAGGTCGGTCTCCTCCTCGGTCGGGGGCTCGCCCGGCAGCAGGCGGATCGACTTCAGGAGGAGCAGGCGTGCCGCCATCCAGAGGAACTCGGCCATTTCTTCTAGCCCTCTGTTGGGGTCCGCAAGGTCGCGCGTCGCGATCTCGACCAGGTAAGCGTCCGTGACCCGCGCCAGGGAGACCTGGAAGATGTCGACCTCCTCGCGCTCCGCCAATGCCAGGAGCAGCTCTAGCGGACCCTCGAAGACGGGCGTCTTGACGTCAAGACGCGCACGAGCGATCGGGGGCTCCACGAGCGCTAAGGATAATCGCCGCCACGCATCCCCCTTCGTTACGTGGCAAGGGCGGCCGGGTTTATCCCGGCCGCAACTCAGCGCTCCTATCGGGCTCCCAGCGTGGCGAGGAGTAACTACTTCGACAAATCCAATCAACGGGAAAGAGCGCAGCCCCTCGGCGAAGCCGACGGGCGATGAGGGAAAACCGGCAGGTTTTTCCTCATAAGTTCTATCTCAGGTCCACCTGGTGGAATCTCTCCGCTCGGGCGCTGAACCGCCACCGGCGCCTCAGCCCCGCCGCACTCCCCGTCTGGCTCGCGTGGGCGAGGCGCGCCTCGATCTTTTCTTCGAGAACATCGCCCACGTCGACCTCCAACGTCGGCTGCTGGCCGGCGAAGCACCACGCTTCCTTGGTCTCGTGCGGCTCTCCCGCCTTGGGAAACGTGAGTGGATCGCGGGCGCAGGGCCACGCTGCATCAAGAGCGACGCGGCCGACGACGCGGTGGTCGGGATGGTAGCGATAGGCAACGTTGGGATCGAACGTCAGCAGCACGTCAGGCTTGGTCGCGCGGATCTCGCGCACGAATTCCTCGCGCAGCTCCAGGTCTTCGATGAGCTCAGCGTCCGGATGGCGGAGGAATGCAACGCGCTTCACGCCGAGCACGTACGCGGCTGCCTCCTGCTCGCGCTCTCGGGTGCGTGCCACCTTCGAGCGTGACTTCGAAACATCTCGCGTCCCCTTATCCCCCGAAGTGGCCAGCACGAAGTCCACGAGCACGCCGCGAGACGTCATCTTCAAGACGGTGCCGCCGCAGTAGAACTCGATGTCGTCGGGGTGCGCGACGATGCAAAGGGCGCGCTTGATGCGCCGGTCGTCGGGCCCGCTGAAGAGCTTTCGCGCCGGCATCTAGTGTCGTCGGGCCTCGTCGAGCAGCTCCCGCGCGCGGGCGATGGCCTTGGCGGTGACTCCACCGCTCATCATCCGCGCCAGCTCCGCCGCCCGCTCGTCGTCGGAGTGCAGCTCGCGCACGGACACGACGTTGCGCCCGTCCGATCCGGGCGATTTCTCCACCACAAGGTGGTGATCGGCAAACGATGCGATCTGAGCGAGATGGGTCACCACCAGCACCTGGCGCTTGACGCCGAGGGCCTTGAGGCGCAAACCGACCTGGATCGCGGCCTCGCCGCCGATGCCCGCATCGACCTCGTCGAAGACCAGCGTGGGCAGGCGATCGGCGTCGGCGCCAACCGTCTTGATGGCGAGCATCAACCGCGCCAGCTCGCCGCCCGAGGCAACCCGCGCCAGCGGCGCCAGCGGCTCGCCGGGGTTGGCGGAGAACATCATCTCGGCGAACTCCGCACCGTCAGGGCCGATCTCGGGGCGCGGCCGGAGCTCGACCTCGAAGCGCGAGCCTTCCAGGCGCAGGCCCTGCAGCTCCGCGGCGACAGCCTTCTGCATTCGACGTGCGCCTTCGACGCGCGCCCTTGTCAGCCGTGCGGCCGCCGCCTCGAGGCCGGCGCGAGCCTGGTCGCGCTCTCGGGCCGCCGAGGCGATGGCGCCGTCCATGTCCTCGGTCGCCCCGACCTGCCGCTCGAGCCGCTCCTGTTCCACGATCGCCGCATCCAGGGTGCCGCCGTGCTTGCGCTTGATCGCGTCGAGGACCGCGAGCCGGGCCTCGATGGCCTCGAGCCTGGCGGGGTCGGAGTCCAGGGTTTCCGCGTAGCGCCGAATCTCCAGCGCGATGTCCGCGACCTCCTCCTCCACTGCCGCCAGGCGGGCGGCCTGGCCCGCCAATCGAGGATCAAGGTCGACCGCCGAGCGCACGGCTGCTGAGGCTCGCGCGACGCCGTCCTCATGCAGCGCGGCCAACGACTGATGTCCCAGCTCGGCGAGCTTCGCGGCATGGCGAACCGCGGAGCGCTCGGCCGCCAGCTCGGTGTCCTCGCCGGGCCGCACGGCCGCGTTCCTCAACTCTTCGAGCTGCCAGCGCAGGTATTCCTGGTCGCGTAGCCCGCGCGACCGCATCGCCTCCAGCTCCGACAGCGCGCCCGCGGCGGCCGCCCACGCCGCGTGCGCGGCGCCGACTGCCGCTCGAAGCTCGCCGGCGCCCGCATAGCCATCCGTCAGCTCGGTCTGGGTATCGGTATCGAGCAGCGCGTGATGCTCGTGCTGCCCGTGGACCGCGACCAACTGCCGGCCGAGCTCGCGAAGCTGCGCCGGGCTGGCGGGTCGCCCATCGATCCGAGCCGAGCCGCGCTTGCCGAGCTCGCGTTCGAGCACCAGGGCTGAGCCTCCGGAATCGAACACCCCCTCGACCGTCGCGCGCTGCGCGCCATGCCTGACCTGGTCGGCGCCGCCCCGCGCGCCAAGGGTGAGGCCGAGCGCGTCGACGATCAGCGACTTGCCGCTCCCTGTCTCGCCGGTGAGAAGGTTCAAGCCGGGGCCGAAGCGCACGCGGGACTCGGCGACCAACGCGAGGTCGCGGACCTTGAGCTCCCTCAGCAATGGTGTCCGAGCTCGGAGGTCCGACGCAAGATTCGCGGCATCGGCGGCCGGAGCCAAGGAGACGACGAGCACGCGAGGGAGCGCATCGCGTAGATGCGTGACCGAGTGCGCGGAGGAGTCGACGTCGGCTTCAGCGCCGTGCTCGGGGTCCCCGCGGAATCGCCAGATTCCGTGGGGTTAGCAGGCGCCCGGCCGACTAGGCCGCGAAGATGCAAGGACCTTCCGGGCGCGGACACCATCATTTCATCGGGACGAGAGGCCGTCCCCAGCCGAGCTTTTCACCAAGCCGGCGATAGAAGCTCTCGGGCGGGCTGAACCGCACAACGTTGAGCGGGCGCCCATGAGAGCCGCAGCGCAGGCGGTCGCCGGCGCGGACCGCGCGGCCGCGACGGCCGCCATCGATGCGTAGCTCCGCGGGCCCGCGCACGACCGCCAGGGTGATGTCCTGCCCGGGCGGGAACACGATCGGCCGCACCGTGAGTGCGAACGGATTCAGCGGCACGAGCACGAGGTCGCGGAGAGTCGGTTCCAGAATGGGCCCCCCGCTCGCAAGTGCATAGGCCGTCGAACCCGTGGCCGTCGCGACCATCACGCCGTCAGCGTCGATGACCCCCACCGCCTGGCCGCTGACGTCGATCTCCACCCTCAGCATCCGCGCGTCGCCGGCGCGGTTGATGACCGCCTCGTTGAGCCCGATCTCTCGTGCGATGTTCTTTCTGTTTCGGGTCAGGGTTGCCTGCAGCACGTTGCGCTCCTCGATGCGGTAGTCGCCCTTGAAGAAGCGTTTCAGGCCGTCTTCGAGCTCGTCTGCGTCGAGCTCGGTGAGAAAGCCCAACCGGCCGAGGTTGACGCCAAGGAGAGGAATGCCACGTGGTGCGGCGAGACGGGCTCCCGCCAGGAACGTACCGTCGCCTCCGAGGGTGATGAGGAAGGTCGTCGCCTCGAGGCGGCTGGTAATCGCGCCGGCCGGGCCGTCGCGATCCGCTTCCCAGGCCTCGACCTTATGAGCTTTGAGCGCCTTGAGGGCGCGCGAGATCACCGATTTCTCGGCATTCGGCGCGCGGAGGATGCAGACGTTCACGTGAGGTGAGGCCGGAGGTGCAGAAAGATCTCCTGGTTGCCTTCGGCGCCTGTGACAGCAGACGGGGCCTCCGCGCGCACTTCGTATCCATTGATGGCGCACCAATCGCGCAGCCGGCTCAGCGCGGCCTCGACTGCCGCAGCGTCGCGCACGACGCCCCCCTTCCCCACCTCTGCACGCGAGACCTGGAATTGAGGCTTGAACAGGGCCACGACCTCCGCGTCCGGCGCGGCTCTCCGAAGGGCTGGCAGGACCGTCTCGAGCCCGATGAAAGCGACGTCGACCACGATCAGCGACACCGGCTCTGCGAACGATTCGAGCTCACGCGCGTTGACACGCTCGATGACGACCACGCGCGGGTCCTGGCGCAGCCGCCAGTGCAGCAGCCCGCGGCCGACGTCGATGGCGTACACGCGCGATGCGCCGCGCCTGAGCAGCACATCAGTGAAGCCGCCGGTGGAGGCACCGATGTCGGCGCAAATCCGACCGGCGGGATCGACCCCGAAGCGGTCCAGCGCGGGCGCGAGCTTCAGGGCGCCGCGGCTCGCGTAGTCAGGCGCCGTCTCGACGGAGATGGCTGCGTCCTCGCTGACGGATCGGTCGGGCCTGCGGACCGTCTCACCCGCGACCCGCACCTTGCCCGCGAGGATCAGGGCCTGCGCGCGCTGGCGCGACTCGGCCAGCCCGCTTTTCGTCACGAGCACATCGAGCCTCGTCATCTTAGTGGTGCACCCGGGAAAGCGCTCGCCAATTCATCGGCCCATTTCCGCCGAGCGCCCTGCGGGCGCTGACGCCGGTGTTGGGGGGCCCGGCGCTTGTCGTCACGCATCTGCGCGATGCGCTCCTCCTCGCGCCACCCCCGCCTTGGCGTCGGCGGTCTGGGCCGCGCCTTGGCGAGCTGATTCCCAGGCACACCACTACAGAATCAATCCGACGCCGATGCCGATCGCCGCCCCGACTAGCACCTCGAACGGAGTGTGGCCCAGCAGCTCTCGAAGCATCGGCTCCTGGACGCCCCGCATGTGGACCAGGTCCTCGACGAGCCGGTTCAGGATCGCGGCCTGGCGCCCGGCCGCACGGCGCAGGCCGGCGGCGTCGTACATGACCACGAACGAGAAGATAAGCGCGATCGCGAACTCAGGGGAATCGACGTGGGCATATTTACCGACGGCGGTCGCCAGGCCCGCAACAATCGCGCTGTGGCTGCTCGGCATCCCACCGGTCTCGGCGAGCACGCGCAGGTTCAGCCTGTGCTGCCGCATCGAGGTGAGCGTGACCTTGGCGACCTGGCAGATCGTCCAGGCCACGATCGGGGCCAGTAGGTACTTCACCAGTTCACGTGCGCAATTGTGCGGAGAGGGCCTCGGCCTTTGCCTTGAGGGTCTCGAGCCGGGTTTCGGCGTCGGCCAGCAGCCGCCCGGCCCGTTCATGCGCGGCGACCAGCTCGTCGAGTGGGGCCGTGCCATCGGCGAGCCGGCCGATCGTCTGCTCGAGGCTCGCCAGCAGCTCTTCGAACGTGGGCTCGGGCTTCGAGCTCAAGTCACCGTCGCGGCGACACGACCGAGGATCCCGTTGACGAAGCGACCCGCTTCGTCGCCTGAGAAGGTCTTGGCCAGCTCGATCGACTCGTTGATCGCGGCCTTGGTGGGCACGCGGCGGTCGATCGTGATCTCGTAGACCGCAATCCGCAGCACGATGCGGTCAACCTTCGCCATCTGCTCCAGCTTCCAGTTGTCGGAGGCTTCGCTGAGGATCGCGTCCAGCTTCTCGCGGTTGGCGATGACGCCACGGACGAGCTGCCCCGCGAAAGCGGCGACGTCCGGGGTGGTCGCGCCCTCGCCCGCGTGATAGCTCAGGACCTCGTCGGGGTCGTCGTCTGACGCCTCGAGCTGGAACAGGACCTTCAGCGCCAGCTCCCTGGCCTGGTGCCGCTTCCCCACGTAAGCGGCCCTAGCTGGCGAAGGCGATGCTGGAGACGAAGACGTTTACCTCGCCGACCTCGAGCCCGAGCATCCGCTCCGTCGCTTCGACGACGTTGTCCTGGACCGCGTTGGCCACCTGCGCCAACTTCGCCTCTGAGTCGACCGTGATGAAGACGTCGAGGTGGATCGAGCGATCGGCCTCGAGCTGCACGCGGACGCCGCGGTGAGCGGTCTGGCGGCGCACCCAATCACCGAAGTGCCGCGCCGCAGCTTCGTCCATGCCTGAAACGCCTTCGATCTCGCATGCGGCGAGCGCCGCGATGCTGGCGATGACCTCGTTGGCCACCCGTACCGCGCCCATGGCGCCGTTGCTGCCCATAGAGCGGATGCTACGCCCTGCCCCCAGACATCCGCTACGCCCGCTCCATGTACGTCTGGGTGCGAGTGTCGACCCGGATCAAATCGCCGGTCTGGGTTATAAGAGGGAACCGGCTCGGTTCCCTCTTATCGGGGCGCTCAACGGCCGCTTCCCGGGATGGGATTATCGAAATGGCCTCGTGGCTACGCATGGAGGGAAATCTGCGTGTCAGGGACGGCCGGAATGAATCCGGCCTACGTGCCACGCTTTTGATTCAGGCGCGCTCCATGTACGTCTGGGTGCGAGTGTCGACCCGGATGACATCGCCGGTGTGGATGAACAGCGGGACCTGGATCACCGCCCCGGTCTCGAGCTTGGCCGGCTTCGTGGCGCCAGAGACCGTGTCGCCCTTGAAGCCTGGGTCGGTCTCGACCACGCGCAGCTCTACATTGATGGGCAGCTCGACCCCGATCAGCTTGCCCTGGTAGGTAAGCAGGTACGCAGGGCTGCCTTCCTTGAGGAGCGGGAGCACGGACTCCAGCAGGTCTTCGTCGACGGGCACCTGGTCGTAGGTGCGCGTGTCCATGAAGTAGTGGTGAGTGCCGTCGGAGTAGAGATACGTCGCCTCGGTCTTATCGATGCGAACCGTTTTGAATTTGTCGCCGCTCCGGAAGCTTTGCTCGAAGATCGACCCGGTCAAGAGATTGCGCAGCTTGGCCTTGATGACCGCGCCCGCGCGGGCGAGCTTGATGTGCTCGACGCTCACGACCTCGAGCAGCTGCCCGTCCATCTCGAACATCGTGCCGTTGCGAAAGTCGCTGGTCGAGATCATTCCTGCGCGAGGAATTCCATGGCAAGCAGGTAGCCGGTGAACCCAAGGCCGGTGATGACGCCGCGGGCGGCGCGGCCAGTGACGCTCTTCGAGCGAAACTCCTCGCGCGCGTGGATGTTGGAGATGTGAACCTCAACCGTCGGCACCGCGACCGCCTGCAGGCAGTCGAACAACGCCAGCGAATAGTGAGCGAGTGCGCCCGGGTTGATGATGATGCCCTGCGAACCGGGGGCCTCCTTCTGTAGGAAGTCGATGATCTCGCTTTCGCCGTTGGCCTGGAAGAAGCTGACCTGCACCTTCAGCTCGCCGGCCTTGACCCGGATCGCGTCCATCAGGTCGTTGAGCGACCTGGTCCCATAGATCTCCGGCTCGCGCTTGCCGAGGAGGTTCAGGTTGGGGCCGTTGACGACGAGGAGTCGCTTCACGCGAGCGCCTTTCGCAGGACCCTTCGGACGACGGCGGCTGGCACTACGTGCCCCGGCTCGGCGTGGCCCAGCCGCCGTGGCATGACCCACGCCACGCGCCCCCGGCGAGCCTTCTTGTCGCGCGGTATGGCAGACATGATGCGGCCGAGATCGGCCGCCGGGGCCCTGTCGGGCAGCCCGTACTCGGTCAGAAGCTCGTCCTGCGCCTCGACCAGGCGGGGCCCACACAGCTCGAGCGAGAGGGCGATCTTCGCCGCCACCCGCATGCCGAACGCGACCGCGCGCCCATGCGAGACGCGGAAGCGTGTCGCCGCCTCGAGGGCGTGGCCGGCGGTGTGCCCGTAGTTCAGGATCGCGCGCGGGCCCCGCTCGCGTTCGTCTCGCGCGACCACCAGCGCTTTGGCGGTCACGCATCGGAAGACAACCCTCTCGAGCGCGCGCAGGTCGCCGTCGAGCAGGCGCTCGCGTTCCGTCTGCAGCAATTCGAATATGCCCCGGTCCATCGCGACGCCGTACTTTACAACCTCGGCAAATGCGTCCCGGTAGTTCGCCGGCGGCAGCGTTTCCAGGCTCGCCATGTCGGCCACCACCGCCGAGGGCGGCCAGAAAGTCCCGATGGCGTTCTTGGAGCGCACGCCGTTAACCCCGGTCTTGCCACCGATGCTCGAATCGACCATCGCGAGCAGGGTCGTCGGCACCGCGACCAGGCGGATCCCGCGCAACCAGATCGATGCCGCGAATCCGGCCAGGTCGCCCACCGTCCCGCCACCCACCGCGACCACGAGGCCGCCGCGGTCGATCTTTTGCCGTTCGAAGAACGCCAGCACGCCGTGCAGCGCCGCCATCGATTTCGACCGCTCGCCGGCGGCCACAGCGTAGATCGACGGCTTGACGCCGGAGGGCTTGATCGCCTTGGCGACCTTGTGCGCCCACGGCCGCACGTTGGAGTCGGTGACGATCACCGCCGACGTGGGGTCCAACCGGCGGAAGACGTTGCGCAGCTCGCGTTGGATGTCGGTGCCGATGATCACCGGGTAGCTGCCCCGGGCCGCGTCGACGATCAGGCGGACCAAAGCTTCATCACCTCGCTCGCAACCACGTCGAGCGGTGCGTCGGCGTCGACACGATGCGACGCCTCCTCGTAGCGGGGTCGCCGTCGATCCAGGAGCGCCTCCACCTCTTCTCGCGTTCGACCCAGGGCCAACGGTCGATCCGCCAGGTGTTCGATCCGCTTCCAGATGGTGGCAAACGATGCTTCGAGATACACGGTCGTTGCACGCTCGCGAACCAGGTTCCAGTTGGAGTCGTCAATGGTCGTGCCGCCCCCAAGCGCAACCACGGTCTCGGGCTGAAGCGCCTGTGGCAACAGTTTCGATTCGGTGGCACGAAACACGGCCTCGCTGTGGATCGCAAAGATGTCAGAGACAGCCATGCCGACCTCGTCTTCGACCATCAGGTCGAGGTCACGGAATGCTGTTCCCGAACGCTGGGCGACCAGGGCACCGACGACAGTTTTACCCGAACCCATGAAGCCGATGAGAGCGAGGGGTCCCCGCGAACTCACGGTCGCATCCTCTGAGTTCGTGGGGATAAAGGGGTTTCCGTGTCTCTAGACGCCGCTCGGATTGGTGGGTGCCGGAGCGCTGGATGCGCCGCCACGACGCCGCTCCGACTGCATGAAGACCTGGTCGCGGAACTCGCCCGGATGAGGCAGATGGTTGAGGACCTCGGCCCCTTGAGCCCCGGCGGCATCGACCTCGACCCGCCCATATCCGAGGATGCGTCCGACCAGCGTCTGCTTCGTCGTGCAGTCCTGGATCCGGTCGATGGGGATGATCTTCGAAGAGCGGCTGAAGACCCCCGACTCGATCTTGATGCGCTGGTCGGTGAGCGTGTAGGCCGTCGCCCGCCAGCGGATCCACACCACGATGAGCCACAGGCCTGCGATAGCAACCACGATCAGCGTCACGACGATCTTCTTGTCTCGGCGGAAGGAATCCGTGTGGAAAAAGATGTCGATCAGCGCCACCAAGATCAGCAATGCGACCGGAAACAAAAGGCTCTTGACCACCACGATCCAGTGCTGATGGTCCTTGAGGATGAGGTTCTCGCCCGGGAGAAGTTCGGACGGCATTGCGGCGCCTACCCTATCGCATTTGGAAGAGGACGATCAGCGTTCCCGCGGCCAGGTATGGGCCATAAGCGATGGTCCCTTTCAACGATCGCCTCCAGATGATGATTCCAATCGACACCAGCCCGGCGATGAACACGCCGTAGAACAACGCCTGGATCGTGGGCAGCGGGCCGAGCAGAAGGCCCATGAACGCGGCGAACTTGACATCTCCGAAACCCAGCGCCTCGGCCTTGAAAATCAGCGCGCCCGCGAGGGCGAGGACGGCGAACAGGAGGCCGGCGGCGATGCCGGTGGCCAGTCCCGCCCACCACGGGTGGTTGAAGACGCTCGCCGCCAGGGCGAGCAGCATCGCGGGAAAGATCACGCGATCGAGGATGAGCCGGTGCTCGAAATCGAAGAAGAACACCTGCACCAGGACCAGGCCGAAGATGCTGCGCAGCAGCAGCGGCCAGGTCGCACCGAGCTCGTAGCCGAACGCCGCGAAGACCAGCGCCGAGGCGATCGGAGGCCCCCACACCTGCCAGGGCTTCGCGCCCGGCTCCAGTTCCTCCAGCTTCGCGAGGCGGACCGAGCCCCATCGCACCAGCCAGCCGCCGGCCGCCCCCACTACAGCCCAGGCGATTGCGACGAGGATGTGGTTCATCGCGGGAGAGTCTGGCGCATGGCCTCGAGCGGGGCGGGCCTTCCGGTCCAGATCTCGAATGAGCGAGCGCCCTGGGCCAGGAGGATCCCCCATCCGTCCGCCGTGCGCAGGCCGAGCGAGCGCGCCTTACGCACGAGCGGAGTGCCGCCGCGGACGTAGACCAGGTCGATCACCGCGCCGTCGCGCGGGAGCGCGTTGGGTCTGAGCGGCATCTCGTCGCGCCTGCCCAGGGGAGTCGCGTTCAGCAGCAGATCGGCCGACCGCGCCTGGCGCGACCACGATGCGTCGCCCCAGGCGACCACGCGTCCCGGCACGTCGGCCTCGTCCGGGCGCCTGGCCACGAAGGTCAGGTGCGCCCCGTCGAGGGCGACGGCCGCCGCGCGCGCCGATCCGCCCGCTCCGAGGACGATGACGTCGGCGCCGCGGGGCTCGAGCGCGACCTCCGCGAGCGCGGCGCGGATGCCGTCCACGTCTGTGTTCGAACCGATCAGGCGCTCACCGTCTTTAGCGATCGTGTTGACCGCCCTGGCACGCAGCGCTTCAGCGTCGATGCCGTCGAGGTGCTCCATGACCGCGTGCTTGTACGGGATGGTCACGTTGGCGCCGCCCGCGTCGGCCGAACGTAGCCTGCGCATGGCCTCAGGCAACTGGTCCGGCGGGATGTCGAGCATCTCGTAGGTCCAGTCCAGGCCCAAAGCCTCGAATGCAGCGTTCTGCATGGCAGGACTCGCCGAATAGGAGATCCCGTTACCGAGGAGATATATGTGGCGTCCTGCGCCGGAAGTTCCTCGCATCTTCGCGTCCTAGGCGGCCGGGCGCGGCGGCTGACGCCGCGGCGCTGCAGCCGGCGTCGAGGGACCCGGCGCTTCGTCGTCACGCATCGAAAGATGCGCTCCTCCTAGCGCCACCCTCTCCTTGGCTCCGACCGCCGATGCCGCGAATCTGCTTCGGACCTCCGTCGCATGACGCCTCCTTCAGCAGCTCATGCCGTGCTGCTTCAGGTCGCGGCAGAAGTCGTTCTCGTTCGTCTCGAAATGAGTGACTCCGTCTGGGTCGGTGAAGTAATAGAGGTACTGGGTCTGCGGCGGGTTGATGCATGCGAGCAGGGCCGCCTTGCCCGGGTTGCTGATCGGTCCCGGCGGCAGGCCGGTGTGTGTGCGCGTGTTGAACGGGGTGTTCAGCTGCAGCTCGGGGTAGGTCGGTTCCGGCGTGAGCCGGCCCAACGCATACAGGAGCGTGGCGTCGACGCCGAGCGGCATGCCGGCCTTCAGGCGGTTGTAGTAAACGCTGCAGACGTTGCCGCGGTCGCTGTCCTTGTTGGCCTCGCGTTCGACCATGGACGCCAGGATCACGATCGCCTCCACGCTCTCCGCCGGCCGGGCCGCCGTCGCCGAGGTGACCTGGTCGCGCAGCGCGGGCGAGAAGACGGTTCCGAACTGTGTGAGCTGCGCCTTGATGAGCTGTGTCATGCCTCCGGCCCGGTCGACCTGGTACGTATCCGGGAACAGGTATCCCTCGAGGGGCGGGTCGGCGCTGGACGGACGCGACGCCAGGAAGGGGTACGAGGCGGCGAGGGCCGGGTCCTTCGCCTTGCTGAGGTAATCGGCGGCAGTGCCGAGGCCGGATTTCTCCACATACTGAGCCTGGAACTTGAGCGGGAAGCCCTCGGGAATGGTGACCAGAACCTGGTCCGCCGTTCCGTGCTGGAGCTTATTGACGATCTGGACCAGGGTCATGTTGCGGTTGAGGAGAAAGGTGCCCGCCTCGAACTTCGGAGCGGCGTTGGTGATCCGGACGTAGAGGTCGAACGCGTTGCGGTCGCGAATGAGGCGCTGCGTGTAAAGGTCCTCGCTGATCTGGCTCGCGAGCTCGCCCTGGTCGACATGAAAGACGACCTGCTGGCTCGTAGTCGACGGAGGCGTGTTCAAGTTGTAGTTCCACCAGTCGAGCCCGCGCGAGGTCCCGAAGCCGATCACGGCAATGACGACCAGCACGGAGGCCAGCCGTTTCATTCGACGTCGTCCCCTTCGAGGGCGGCGATGACGCGCTGGAACTCCTCACCCTCCACCGTCTCGAGCCCGCCGCCTGCCTCCCGAAGCAGCAGGACCTCCGAAGGGTCGTCGACGTTCTCGACGAGGTAGTAGACGCCGCCGTCGTGGTCGAAGGCGTCGTGGAGCTGAAACTGCCGCTCGCGGCCGGCCTCGTCGATCAGCGTCACGTGCTGGGGATGTTCTTCGTCTTCAGCCAGGCTTTTGTCTCCGGCGGTGGTCGAGGTGGCTCTGCAGCAACATCGTAGCCGCCACCCTGTCGATGCCCTGCCGCCGCTGCTCGCGCTTGACGCCGCCCTCGATGAGCGCACGGTCGGCGGCCCTGGTCGTCAGGCGCTCGTCGACCAGGTCGACCGGCAAGCCCGACTCGCGACGGATCGCCGCCGCCAACCGCCTCGCGGCGGCGGCCTCCGGGCCGTTCGTGCCGTCGAGGCGCAGGGGCAGGCCGACGATGATCCGGGCGACCTCGTGGCTGCGCGCGATCGCCGCCAGCCTGCCGGCAAGGCTCGCCTCGGGCTCGGCCGGCACCGTGTCGATGCCCTGCGCGATGGTCGCGGTCGGGTCGCTCAGGGCAAGGCCGACGCGCTTCGACCCTGGATCGACCGCCAGGATCCGGGTCATTCGCGCTATGGCGATGGTGAGGTCTTCGGCGTTGGCGATGGGGACGGGGTCGCCGTCGGCTGCCCAGCGCCCGATTCGACCACGTAGTGGATCACGATGCGACTGGAGAGCACCGGCATCAGCGGCAGCGTCATCGGCAGCTCTTTGATGACGACCGATTTCACGCCGAGCGACTGGAGGTAGAGCTTGGCGCTGGTCACCGGCCGGCCCACGATCTGCGCGCGGATCTTGGCCTCGTCGATCTTCCCGGCGATGTATGCGGTGGCGCTGCCGACGAAGGTCAGGTTGCCGCCCGGGCTGCCGCTGAGCAGCCGGTAGGTGACCTGGATCCCGCTCTCGGTGAGCAGCTGCTGGTCGTTGGGGACGCGCTGGGAGAGATACGTCTGAAACGCCTTGGCGACGTCGGCGTCGATGTAGTAATCACCCTCACCGACGACCGTCATGGTGCCGGTGAAGCTCGGCACGGTGTCGTTGGGCTGGTGGTCGGTGTTGAAGTTCGGGGCGTTGTAGATGATGTTCTCGCTCAGCTTCTCGTCCTTCAACACGCCGGCGGCGAGTACCTGGGCGATGGCCTGGTGAAGCTCCTGCTCGAGGGTGGCGCGGGCGGCGTCGAAGTCGGTCTCGGTCATCTGCGGGGTCGAAGACGCGTCGGCGCCACCGCCGGTCGCCTGGGGGTTGGTGACCGTAAAGCACGGGAACTGGTTGCCCTCGATTGCATTCGCGCCCGAGATGGTGTCGCTGCCGACGTTGCCGGCCGTGCCTGGCACGACCGCCTGGATGTTGATTCCCTTTACCACCTGTCCCCACGGGACCATGGTGTCGTTGGTGGTCTGCGCGAACTCGATCTTGTTCGAGTTGATCAGGCGCTGGCCGCGGTACACGAGGATCCCTGGACTCGAGTGGGTGTTTGCAGGGCACGAATTCGTGTAAGTGACCTGGCCTATCGCGGGCGCGAGCTGCACTTGCTTCACGCCCGTCGTCTTGAAACCCTGGGAGTCCGATCTCGAGATCGTGCTCACACGGACCCGAATCGGCCCCTTGCCCGGCTGGGCCTGGATCTCGACATCACGCTGTGAGAAGGGCTGCGCCTGGGCGATCAGCGTCACCGACGCCGAGGGCACGAAGATCGCCAGCCCGGCCAGTCCGACCAGGAGCACGGTCCCCGCCGCGAT
>WNFD01002960.1_pt1 | contig 17072 bp, 15 predicted proteins | sample 5400491 | NCBI WGS metagenome assembly WNFD01 (sample SAMN13153343, study PRJNA577476) | soil metagenome | isolation source: 120 cm saprolite under Douglas fir tree site 2 hole 2 replicate 2 | place: USA:California | collected 2015-04-18 | reverse complement strand
CCCTCCGCCTGCGCCCCCGCCGGCACCGCCACGTGCACCGCCATCGCCTCCGGGACGCTGCGGTTCACCGAGCGAGTAGGAAGTCAGCAGCAATCGCGCGCGACCGTCAGCCCTGGATGCCGCGTGTTGCGCGACACTGTATGCGTGGCTGCCTGCTCCGTTCCGCGCGCTGCCTCCACCGCCTGCGGTCGGCGGCGCCGCTTTCAGGCCACGCACATCCAGCGAATAAATCGCGACGTTGGCCTTGTTGCACGCATCGATTGTGGCCGTCAGCTCCGATTCGTTCTCCGCCGTCAACGCGAAACCCGCGGAAAAAAGCACCAGCATTTTTCGCCCCGGGACCGTGCGCAAATTTTTCGCCAGGCTGCGCACCGCCAGCAGCATGGTGCGCGCGCCAAAATCTGCTTCCGCCTTGCTAAGCGAAGAAAGTCCGGTCGTAGCCACGGTCACCGGCGCAAGGGAATTCGCCGCAGCCGAAGGGTTCGAATCCACACTCGAATATTTCACTCCTTTAACCGCCGCTGTCAGCGCGTCCGCGTTGGCCGTAAAATTCTGCACGATCTGCATTTTGCCGCCGAAATCCACGACCGCCATCATACGGTCCGGACCGCTGTTGGCCTGGACAAACTTTGCGGCCGCCCCGCGTGCCTGGATCTGGTCGGGAGCCGCCATCGACGAATTGTCGAAAAACAAAATCAAGTAATGCTTTTGTCCTTTCGCCTGCACGGAAATATCCGAACCCGAAGAAAAACTCGTGACGGGCTGCTCCTTGTTGTCCTCATAAATCTTGAAATCCTTGCCGGTCAGGTCGCGAATGTAATTTCCTTTTTTATCCGTCACCACCGCGTCCACCAGCACCAGGCGCGATTCTTTCCTGATCACCACTGGCGACGTCTGGGCGTCCGCAGGCGCGGGCACCGCTTGCTCCTGCGGCGGAGTCTGCGCCGCCAAGCGCGGTGCGCCTCCAGAAAAACCGAGTAACGCCGCGCTGAATCCCAACCACGAAATTTTGGCCATCCGATGTGTTTTCACGTGTGCCCCCAAACCCACAAACTAATACGGAATGCTTACCGCGCCGTTGCGCGCGGCCATCTGCGCGCCTTCCGCGTCGCGCACCACCATACGCACCAGGTACGTCCCCGGCTTGATGTCAAAACTCGATTTCAGGGTGAACCCCGAGTGGCTTAGCCGTTCGAACGTCCTGTCCAGCAATTTCATCTCGACAATTTTTTCTCCGCCGGTGACAAAATTTCCGTTCTCGTCAAAAATCGCGGTCGCCACGGTCAGATTGTCACGATTGCGCCCGTCCGCCTTGCGAAAACGGATCCCTTTTACATCCACGTGGGTCAGCACCGCCAGCCGCGCTTGCGATGCATCTTTCTTGAAAAATTGCGTTTGCAGCTCAGCCGGCAAATCGTGGATTTCGTCCTGGGAGAACAGCGCTTCCTGAATCTCTTCCTTGGCGGCCTCCACCGGATCCTTGATCGTGCGCGGCGCGTAGTATCCGTGCCGCGCCTGGATGTTGAATTTTTGCTTGCCCGCCAGCGTTACCTTGAGCGTGTGATACGCCCCGTTGACCTTCAGGTTCTGCGGAGAAAATCCCAGCAAATACGACATTGCCGGCGCTGCTGTAGCCTCTCGCAATCCTTCATCGATGTCGTTTCGGTTGTGAAAAAACGTCCCCCCGGTGCCATCCGCCAATTGTGCCAGGATGTCCGACTGCATGGACTGCCCCGCGATACGGTACGAGCTCTTGATCCCGGCCGTCCTCATCGAATCATGCGGCGGATCACTGATGTCGCCCAAGTCGGGAGTATAGAGTCCGCGCGCATCGATGGTGTTGATTACGATGTTGGCCCGGTTAGCGCGATCAATCAGCGAAGATCCTTCAAGCGACAGCATTGCCGTGATTATGAATCCCGGCGAGACGAACGCCATGACGCGCTGCCCGGGCATTGCCGAAAGCCTCTTCATCGTTTCTTCCAGGTGCCGGTAGACGTATTCGGTTTGCGCATCGCCAGAAGCCAACGCGCGTGAACTGGCGCTTTCCGCCAGTGCTTTCGCCTGTGCTGCGTAGCGTGGGTCACCGCCATACGCGCACTGCAGGGCATCCTCCGCGGCCACCGCAAGCGCCTGCGAGTCATGTCTATTCTCGATCTGATCCGCCTGGTAGTAGCTGATTTCCGGGCATTCATGAAAACCATTCCCGCCGGCCGCTAATGGCCGCGGAACCACGCGCAGCAGCGATTCTTGCAGCCGTTCGTGTTCTTGCGTGAACTCCTGGGTTACCTGTCCCGAGGTCGAATAAATGCCCACGCGATCGGTGGGCGCCAACGACGAAAACAGGCGCGTCGCCGCGCTGCGCACCCACACCGTGTCCTCCATCAGCATGTCCGTATCATCGAACACTACGGCCACAAACCGCTGTGGCAGCGCCGCGATCGCCGCAGGATCTCCCGATACGTTTCCATCGGTGTCGGGCACGGGCGACGGAGTGGTGGGCGCCACCTTGTGCGATTCCGGCGTCTCCGTGCTGAATGTGGAAATAACCTGCGTCTTGCGGTTGTCAGAAAGTTGAAAGTCTTCCTTCTTCAGGTTGCTGACCACTTTCCCGCTGCCATCGCGGACCACCACGCGCACTAAAACTAGATTCACACGTACTCGAAATGTCGGCGGAGTATCGCGGGTTGAGACTTCTGAGGCGTCGTTGCCCGCAGCCTGAGCGGCGGGCGCCTGCGGTTGCGTTTCGCTCTTAGCCGGCGCTTCCTGCGCGTGCACCTGGAAAGCAGTGCAAGACACTGCCAGCAAAGCGTTTAATAAGCGAGCAGACGTGCGCCGAGTGAATGGGAATGGCAATGGGTTCTGCATCCTTCCGTTCCTTGCATTCTCCCTTTACCTTCCTGCGAAAGCACACACCAGGAGAGCACTCGACAGCGGCCGGTAGCTCGACTATACGCTTCGGTCAATTTTAGTGTCAACGAACCGCCGCTCCGTTTGGCGCGGCCTCCGAGCAGCCGACAAACCCGAAGTGATCGCGTAAAATGGGGGTAATTAGGCCGACACTTCTATACCTCAAGTATGTTTTCCTAAATACAAATTCTTGGCAGGATTAAAGATAACGCCGTCCTCATTCCAAATTCAGCCAGGAGACTAAATCCCCCATGAAAAGAACCATATTTGCCAGCGCGCTGCTCGCACCCATTTCCATACTCCTATCGAGCGGAATATCTTCTGAACCGCGGCAGCCCAATGCTCAGGCCGTTGCGCCCGCGCCTTCCGGCGCGACCGCAGCGTGGACCCTCAGGGTGAAGGGGGACATCCGCTGGCAGCAGGTCACGCCGGTGGGCGCGCTACTCGTCTCGACGGACACCGCGCTCGCGGCTGTCGATATCGACCGTGGCCAGATCATGTGGGAGAAATCCGAACTCGGCGGGTTGTCGACAGACAGCGTCCACATGGTCGACGGGTCACTCCTCATGGAAGCGACGCGCCCAGGGCTGCTGGTGATTTTTGATCCAGTGACCGGCGCGGTCGTCTTCGATTCCAAGCGCCTGAATCTCGCGCAAATCGTTACGCGCCGCGTTCTGCCCCAGAGCGGCACGCTTCTCGTCCACGGGCGGCGCGCGGACGGCTCTTCGGTCGTCGCGCTCTACGATCTCGTCACGGGCGAACAGCGTTGGGCGAACGAAGCGCTATTCGAGCAGGCCGAGCCCAAGAAGAGAGGGTTCGGTGCTCTGATGCAGGGCTTGGCGCGCACGGCTTCCGAAGGCACCGCGCTGGAGATCCTGCAGGCGGGGCCGGACATGATCGTCATCCACACGCTGATGGGTCTGCGGGCGCTGGACGCGCGGACTGGCGCAGTCCGGTGGTCTGCAGCGCTGCCCTCCGCCCGCTGGGCGCAAACCCCGCGACACGTGCGGCTCTACCCGTCGCTCAACAAAGCTGATCGCATTTACGTGAGCTTCGACGACAACCTCATGGCCTACGGCCTTGCTGATGGTCAGGCGCTCTGGGCCAAGCCCGCGAGCGTGGACGGATACATCCGCGATATCGTCCAACATCCGGCTGGGATCATCATGCTCCCTGAAGCACCGCCGGAAGGTGCGCCAGTGCGCAGCCGGCGCGTCATCAACGGAGTTGTCCAAACAGGCCTCAACGTGGCTCGCTACGAAGATGGGACGACGGTCGCCGCGAAGCCACTGCGTATGCATGGCAACGTGATCGACGCGATGGTCGCCGGCGACGCCGTGGTGCTGGCCGTGGACGCCGAGTCGCGCACGTTCGTGAACGTGCTGGATGTGGCCACGGCGACGCTGCGCCTGAAGAAGGATGTGAAGATCAAGGGCCAGCTCGCCTACGCAGAGCTCGCGCCGGCGGGCCTCCTCTACGTATCACGTCCCGACGCCACGATAAACGCCGAGGTTAACATCATCGATCTTGCGACCGGTGAGCAAAAGTTCAAGGACGCGATTGAGAGCGGCAAGCCGTTGAGTGCGGACGACTACAAGGCCGCGCGGTACTACCTGCATCATGCCGTGGAGGGGCGGACTCTCTACGTGTTCGCGAACCGCGACCACCGCCTGTACGCAGTCGATCGCGAGTCCGGCACCTTCCGCGCGCTCGGCGGCGAGATCAAGCTGCAGGGCGGCGAGGATCCGACTGATATGGAAATCCGGCCCGCTGGGATTGTCCTCATCTCGCCGCAGAACTTGGTGCTCGTGGCGCGAGATGGGCAGGTGAAGCAGCAGGTTTATTACCCTGCGCCGCAGCTGCCAGGACTGGTGCGTGCGCTCTACGCGGTGAACGCCGTGCGCGCCGGCCTGTACGGCGCCGCCGCCTCGGCGTATGGCGACGCCTTCACCCAAGCATCGCAGAAAACCACGGATCCCAACGCGCGATACGTCACCGGGCAACTGGCGACGGCGTACTCGCAGGCCGGCTCACAGCTTACGGGCTACTCTCGCCAGTCAGCGGCGCTCGCGACGAAACGCTTCAAGGCCTCGCTTACCGTCCCGGGATCGGTTTTCATGTTGACTCGCGCGCCCGATGGGAACGGCAACGTACTGCTTGACATCGACAAGGATAGCGGGCAGCCCCGGGCGCGCGTGGATCTAGGCAAGGAGCGCGAGCCGGTGTACGCGGTGGACGACGTCGCTGGCATGCTCTTCCTGCGGACTGCGCCGAGCACGCTCGTCGGCTACCGGCTCTGATCGTGGCGCGGCGCGCGCGCGAATCCAGCACGCCGCCGCCCCTCTCTACGTCGCCGACTTTGCTTAGCTGCCCAGCGGCAAGGATTCCGGTCGGATCACGGGCCACTCGGGAATTGACCCGCTATGCGGGCGAGCGGAACGCTTGCAGGGTCCAGACATCCTGGGCGTCTTCGCGGCGTAAGACGTAGCGCTCGCCGTTGGCCAGCAGGACGCGAAAATATGTCGCACCGGGCGAGTACCAGCGGTCCTCCATTTCGGCAATGTCGACCATTTGCTCGCCAATCCGCAGCCTTACCGGGCGCTCGTCGCCTTTGTACCCGGCATAGCACTCCACGCGGACAGTTTGCTCACGCAATCGCCCGCCCGCCTTTGCGGCTCTCGGCCAGCTCCGCATTCCACGCCGCGCCCAAGAAAATAATCACCGTAGAGAGCTCCATCCAAATCAACAAGCCAATGACCGCCGCAAGTCCGCCGTAGATAATCCCATACGGCATCTTGCGCACATAAAATCCAAACGCGAGGTCCGCCGCCCACCACAGCAGCGTGGCAATCAGCGCGCCCGGCAAAACGCTGGTCAGGCTTTGTTGCCTCGGCCGCGCCCACCTGTAAATGACGGTGACCGCGATCATCGCCAGCAAGATCGCAATCCCATGGAAAAAAACGCCCCACCACGTTTGAATTGAAGTGCCTTTCCCGAGCTCTGCACCAACCAAGCGCCGCAAAGGCTTCCCGAATACGCCCAGAATCGCTGCCATCAGCAGCGGCGCAATAGTCAAGATCAACAGTGCGAGCGCGCGCAACTGCCGCGCAAGAAATTTCGGCCGCTCGCGATCTCCGTAAATTGTATGGATTCCTTCCATCAACAGCCTCATCACCTGCGTGCCGGCGAGCAGCGTTCCTCCCAGACCCAGCAACGCCCACTTCCATGCGTCCGGTCCGCGCCTCACCAGAAATTCCGAAACAATTTGCTGGCTTCCCGGTGGCAGGAAACTTGTCAAATCGGAGATCAAATCGAATAGGTTGGTACGCAGGCCAATCGGACTGGTGGCTAAACCGACGGCAATCAGCAAAGTAGGGGAGAACGCTAGAAATAAGTTGAACGCGATGGCCTGCGCGATCATGCTGCAGCGGGGAAACACTCTCCCGAACATGCTCAGCGCGCGCTTCGAAACGGCGGCGGATGCAATCATCGCTCGGCATTATACCCGCGCTGCCGATTTTCCCAACCCGCCATCGTGCTCATCTCCGGAATAAGATGATCCTTGCCGGCCTTCCGTAGGCAGGTAGAATGTCCCGCTGAGCATCGCGCTTGGCAATCGGAGAGAGAAAGCCATGAGCAAACTTCACGTGAGTATTCGTTCGCATCGTTCGCCGCGCGCGAGCTATTTATTCCTTGCGTGCTTGTGCCTGCTCCTGGCGGTCACTCTCACCGCGCAAGCGCCGGAAAGCGGCGCAAAGACCGGCATCGTGCGCCAGCTTGCCGACGTGAAATTCCCGCCGGGAGACGGTCCTGACTGCCTACAATTCGTCCTGGAAAATGGCGACCTAAATACCGGCCCCACCACCGCCATCATGAAGGCGGCGCCAAAGTGCGTGGTTCCTCCGCACTATCACATCGCGGAAGAGCAGTTGATCATCGTGAAAGGATACGTCTCCACCGGAATGGAAGGGATGAAGGACACCGTGCTCGGACCCGGCGGCTTCGCCATGATGCCCAGCAAAGCGCCGCACTGGTTCACTTGCACGGCCAAGGAAGAATGCCTGATGTTCGTAACTTTCGACCGCGCCTACGACATCGTCTGGCTCAAGCCCCGCAAGTAGCAGCGGCGCTTGGACTGCGGCGCAGTTGTGAGCGCACGCACGAAATCGGCATCCGCATGGCGCTGGGAGCGCACCCCGCCGGCGTTCTCGGGCTGATTGCCAAGTTTGGCTCAAGCTCACCTATGAAGGTCGATTCCCCTGGTGGCCTTCCATTACGAGTAGAGCACGATCACGCGCGCTGAGTACAACCGTCCCGGAAAATCAACGCATCCAACCTCGAACCTAGCCAACATTCTAAAAAAGGGGACGTCCATGCGCATTTTCGTGTCAATCTTCACTCTCGTTTTCGCCATACTCCTGTTCGCCACACCTTCACACGCCCAGAAGATCGAGCTCTACGGCGGCTATTCCTTTACGCATGCTCCCGTCAAGTTCCTGCAAACTGCCGCGCTTTGCCCCGTCCCCGGATGCCCCACTGCCGCCAACACCCAACATCTCAACCTCAACGGCTGGGAAGTTTCCGCCGCTCTAAAAGTTCTGGGCCCACTTGCTTTCGCCGCCGAGTACAGCGACACCTCCGGCTCGTACCAGGGATCTAACACGCACTTGAAAACGTATCTAGTGGGGCCGCAGCTTCGCTTCCCTGGACCGATTTCTCCGTTCGCGCATTTTCTCGTCGGCGGCGCCCATGAATCCGTCGGCTCCAGCAGCGCGCCGGTATTCATAGCCCCTACTACCCAAGACGGCTTTGCTGCCACGCTCGGTGCCGGCCTGGACCTGAAGGTGTTGCCGTCTATCTCTTTGCGTCCCATCGAGATTGACTACCTCTTCACACACTTCAACTCCACGACGCAGAACCAGCCCCGCTTTTCCGCGGGTATCGTCCTGCGCTTCTAAAGCGATCTGAGAGTTGACACGGACCGTAGCGAGCAGAGGCGGCTTGGAACCCAAGACTTAGGGAAGAGAAGTGAAGCGAAGTGCGGAAAAAAAGGCCGACGGTTTGCACCGTCGGGCTTTTCCAAAAGAATCGGGCAGACGCTAGAGTGCGTCCGGAAGCGGCCGCACTCCGCGCCGCTCAGCCTCACACTCGTCCAGGACTTCCGTCGCTTCAGACTGGCTCAGCACGCCCTTGCGCAGCAGTATCTGCACCAGCCGCACCGCGCAGTCGGCGCCCGGCGACGTTGCCTGCTTTAACGGGGGAAACGCGTTCTCAAACAGCGTGCGCGGCGGCAAGCCCAACTCGCCAAGCCAACTCTCCACCACCGCCCGCTGCGTCTCCGCGATCTCCCCGAACACTAGCCCCATTCCAGAACCCGCGTGACGCGAACTGACGTTTGCAAGCACGTCCAGAATCATGCCCGACCGATGAATCCGCAGCCGCACGGCGGCCCCCACAGGAAGCGGGTTCAGTGTGTCCACGTAGCAGCCTTGCAAGCTCAAATCCGACGTGCGCGCCTGAATACGCGATCCCGTGCACATCTCCACCATTTCGATCGGCGCGATAAACGGCGACCGCGTCGCGCAACGGCGCTCACTCGGCGCGGCGCTCCCTAACGTGGTCCCTTGCGCGCTGGCGGATTGCGCGGATGGGCTCGTGCCAGTGGACTGCATAGTCGCCGGTTGGACGGAGGCCAAGAGTGCCACCGCGACTCCGTACCCGTCTTCCCGCCTGTGCAGCCGCACCACTTCCCCCATTTGCTCCAGATTCGCCGCCCCAGCGTTCGGGTCGTAGGGAGAGGTCACCCGCACGCACATCCCCTTGTAATAGCGGTTCAGCTGCGTGAAGAAATAGATCGCCTTCCGCGAAGCGTTTTGCGTCAGCCGCACTTCATCGAAATTTCCATCGTTGAAATCCGCGCTCCGAATCCGTACCTGCAGCGAAATTCCCGCGCGGCGCATCTGCCGGCGCTCCGGCCGCGTTGCAGGGACAGCGGCGGACTGCGTGGGTGCTACAGAACTCAAGCGTTCGGACATGGTTTAGGCGAGCCTCGATGCGAAACCTGTAGCGCTCTACACTTTCTGCGAGTATTGTCGCCGCGCACCGGCGAACTACACATAGAACAGGGGTACCGCATTGGGGGTACTAACGGAGGCGCGTGACGCGGCCCAAGGTTCGCAATGTTAACTATAGAGCTATCGTGCACCTTTTAGACTCCGCTGCGCAAGTACATCACGCCGTAGCGATACAATTTCTGCTCCGGCAGTTCCTGCACGTATACGATCTGAGCCGGCACGAAGATGGCCTGGTCGCCCGGCGAATACGGAACGGCCACGTCGATTGGCGTTTTCTCAAAGTACTTCTGGCTGCTTTTGAAGCGCAGGCCGCCGCGCGACATGTCCTCGCACGCGACAATATCATCCTGTGAATTTGGGCGCCGAATGCAGGCTTTGAAGTTCACGCGCATGCGCGCGTGCTTTCGCCGATTCTCTCGCTTCTCTGTCGCGACGCCTGCAGCGGATGGCGCCGCAGCGGGCGCCTCCGCCGCTGGTATGTCGGGGGCCGAGGACTGCGCTGTGGCTGGCTCGAGCGAGGGCGCGGACACACGAGTTTCCGTCTGCATCCAGGCAGCGCCGGCGAACGCGGACGGTTTTTCCCGTGGGACGCTGGGCGGCTTGGCCGCGCCCCACGGATGCGGAGCAGCAGGCAAGCCTAAGGCGCCCGGCTCGCCGTGGGCATCCTCGGAGGACTCGCCGCTTGCGGCCGCCAACTTCCACAGCGTAGACGACCCGCACTTCTTACAATACTTCACGATGCCGTCGTTGACCGCCATTACGTCAGACGCGAGATCGCTGTGGTCGGCCATCTCCCGGGCACAGCAGTTGCCGCACTCGAGCAGAGTCTGCCTGGCGCGCTTTTCGGTTTCCGATAAATCCGGGAACTGGAGGCCCCAAAAATTCATCTCGGGGTCGAGGAAGGCCACGCCATAGATATAGGTGTCGCCGTCGGCCCCGATCTGGCCCACCACGCGAGCTTCGATTTCCTTGTGGGACTCCTCGCTGCGAATCACGAGTTCCTGCTCGGGGGAGAGCTTGTAGATGGACTTGATGCCGGCGCCGTGCCGGCTGAGGAGGACGGTCTTGGTATGCTCGGAGAAGACGCGTCCTTCGATGTCGCTTCCAACGAGAGTGATAGCGATCTGTTTTGGAATGCGCCCACTGCGACGTGTGCCGTCTGGAGGCATAAGTCTGTGCCGCTGGAGGAAGGGGGGCGAACTTGAGGCGATAGTAACACAGTAACTGGGTGAGGAATGGCGGAAGGTCTAAATGCAGGCAGGTCGCGATGTCGAGGAACGGCAAGCCCAAGGGCGTGAGGGTTGCATGCACCTCCGTAATGACGGGAAGTATGCGCAAAATAATAACGAGCGCGTGTTTTGGTTCAATGACGGTTGGCCTGGGTTAGCGCGAGCACGGCATAAGCTGTCGCCGCGTCGTTCATGAAGCGCGCGGTATTGGGAGTCAAGTGATGTTCGTTTTTTTTATTTAAGGAGTAGGCCAGCCAGAAGCCTTCCGTCTTGTTCTGATTAGCCGCCAGCCACGCGAGGCCGTGCCGCAGTTGGGCGTTCTCTCGGGAAATCCCCGCCTGTTGTAGTACGAAGGTGATGAATCCTGTGGCGTAGCCGTCGCTCTGCCCTTCCTGCGGAGTTCCATCCGCGCGTTTCCACGCGCCAACCAGTGACGACAGGCTCCAGCCCCCGTTGGCCTGCTGCTTGTTCAGCACTTCGTGGATGATAGCGTTCTGCTGTTTCGGCGCGAGGAGTCCGGGCAATTTCGCTGAAGCCCACAGAAGGGCAACGCGATTGATGGCGATTTGCGCTGCGCGTTCGCGGTTCACGTATTCGCGCAACATCTTGACGTTATTTTGGATTTCAGGTCGCGCGCGATAATTCTCCGGGGCTGTGCCGGCCGCGACCGCAGCAAGGGTGGCTCCGTAAAAGTCCGAATCGTCCGCTTCCCACGGTTCATTAGCGAACCGGAGCCACAACCATGCGCCCGCTTTGTCTCCAGTGGTTTGCTGTTCGGCCCACATGTTATCCATCGCCGCGCGCGTGTCGTTGCTGAGCCGCCCGCTTTGCGCGTCATTGCTGGCGAGGATCAGGGCATTGAGAACCGATTCGGTTCCGCGAGATTCGACGGTCTTGTACGCGCCACGGTCCGCGTCGCTGTAGAACGGGGCGACTTCCTTCCAAAGGCGTACGCGCTTGGTGACATTGTCCAGGAGTCTGCGTTCGTTGGCGGAGGGAGCTTCTTCCGCAAGCCCGCGACGAAGAGCAGGTCGCGAGAGGGCGTAAGGCACCGCGGTATGACACGACACGCAAAAAGTTTCGTGATCGCGCGCGGCCTTCGGCCATTCCATCCACCAGCCTGCTCTTTGATCCAGGTAAGCGGCGGCAGCTCTCTGATCCCAGGAGTTCACGGCTTTGCTTTCAGGCTGATCGAGGTAAGGCGGAGTAGCCTTAGGGTCTCCGGAGTCGGCGGCTCTAGTTTGCGTGTGCCAACAGACCGCGACGATACCCGCTACGAGGCACGCCGCCGGGACGCCCATTCGGCGCGGGGTTGCATTCATAGGGAGCGTCTCCCTTTGCATGCAATTCGAAAATGAAAGTTGCCAGCCACGAACGAGACGCAAAAAGCCATCAATCCAACGTGAGAAGGTTACCACGAACGCGGCTTGGGGCAGCCCAGGTGCATGCTGCGCCGGATTTTCACTCTACTGTTTGCGGGTGTCCGGCGTGTAGTGAGCTTGCAGGTAGAGAATGATCTTCTTCGTGTTGTTTTCGGGAATGGTCGCGCCGAATGTTTTGTTCATCTTGTCCACCTCAACTTCCCAAGTCGCGGCGGGCAGTGGCGGCTGCATGGTGATGTAGCGCGGGCTGTGGCAGGTGTTGCAATAAATCTGGACGTCCTGCAGGCCGTCCCCCGGAGCGAGATCCACAGCAGGCACTGGATATGCGGAAACTTGGTAGTTTGAATCCGGCGAAAGCTCGATGTGGGCCGCTTGTCGCAGGATTCCGAGTTCCGCGGGACCGTAGTAGCCCTTTTTCAATTCGGCGTAAACGACGCCCGCCGTCATCGCCGAGCCGCACAGCACAAGAAAAATCCGCCGGACTCTGTTATTCATGGAGGTTCTCCCCTTAGCTCGCATTTCCCACCACGATTTCCTGCCGCTCGATCCGATTCCACAGATACCCGCCAGGATTCCAGACCGGCTCGTCGGGCTGCGTGTTGCCTTTTTCATCCGTCGCGCGCACGGCCAGCGAATAACGCCCGGGCGACTTTCCGGTCCACGCCGCCTCCCAGGTGCGGAAGGAGTACGCGCCATGGTCCTCTCCGAGTTTTGCCGCTATCCAGCTCTTTCCCCCATCATCTGAAACTTCCACTCGCTTCACGCCGCCAAACCCACTGAAAGCGATACCTCGCAGCGTCACATTCATTCCCGCGGGAATCTTCGAAGAGCCATCGGGCGAGATGAGAAAAGATCGCACCGGCAGCCGCCCGATCGGCACCATTTTTACCTTGCCGGCCTTCACATCCCCAGGCGTGGTATTACCACGCGGCGTATCCGGCACGCGGTATCCCGTCTTCACCCAGAAATTTTCGTCCGGCGCGTTGAGAACGCGAATCCACGTCAGACATTTGGTCCAATACGTCGAAAAATATCCGGGAACCACCAGGCGCACCGGAAATCCATTGAGCATCGGAAGCGGCTCGCCGTTCATCAGGTAGGCGACGACGCATTCGTCCAGGACTGGATTCCCAAGATCGAGCGATTTGAGAAAAAGGTTCGAACCAAGACCCGCCGGCCCTTGCCCGGTCTCGAGGCCCTGAAACTGGACCTGCATGGAGCCACTTTTTACGCCGGCCATATCGAGAAGCTCGCGCAAGCGTACTCCGGTCCACATGGCATTGCCCATCGCGCCATTGCCCCATTGACCGCCCGGGACGCGCGGTTGCAGGCGGCTGCGGCTGTTGCCGGAGCACTGATTTACGGCCGCGAGGGAAACCGGTTTGAATTTCTGCAACAGATCGGGAAGGCTCAGCGCAATCGGTTTGTTGACGTTGCCCTCGATCTGCAACTTCCATTCTTTCAGATCGACAGCGTTTGGAATGCCGTCGAGGTGCCAGCGGACATAAAAGGCTTCGTTGGGTGTGAATGCGGTGCGGAAATAATTGCGTGGCGTTTCGAGCTGAACGGGGCGGTCGGTCAGCAGAATCAAAGGAACTTTTCGGGGCTCGGTGATGTAGGGACCGACGGAATTCCAGTGCGGATTTGCGCCGGGTCCGGTGAACGGCTCCATTGTTTTTTCGGGAGATGGCTGTTGGGCCATGGTCGAGTCCGGCGCTAGCCAGCGACTGGTGGCGATTCCACTGCTGGCCATTCCCAAAAGTTTCAGCAGACCTCGCCGGGAAAGACATCGCTCTGTCGCGTTCATGGAGAGCCTCCTCCGACTTGCGCACTATTGGCTAAAGGGGTAAGAGGTGTCAAGCGCGGAGCAGTTGATTTTCAATCTTCGCAGCGACTAGCGGCGCTTGCGGGAGAGCAGGACGAACATTGCGGTAGCGAGCGCGACTCCGAGTCCGATGAAAAGCGCGGCGTAGGCGTGGCGGGAGAAAAGGGAGAGGATGTGACGTCCGTAGGTGGCACCGAGGAACGCGAGGATGGTGTAGCGGACGGAGCGGCCGATGGTCATAGCGGTCAAGAATTTTGGGAGCGAATACTGCATGGCGCCCGCGGCGATGACGAAGGGGACTAACGGAAACGGCGGCGGGAGTAAGGCGGGAACTGCGATGGCCGCGAAACCCCAGCGTTCAAACGCTCTTAGAACTTTATCGACTTTCCGTTTCGAGAGTTTCCGTTCGAGCGCCTCTTTGCCGCCTTTGCGAGCGAGGCGGTAGGTGACAAAACCGCCGAGCACGGAACCTGCCGTGGCCATAGCGGCGTAGTAGAACCAGAGATGTTTGTCGCGAGCAGAAAGAAGGATGGTGGCGAAATCCATGCTGCCGGGGATAGGGACTACGGAGCTATCGATCAGGCCGAGGGGAATCAAACCGATTCCACCGAGATGCAGGAGCCAGTGGGCTAGATTGCGAGGCACGAAGGAGAAGAAGATGGCGAGGTGTCGAGTTGGCATTTGTGGGAAGCGAGCAGCCTAGGTTGACGCAGGAGAGGCGAAGAGAGGATTTTACCACAGAGCGCACAGAGAGCGCAGAGATGAAGGAGAAAGGCTGAACGGGTTTCGAGCAGCCCGGCAGGCCAGGCCTTCCAACTTTGTGCCAGGTACCGCAGCAGCGGAACGTGAAGCGACTGCAGCGGTTGATCGTGGTCGAGCACAGCCAAGCTTGGCTTTCGACGGTTACGTTTTTATTTTTTCGCCGTCCCAGGTAGTGGCGGCTTTGCGGAAGTAGGATTCGTTGGCCAGGTGGCAGGCCAGCGCGGCGTTGTGGCCGAAGACGACGTCCTCGACGTTGGGCTTGCGGGTGCTCACGGCTTGGAAGTAGGTCCAGAGGTGCGGCTTTTCCTCGTCCCAGGAAACGCTGCGGAAGGTGAAGCCTTGCAAGCCGGGCTCTTTGCCGGGAGCGGGATCGTGCTCCCGGTGCCACTTGTTGACGTATTCTTCGCGCATGGCGCGGGGGAAGCCAGAAGAGTAGTAGCTGGGAGATTCATCCTTGCCGGTTTGCGGGTAGTAAGTGAGCGCGAATTCGGTGACTTCCAGAATACCCTTGGAGCCGCTGAAGCGATAGATTTCAGGAGACTCGGTGCCGAGGTTCAGGCGGAAGTAGATGGGGATATCGCCGTACTCGAAGAGTGTGGCGTGCACGTCAGGCATGTTGCGGCCGTCTTTCCAGCGGAGGATGCCGCCGGTGGAGAGCACGCGCTTGGGCGGCTCGTTGAGGCCGAGCATGAACATCATGCCGCTGACGAGATGGACGAGCAGATCGCCGGCGACTCCGGTGCCATATTCCTTCCAGCAGCGCCAACGCGCGAAATATTTGGGAGACATGTCGGGATCCCAAGCTTTGTGAGGAGCGGTGCCTTGCCAGGTTTCCCAATCGAGCGTTTTCGGAGAGAGATCGAAGGGCGGCGGATATTCCCAGGCGCCGGTGGGATCGTTGCGGCCGAGGGAGCCCTCGACCATCATCAGGTCGCCGATGGTGCCTTGGGTGATCAGTTCCTTGGCTTTGGCGCAGAGGACCGAGCTGACGCGCTGCGAGCCGATCTGAATGACGCGGCCGGTGGCTTTGCCCGCTTTGACCATTTCCAGGCCGTCGGAGGGCGAGTGGGACATGGGCTTTTCGCAGTAGATATCTTTTCCGGCGTGCACGGCGTCGACGACGACTTGCTTGTGCCAGTGGTCCGGAACGGCGGCGATGAGGCAGTCGATTTCTTTGTTGTCCAGGAGATCTTTGTAGCGCCGCGTGACGGGAAGATTCGGGTTGCCAACGATTTCGCGCGCTAGGGTGTGGCGGCCGTCGTAGAGATCGGCGGCGGCGACGCACTCAACGCCGGGGAGTTGCACGGCAGCGGTGAGCAGGCCAGAGCCTTGCATGCCAATGCCGATGATGCCGAAGCGGAGGCGATCGCTGGGCGCGACAGTCGGATAACTGGCGGCTTCGAGGCGCGTGTCGCGCAGGAAGAACGTGTTGGCGGCGGCGAGGGCGCTGGCGGCGCCGGCGGTGCGTTGCAGGAATTTACGGCGAGAGAGATCTTTCATTGGGGCTCCTGGTTAGAGAAATCTAAAACACGAAAGAAACAGCGGCGATGAAGTTTACGCCTGCTCAACTGGGGCGCAATACATTGCGCCCCTACGTTAGAGCGGCTGTAGCGCTACTTCCTTGAAGAAAACGATGTCGTTGTCGCTGTGGTTTTGCAGGCCCATGTAGCCTTCGTTGGGGCGCCGGCCGCGCTGAGGTTCGAAGTCAAACTTTTTCTCGGGAACCGGCTGACCTTCCGTGTAGTCGGTGACTTTCACATCGTTGAGGACCACGACGGTGTGCGGGCCGTCGAGCGTGATGAGCATGGTGTTCCACTCGGGGCCGGGCTTGCCAGGGCGGGCCAGCGGCTTGGTCAGGGAGTAGAGCGTGCCGGTGACGTGGTAATCGTCTTCCTTGGAATCTTCGGGCTGATTGTCGATCTGCACTTCGTAACCGTAGTGCACGGGCATCCACGGCTCGCGCGGCTCGATGGGAATGCGGATGAAGACGCCGGAATTGTCGTTGTGGTCGCGCATTTTGTAAACGACACGAATGCGGCAGTCGCCAACCTTGCCTGCGGTCCAGTACAGCAAGCCCATGCCGCCGTGCGTCTGGATCAAGCCGTTTTCGACGGTCATGTTGCCCGGGCCGACGTGCTTCCAGCCGGTGAGATCTTTGCCGCTAAAGAGTTGCTGCCAGGGTTTTTCGGTTTGCGAGTAACCGGGGATGGCGAGTACCGCGGCTGCGGCGAGAAGAAGGAAAAGCAAATTGCGCATAGGCCCCCTTTTACCGGTGGACATACTACAAGATTGTGGGGGCGGGGACAAAAGTTTGTGAGGGGCAGCCCATTCTATTTTAGTTCGCGGAGCCAGATGTTGCGGTAGCGGACTGGGTGGTTGTGTCTTGCAACGCTAGCGGGAGTTTTTCCGGGGTGGCGGTGTAGGGCGGGCGCACGTGATGGCCCGTGGGGCCGGTCAACTCGACGGAACGGTAATTTTGTGTTATATTGTTTCGGTAGAAAAATGCGTCCAAAAAGCGGGAGATTCCTCCCGCTTTTTTTATTTTAGGCATCTCCCTCATCGGCTTCCGCGGATATGTAGGCACACGACACCGTCGTGCCCGCCCGACCAGCCCATCGAACCCCAAAATTGTCATCCCGACCCTCGGGATGCGCTCTTGCGCAGGCTGGGGCGGCGGGATCTGCTTTTAGGATTGCGGGGTCGTGCGTCAGTTTGAATTTTCTGCCTCTTCGTAGCAGCTGTCCTTAAACTGCCACGGCCACCTGAAGGTCGCCGCCGCAGCGGTGCCGTGTGTTTCTCAATCCGCCTTCAACACCCATGCCCAACAAACAGCATCTCCTAACTTCCATTGCCGCCATGGCGCGGCGGCTCGGCCGCGCGCCCTCCCTGT
>WNFD01024521.1_pt1 | contig 17073 bp, 18 predicted proteins | sample 5400491 | NCBI WGS metagenome assembly WNFD01 (sample SAMN13153343, study PRJNA577476) | soil metagenome | isolation source: 120 cm saprolite under Douglas fir tree site 2 hole 2 replicate 2 | place: USA:California | collected 2015-04-18 | reverse complement strand
ACTTTCAATTTTGGCAATTACCAATTTTGGCAATTACCCAATCCCATCAGTTTCCCACGTGCTCCCGAATCCCCAGCGCCTCGGCCTTCTGCGTTCGTATCTGCCCCGCAAGCAGCGAAGTGCTGTGGAGATAAGAGCATTTATCGCGCATATACTCATCCATAAACTCCCGCGCATTCTTCACCCGCCGACGCTCGTCGTATTCCATAGCGTTAAGCACCTCCCGCAGCCGCGTTGCGACAGAACTGCTCCGCGACTCCAGCCCGCGATAATAAGCCGAAATAAATTCCCACAACTGCGGCCCCGAAGGCACCCGCTCCATCGGCCCCGCCATCATCTCGTAATCCCCGAACATCGGATAAGGCCCCAGCTTCGGCGTCCCATCGGCCAGACAATGCTCCGGTGCAAACCACTGCGCCTTGTCATAAGACGATGCCGGAAACCACTTCTGCAGAATCCACCCCTCCAGATGCGGATACCGCTGCTGCTCCACCAGCCGCTCCCCCTCATCCCGAACAGGACGATTCTCATGCACACGCCCCGTCACCACATCGATCCCGCCCCGCTCAGCAATGGAAAGCGAAGCATCCCAAACCTTCCCACCCTCAACTTTCCAGATTACATTCCGCGCCAATACCACCCGCCACATAGGCTCCCCATAAGGGTTGAGGCCCCCGACGGTGACTAAAAACTCCGAAGTATCCTGCGGCGCCCGTTCCACCCCCTGCACATCATTCCTCATTTGTTTCTTCTCCGTGTCTCCATACCTCCGTGGTGCAAAGGTCTTAGCCGGGGCCGCCCAAAAAGAGCGACCCCAGCCAAAAGCCAGTAGCCAGAAGCAGCGCGAAGCGCTAGTTCCCCGCAGGCACCTTGCACGAAGTCACCGATCCCAGCGCCTTCGGATTGTCCACGTAGTACTGAATCGCATCCACCAGATACGACTTCTCGATCGTCTGCGGATTGCCCGACGTCGTGTCGTATCCCTGGAACACCGTCTGCCCGCCCCGGTTCTTGAACCAGAACGGAGGATTCCCCCACTTCACCTTGCCCCACGACTTGATGTTCACCAGGTCCCAGCGCGTCTGGTCTCCATGGATGTTCGAGATGATCTCCCGCCCATCGATGGTCATCTTCTGGAACAGCCCGTCGAAGTTCTTCGCCTTCCCGCCATCCAGCGGAACGTACTGCAGCTGGAAGCCCAGCTCCTCATACGCCTGCACCTGCGACGGATGCGTATGCCACACCTGCCCCTTGAGTCCGTCAGGACCAAGGGCCTGCACGATCTGGTTCTGCGCCAGCCGCAGCGAAGGCAGCGTGATCGCCGAGCCGGCAACGTTCACGCCGTTCGCCACCACATAGCTGTTGGCCCGCGAAATGCCCATCAGGGTCCCGGTCGTCGCCGTCGAATGAAACACCGGAATGCCGTTGATGAATGGATCGCCGATGTTGGCCGTCATGCCGTCCACCATGATGGCGTCGCCACTGGTAGTGCCGGAAGGCACCGCGTCCACAGTGATCGACTGCGATGCTCCCAGAATGTTGGCCACGTTGGTCACGGTAGCCGAGCCCCGGTTGACCGTGAGTCCGGCGTTGAACACCTGGATCTTCTGACCGAGATGCAGGTTGCGCGCACCGAACGGAGTCGAGGCCAGAATGATCGGGTTCGCGTTCGTCACATAGCTCGCGTCGACCGCCGCCAGCTTGCCGTCACCGGCGGTGTTTAGAAACACGTCACGCGTCCGCTGAATATAGATCGCGGCATCGGCGATGGTCTTCGACACCGGATTCACCGTCGCCACGTCCTTCGGCTCGCCGACCAGATCGGCGAGCCGCGTGTACTGAATCGGCACCGCATAAGCCAGCGGAGTGACCGTGAACTGGTCCCACTGACTGCCGCCGCCGTTCGGCAGTGCGCCGCCGTCGAGATTGATCTTCGCCACCGCGCCGGTCAGTGCCGTCTGAATGCGCACACGAAACGATTTGGTGGATACCCGGTTCGAGCGTCCATTGTCCTTGATTCGGCAATCAAGCGAGTGGGCCGCTTCGACCAGCAGTGGAATTACGTCATTGACATCTTCCAGTTGCAATGCAACTGACGATGCGCCGCTTACCTGAGGCATAGAAATTTCCTTATGCGCGGATCACGCCGCGCTCATTCATCCGGTCAGCTGCCAAAACAGCAAGACTGGCAACCAAAACCGGCTATTGATAATTGTGGAATGCGGTTAAAAAACGGTTTCAGAGTAGCTATACCCGGCAGATCACATTTCGATCCTTCCGTGTACTCCCCAAAGGTCTTCTACCTCTGTCTCCTCGCCAATGTCCAAAGCTCAATCAGCTTCTGCGCCGAGGGCTCCTCGCCATGCTCGGATGCATACTCAGACTTGATCTGCTCGAACAGTTGTTCGGGCGATCGGCTGGCCTGCATCGCAAAATTTCCGGTTGTGCTTCTGGGCTCCGTCCGGCTCCGCTCCGCCTGAGTGGCAATTCTGTTTCGCCGCGCCTCATGCGCCGCGAGTACCGGCGCCGTGGCCTGGCTCAGCACCTGCCGGACAATCGGTCCGGCGATCGCCTGCACATGCGACATAATCAGATTGACCCGCTGCTGCCTCGTCTCCGCCGTCAGCGGATACCGCCCCAGCTCCGCCATCCTCGCCTGGAAGAATCGGTTCTGCGCCAGGCTCCCCACAATGGCGTTGTCAATCTTTTCTCTCGCGGTCTGCCGCACGAATTCCGGCAGTGCCGCCTTTTGCAATACGGGTTCTATCAAAGCGTTGATCCGGCTGGTCGAATCGTCTCCCACCGCCCGGTCAAATCGCCCTTGCTCGGCTTGCTGCTGCTGGAGCTGTCGGCGGTTCAGCTCGGCCTCTCGCGCCTTGATCTGATCAGCAGTGGCCCTGAGGTGCGGTCGAAGTTCATCGTGCGCCGCGGAGGCCGGCGAATTACGCTCCGCGATGATATCCAGCGCCGCCACCAGTTCCTGGTCGCCTTGCGTCTCCGCCTTTTGCCGGAGATATTTCAGTTCGTTCGTCCTGATGTTGTCCAGCATCCCCGTAAACGCCGGATGCAGCTTCGGTACTCCGTTCTCCATGATCGGACGCCCCTGCGCGTCCGCCAGCACCGACATCTCCGCCCATTTCTGCAGGAACCGCCCCGTCCCCTGCGGAGAGGTCGCCCCCAGAAACAAATCGTCCAGCTGCCGGAACGTCGCCGAAGTCTCAGCCGCATACCGCGCCGAGTCCACATCCGGAAACAATTCCTTGTACCGCGAAGTCTCCGAAGCCAGCCGCGCATTGCGAAACATCGCATTGCGCAGATCCGGCGCCTTCTCCAGCGCAGCCTTCAACTCAGGCGTCGAATTGATCTTTTCATTTAGCAACTTCGGATTGAAGTAATCGTCCTCCGACAACTCCAGCCCGTTCCCCTGCTCATCCTCCTGATCGGGATCTCCCTGCTCTGGGCCGCCGTCCTCGTCGGCAGCCTGTTCCACTCCGGCTTCCTCGCCGTCCAGGCCCTCGCCATCCGCCGCCTCGTCGTCATCGCCCGAAGCCCGCCGGTCAATCAAAGCCTGCGCATAATCTTCCAGCGAATCGAAATCATCCGGATCAAGCCCGCCGCCCGCGCCCGAATCCGGTCCCGAATCAGACGCCGAAGGCAAATCGGAAGCTCCGTCTCCGCCATGTCCCTTGCCTTCCGATCCGGAACTCCGGCTTTCCGACTCCGCCCCGCCCGGTCCCCCGTCATATCCTCCGGAACTCGAATCCGGCGTAGAAACCCCGCCCCCGGCAAACGCTCCCGCCGAAGGACCTGCCGACTGCGCTACTTCCGATGCAACTGTGGCTGGTGCCATTTGACTTCACTCCTCACTAAAAATAAAAAACGCCGCCCGAAAGCGGCTACTGAATAATCGAAACTCACGACAGAGACATGATGGGTGCCCCACCCTTCGCGCCCTTTGCGAAGGGTGGGACGCGTTACCGCTGAATCAACATCTCGACTTCACGAACATCAACCATCCCCACCACACCCACGATTGTCATTCCGAACGCTCGGCTCGCGGCGTCAAGCCGCGCGCCGAGGGTGAGGAACCTGCCCCGCCACGCACAGATTTCACGTAACAGATGGCACAAAACTGCCGGAACACCGCCCTTCGCGCTCCTGCGCGAAGGGCGGACACGTTATCCCCGCTCTAAAATCCGTGTAAATCAGTGCTTTTATCAGTGTTAAGCAGTGGTCAGGTTTTACCCTGGGTTTCCCGGAGCAGTCGGATGCCCCATCCCCTGAATCATCGCCTCTTCCTTCACATGCTTGACCGCCAGCTCCTTCGCGAACTTCACAGCCAGCTTGTAATAAGCGATAACGTTCCTGAACCCGTCAGGGTTCTGCTCTTTCTTATCGAAATTCTTCTGCGCCCAGTGCCGAATCGTCTTCTGGATCACATCCAGATCGTCCATCTCTTTATCCGGCTCAATCGAAGGCATCAAATCATCGTCAGGTTCCGGAGGTGCCACCAAAGGCGGCACGCCGGGAACCACCATCGCAGGCGGCCCAGCCGGTCTCCGTATCGGCCGTTGCTGCATCAGCAAATCGATCGTCCGCAACACCTTATTCCTCATGTCCCGTCCCGGCACCACCAACCCCGGCACCCCGGTCCAGTTCGCAATCTGCTCCTGGTTCGTAGGATCATCCAGCATTGCCGCAATATAAGGATTCTTCCCCCCGGATGAAAACTCCAAAAGCTTCTCCCAAAACGCCCGCACCTCCGCAAACGACATCGGAAAATTCTGGTCCGTCTCCGGATGCGCGTGCACACTTCCCTGCATCTCATCCATCCGAACGTACTGGTTGCGATACTGTCCGCTCTCATCCGTGACCGCGTTCGTCCAGTCATCCGTCATGTTCTTCTGCGCGCAGGCGACGGCCACCTCGGCCGCCACCGCATGCTCATCCCGTACGTTGTCCCAGAACAAACTCAGCTTGCCCAGTGCCGTCGTAAGCTGCTGCTGCTGCCCGCCCATCGTCTCAATGTGCGGATCACCCTCGCCCCCGAAGATCTGCGGAGGAGTCCCCGAGATAAGCTGCATCGTGAAAACCAGCTTCTCCTGGTAGCTGTACATGTTCCCGTCGATCTCCGCCTTGATCTGCACAATCGCGTCTTCCAGCCGGTTGCCCATCGCCGAAGCCGTCTGCTTCATCTTTACCGGATTGAACACCCCCGGCAGAAACGGCTTCCCGTTCAGCGCCTCGCCATCGATCAGGTTCGAGTTGTACAGCACCATCCCCGCGGCCACGCGGTCCATATATTCATGCGTGATGTTCGAAACGTCGTTGATTCTCTCTTGCAGCGGAATCGCCGAGTCCCCCACTGCCGGCGGATAAAGCCCGAACGTCTCCTGAATCGTCCCCGCCCACGACCACTCCTCCATCAACCGCGCTTCCCTCACTTCAAGAAAAGTGTCGCCCACATTCACCAGCAAACAGCCCTTCGGAAAGAGCTTCTTCAGCTTCATCGCCGTCTCTTTGTTCTCCACGGCGTTGAATGCCCACGGCTGCACCCACGTCCGCGACAGAGTAGGCATCAGGTCTTGCAGATAATTCGACTGCCCTCCGGCTTCCGAATAAATAATGCTGCGCGCCTGCCGTTCGTTCTGCGCCTCGGCCAGCATCGGACCCAAAGAAGACTTAACTCCATCCCACTGCTCAGGATACGAAGCCCGTATCGAAGCGATGTCCACTTCCTCATCCACATTCAGAATCGGAGTCTCCCGCAGGTTCTTCGCATAAGGCGCCACATCCACGTGCAGAGGAGAATAAATCGTCATCGTCACCATGCCATTCGGCACGTCCCGCGTCCCCGCAATCACCGGAATCTCCGCCTGTTCTTCCGGATAAAAATGACGGTCCTCAAGCGCCCTCGAACATCCCGGACAGACATTGCCGCCCAGGACCGACGCAGATGTCACCCGCGCCGCCGGAGTCACCGTCCCGCACCCCGCGCACAAAAACCGCGCCGGCATCAGCGTATGCGTCTTCATCTTGATGACGGGCTCTTTGTGCGAACCCGCCCGGTCCGAATCCACCACATACCGCGTATGCCGGAAGTAGCACCCCGCCATCCACAGAAACAACAGCCCTTGCTTGTGCAGCGACTTCACCCGGTTCTGCCGCTCGATCATCTCCTGCACCCGCGAAGCTGCCTTCGCGGTAGCGATATCTTCCTCGCGCTCCGCGTTCTCCGGCAGAAAACGGGTCTTGGGAAGCTGCGCCGAAAGCGCCGCCACGAACGCCGACCCCAGCATCTGATAAAAGTTCGTCGCGAACTGATAAAGATTCAGGTCCTGATTGTCATTCGTGTTCCCGCCAAAGCTGGCCTCCAGCGCGTCGAACCACTGAAACGACTCCGGATCGAAGCTGATGAACTGAAACGACTCCGGATCGAAGCTGATGAACTGGTTGCCCTTGAAAAACTCATAAGCCTTGAGCACCCGCTTCACGATCATCCGCCGGCGCAGAAACCACGACTGCTTATACTTCCGCACCAGCTCGATGATCTCCCGCTTCTCATCCGAAGTCAGCTCCTGGGGCTTGACCTCCTTAGTCCGCTGCGGATCATCCTGCGTGCGCTCCTGCCCCCGAGGCGACGGACTGCGTTGCGCATGAGTTCTCAAATCTTCTTGGATAATATTCATTCAGCTCTCAAATAGAATTGCACCGGCGAGGACCGGCTTCAGCCTCTGCGGGTATCAGGGCACGACTTCAGTCGCGCCGTTAAAGGCGATTAGCGATTGGGCTTTAGCCCCTGTCAGGCACTTTAGTGCCCCGTTTGAAATATCAAAAGCAACTCGAAGCGGAACCAAAGCTCATTCTGTGTCCTCAAATCTCTGACTAAAGAAAGAACATCGAAATACCAACACCCCGCTTTTTTTTGATGAACTCAAAAACAAGAGGCCCAAAAACACACCCCATAATTTTTGCTGTTCTCCGTGACTCCGTGCCTCCGTGGTGCAAAGGTCTTACTCACGATCAATCCGATCCAGCATGGCCACCACTTCCTCGCTCCCCCTCGACGGATGCACCTTCCGCAGATACCGCTCCTCCGCCATCCGATCCATCCTCCGCATAATCGCCGAAGGCCGCAGCGTAGCGGACGCGCTCCCTGAAGCCGCGGGCCGTGTCTCCTCTTCCTTCTCTTTCTCTTTTTCCTCCGGCAACACAACCGCCGCAAACACCGGAGCCCCAATCCCCAGCAGACAGATCTTGTCCCATAGCATCCTCCGCTCCGCTTCCAGCTGCCGAATGCGCTCGTCCCGATCGCCAATCAACCGTCCCCAAAGCGCTCCCACTTCCTCATGATGCCTGCGAGAAATCCACGGCCGTTTCATAACGATGACCTTTTCAGAGAACAAAATTCGCGTTCATTCGCGTTTATTCGCGGCCAATTGCCTTCTGTCGAAACCCCGACCGAGGCGCATTCTCCAGACTCTCCGAAGGCACCTCCGGCTGGTCCACCCCAAAACTCTCCGGAGGCTGCATGCCCGGCTGGCCCCCTGCGGTCGTCATCGGTTTCGGCCCGCCCTGCCATGTCGCCGCCACCGACGCGGGTGCGGGAGTCATGGCCCCGACTCCTGGTGACCCTTGATACATGGGCGACGCTGTACCCGTATTCCACGTGAATCCCGTCCCCGCGCCGCCGCTGGTGCCACTGCCGCCATCTACTCCGCGCGTCGCGCTGACTGGCGGCTTGCTCTGGATACCACCCAGCGCCTGAATCGCATGACCAATCCCCGGCTTTTCGCCACCCGTATCATCGGCGGTCTGCATCGCTCCCATAGTTCGCGCGATCGCAGGTTTTGGATCGTAAGTTTCAAAGCTCGGCGGACGCCGCATCACATGGCCTTGGTTCGGAGTTAACGGATGCTCGGATCTTCCCATCACTCATACTCCACAACGCGAATCTTCTGCCCGCCCGCGCCCTTCGACTGGATCTTGATGTAGTTGCTCGCGGCAATGGACGCGCCGCCGCTGTTGTAGGCGGGCACCCCCAGCAAAGCGCCGCACCGCCCGGCATGGGCAATCACATTGCCCAGCACGATCTGTAGTTGGTCCGGGGCGAGCGGTGCTGCGGCCGTGTAACTGTTGGTGAAATTGTCGTCGGGCTTCTGATAGATCAGGCCCTGGGAAGCGGTCCCGTCGTCTTCCCTGATCTCGACGCGCCGCGCCGGAATCGTTGCGTTAATGGATGTGAAAGCGCCCCCTGAAGGGTTCATCACTATAAGTCTCGTTACTGGCATTGAATCAAATCCTCAACTTTCTGCTCCACCGTCTGAGCCAGGTGGTCAGCCTGTTCCACAAAGGCTCAGTTCCGTCAGCCTCAGTAGAGATCGGCGGATCGGTCGGTTGCGAAACCTCCGGCTCCGCGGTCAAAAAATCCTCAAGGTCCTGGACCCGGCAGCAGTGCGGCACGGTTCCGCGTAAATTTTTGTCCGGGTAGTCTTCCGGATAAACACGATGATTGCAGATGAAATCTTCTTTCAGCCCCGCGAGAAAAGCCCTGAATCTCCGGGTGCCCAGTGCCTTCTCCACCTCTTCCATATCGAACCCCGCGTGATACGCCTTGCCGTCATAAACCGGCGCCGGCCCCAGGGAGGTACAAGCCGGAAAACCATGCAGTATTCCGCGAATAGCCTCCTGCCGACAAGCCCCGCAGTGCCCGCCCGCGCAGCCCCGATGTTCGAGAAGCAATAAGGAATCCATTTTCAAAATAGACAAATTTAAATCACTGCTCTTATCAGCGTTCATCAGTGGTAAGGTTTTTGCCGGAGGCTAAGGCAGCTTCCCCTGTCGCCGCCCCTCGTCGATAATCTCGTTTCGCAACCGGTAATATTCCTTCGACTTCACCTCATCTAACCCGCAGCCATAAGCAATCCCGCAAACATGCAGCGCGCAAATCGGGCGAAGATATGCATCCACAACACATCCCGACTCCCCCATAAAGGGCAATTCCGGATGCCCTGTCTCCTGAAGCTCCAATCCATACCGCGTCCGCGCATACTCCCGCGCCGCCTCGCAATACCTGCGCTCGCAGCAACGATACAGCCTCCGCTCCCGGCCCCCGCATCCTCCGGAGCACTCCGGCTCCGTGAGCGCCGCCATCTCCCTGTAAAGCGCCTTCAGCGGATCGTCCGCTGGCACAATTATGCTCCCACGCCCATCAAACAAAGCGAGCCGCCGCTGGAAACTGTTACGCCTTTGAAAGCTGAAATCTCAGCGCCCCAGGTAAACGAAAAGCCTTTTTGAGCACCCACGGTGCCGGTGGCGTCATAGCTTCCGGTGTTGTTCACGATCTGATACTCAGTCAAAAATACCGCGGTGTTGGTGGAGAAAACGCTGCCTTGCCCTCGCGTAAATCCAGCCCCTTCCGTGATGGAAACAAGATTGGTCCCCTGACCGGCGATATAGCCGAGAATAAGCTCCGAAGCCGCCGTCGTCGTTGCCGGTCCGGAATCCACGATAGTGCTGCTCCCCGAAGCGCTCGCCGACACATCCAAGCTCGACACCCCGAAAAACTCATGAATCGCCAGCGCCGAAACCGTAGTCGTTCCCGGATTGAAACTCACGGTATTGGCTCCTGCCCGGCACGACGTCACATAAAAAATCTGCATCTGGATCGCCGCGCTGCTGTCGAAGAATGCTGACAAATGCTGATACGCATTCCCCTGCGTATCGCTGACAACGAACGTGGCGTTCGTATTCGCCATCACCGCGACAACCAGACAATTCCCGCCTGAGTTGCTTCCGCTGAAAGCCAGGGAGAGGCCGTTACTGCCCGTCAGGCTGCCCGACTGCACAAATGAGATAGCCACGGCTCAGTTGATCCACAACAGCACATCGCATGTTGCCCCCGCGCTCCCTCCGCGCGTAGTCGTGCACGCAATGCTGATGCCCGTGCTGTGCGTAGTGCCCGTCCTTCCCATCGGCATTACCGCGCCACCATTGGCGGGCAGAGGTATGACATAATCAGGAACGGTCGTGCCCACAATGACATCAGAGGCCTTCTTATTGAACATCTGTGCATAAGCGATCGTGCCGCTGTTGTTTAGAATGTGGTAGCCAAACACCTGCCCCGCTCCGTCCTTCACCTTGGTCACTGTCCCGCTCACCGACGCGGAAAACGGTACGCCCAGATACATCAACCCGTTCATGATCTCTCCAAAAAAATGCCCGGCGTGCGAGCCTCCGCCGCCGGAAGCCCGCCACCGTATCGCCGCATTTTCTCCTGCTCAATATCTCGCGAAAAGCACCGTTATCCAATCCGCGTCTATCCGCGTAAATCCGCGGTAAGGTTTTTGCTCCTGCCGGCTAATTCACGAACTCAACACTCAGATCTCTCAGCGTTCCGCTCGTGGCATTCGCCGTGTTCGATAGAATCGTCACCGCCAGGGTAAGCTGCTTCGTCAGGTCGATCGCCGAAGAGGCGGCGTTGTTGCCATCCGTCTGCACGGCGGTAAGCTGCGAATTGTAACCGTGCGCTTCGATCGTCCCCGACGTGCCCGTAGCTGCCGTTGTGCCGGTCACGCAAAATGCTTCGTTCGTCGTAACCGCGCCCGGAGCCGCCATTGTGAAGGTAGCCAGTGTCACCGGACTCACGCCGAAGTTCGGCGCCAGTGTCGCCGCCAGCACCGGCACGCCGGTCGCCACCTCCGTAATGTTGAACGTGCCGCACACGCGTATCTTCTTGCCCTGCGTATTCAAAACTCCCGCCGGCAGTTGCACCTCGCCGGCTGCCAGTGCCGTGGTCGAAATCGCTCCCAGTGCCGTAAACGGCCCATAGGAAGTCTGAAACTGCGGAGGCGGCAGTGTTCCCTGATATGGCTGAAATGCAATCGAAGCATGGGCCGTGGACTGTGCCGGTACCACTGCGGTACCGGACACGATCGCCGTCACCGTTGAGCTGGAAGTGAGTGCGCAGGCCGCAACCGACGGTATCTGAAGGTTCTGCGTACAGCCTGCCGCCGCCGGCGCATAAAGATTTTCCGTGCCCGTGCCGCCACCCGCCCCTGTGATATACAGCCGATATCCGGCGGCCGAGTTGCAGCCCGTAGGAGGCCCCGCCGAAATCGTGCTGGTGGCGGTAGTCGTGGTAACCGGAGCGTCAGCCGCGATCAGTGTCTCTCCGCCCAGCGCGTCCACGCAGGTTTGCGCGACTCGATAAGTGCCCGCCGCAACCGTTCCGCCAGTGGTGGAGCTGTTGAGTGTGCCCAGGGTCGGTGCCGCCATCGCCGTCAGCGTCGTCGGCTTCAGGTTGTACCACGAATCGTTCGTCAGATCGTGGATCGCATTGCCCGCTCCGTAACCCTGGGCCGCCGTAACCGAGGTGATCGTCGCTGCCGTGCAACCCTGGTCGTAAAACTCCTTCGTAATCAGGACCGGCGGACCCAGCGGACCCACAAAATTCAGCGCCTCGCGCAGACCGCAGGTACCTGAACTGATGATGTACTTCGAATGGCTGAACCCGTTCGCCAGGCTCAGCACCACGTTCGGCGGATTCGTGCAGTTTGCCGAATTGAGCGCCACCGTCTCCGTATTGCCGGAATTCACCAGATCGCTGATCTTCACCGTCGGCAGAACGCCCGCGCTGTTTGCGGACCACGGGCTGTAACGCAGCCCGCCGCCTAGTTCCACGTTGCACCCGTTCGACAGGTTGCTCCAGCTCGCAAACCCGTTGCTGCTGAAGTCGGTGATCTGATAGTTGAAGCGGCTCGCGACCGGCTGCGCGTTGATGAACGAACTGGTCACGCCGTAGATGTTGGAAGCGTTCCACTGTTGCACCTGGGCAGCGGCAAATTCAGAACTTCCGTGTCCTCAGCTTTCTGCTGGTGAGATGAAGTTTGAAACAGCGACACCGCGCCCTGGAAGAGACCGAGGGTGCCGGAGGGCCAAAACAATTCATCTATCTTTTGGGTTTCTCCGTGACTCAGTGCCTCCGTGGTGCAAAGGTCTTGTCTTTGGTTGCGGCTTCGTCGCGCCGTGCCTCCGTGGTGCAAAGGTCTTAAGCCGGCGAACTCGAAGATGGCAGGTCCACCAAGTTCGCCTTCGCGTGACTCTTGAAGAACTCCGCCAGCGCCTTGATGTCGTTGAAATCCTGCTCCACCAGTTCCACCGTCAGCTTCGTCTTGCCATCGACCAGCGCGCTCGCCTGGTCCGCGGCGTTCACCAGAAAGCCCAGTGCCGCATGGCTCAGCCGTGTAACCGCCGCCGCGGGCGGATAGATGGCCAGCAGCGGCGCTTCAATAAAAGGCTCGGCTTTCTGCGCCAGTTGTCCGAACTTTGAAATGTCGCGAATCACCAGAGTCGCGTAGTGTCCCAGATTCTTGAAAAATGCCATGTCATCTCCTGCCGTCTTTGTTGTTTTTTGTTGCGGAAGCCGCCGGCCCGAAGCCGTCGGATTTACTGACCCTGATCTTTTGGGTCCTTCACCTGCATCTTCATAAGCAGCGCCCCGACAATCGTCCCCACGATCCCCGCCGCCCACTTGAAACCCTCATCCGGAGCCCCATGCTTAAGCATCCAGATCGCGCACCCGGCAAACACCAGGCTAAGCCCTGATAACAGCAACTCGTTGAAATGGTTCTTGATCAAATCCATATAACCTCAAAAATCAATTCGCGTTCATTCGCGTGTATTCGTGGCCGGTCTTCTTTAGATCAGCGCCTTCGCCTTAAACGCCCAGTCCAGCAGCTTCTCCCCCACAGTCACCACCCACTTCCTGGGCTTCGTCAGATCATGGACCCTCGCCTGTACATCGTGGGCCACGCCCGCGAGACTAGCCATCGTCCGGTCCAGGTTCTCCGCCGAGCTGGCGAACGACTGAACCGATCGCCCTATATTCGGATCTCCAACCAGCACATTCGCCCGCGCCGCCGTTCCCTGCAGCTCCCTCAGCAAGGGCGCAACTTCCTTCAACGCCGCCTCTGCCTCCTGGGACGTCCCATGGAAATCCCGCCCCACGCCCGCATGTGTTTCATTCAGCCCGTTGACCGTCCGATCGGCATCCCCGATCAATGCAATCGTCTCCTGACTGATCCGGCTCCAGTACTGCCGCTGTTCCACCGAAGCCCGCCGCGCCTCGTCGGTAGCCAGCCCCGCCTGAATCAAAGCGGCATTCAGGTTCTGTGACGTATCGTCCAAACGCCGTTGCACATCCCTGATCGCGGCATCCCCGTCCTGAATCGAAACCTGCAATTCCCGCGCCGTGTTCTGCAACTGCCGCAAAAACAACCCGCAGCAAACCAGCGCGAAAATTCCCGCCAGCCGCACTAAAACTTGCGTCAGATAAGTGAATCGATTCATAAACTCCTGTAACCGGGAACGAATGACGGCAAAAAACCGATGGGATTTTCCCGTCGATGGGTGCCCCACCCTTCGCGCCCTTTGCGAAGGGTGGGACGCGATGCTCTCCAATGAAATTGTGAAACAATCAAAACGCTGAGGCAGCGATAAACCGGTGTAGCCGGCAGCCAGCAGCCGGCAGCTACTAGCTGGAAGCTCTCGCCTCCCATCCTCCCAGCCACTTTGCCAGCCCCGGATTCCTCTCCACAATCCCCCGATAATGTTCCACTGCTTCGCGTTTGACCGCCGTCAAAAGATCGCTCGCCGGCAGAGCATTGGCCGCGCCGACCGTTTGCGGTCCCAGCGTCCCGTCAACATCGATCTCCCTCCCGCACGAACAGATCGCCCGCTGTAAAATCTCAATCGCCGGACCATGTCGCCCCGTCCTCTCCATCGTCACCGCCAGATCGAACACCTTGGTAGCCAGCGCCTGGTCCTGAATCAACCCATAGTTGAATTGCGGATCGCCCGCCTCGCCGAGACACCAGAAATCCTTGTAATAAATCTCCCGCGCCCGTTCTTCGGTCAAACCCTCAATGTCTTCCCCTGGATACGAAGCCGCCGAAATCCCGAACTTTGTCCCGCGCAACTCCCCCAGCCCTGCCGCCCCGCCGGTCCAGTTGCCCCGGTCCCCCGGATCGCGTTGAAACCCACCCTCATGCCTCAGCACTACAGCCACAGCCATCTCAAAATCGCTCATTTGTCTTCCTCCGCGTCTCCGTGCCTCCGTGGTGAAGGCTTTTGCTCTTGCTAGCGCCGATGAAATTTCAGCTCCTCATCCAGCTTGTTCTCAATCCGAATCAGTCGAACGTTGGTGTCCGTCTTGAAATCCTGAACCTCGCGCCGCGTCGCCATATCGTTCTTCAGGGACTCCTCCAGCACCGCAATCCGCTTCTCATGCTGCGCCTGAATGTCCGCGTTATGCGTTCGGGACGAACCGAAATTCACCAGCATCGTGCCTGCAAAAAACAGCCCCGAAAGCACCGCGCTGATAACGCTGCTACCCTTCGGTTTAAATGAGTGGAAAAACGAAGTGTCAGCCAAGGTGGAAGGTCCTGTTGAATCGGAATGGAGGTGGATGATGGGCTGCCCGATTGTTTTTTCCGTGCCCTCATCTTTCTGATGGAGCCGCCGGTTGGAAATATCGACAGTCTGCTCTTGATGGAAACCATGAAGACCTGGGCGGTCCGAAGAGAGCCCATTTAGTTTTTAGCTTTTCTCCGTGCCTCCGTATTACCACGCCCTAAATTCTTGTTTTTTTGCGCAAATTCGGGTCACTGGCCGGACTCCTGCGGCAAATTCAGAACTTCCGTGTCCTCATTTTTCCGCTGGAGAGAGAAAGCTGAAATATCCAGGCCCTGGTTTTGGATACAACCAGGAATCAGCGGTTCAAATAGAACCCATTTATTTTTTGTTTTTCTCCGTGCCTCAGTGCCTCCGTGGTGCAAAGGTCTTGTCTTTGGTTGCGGCTTCGTCGCGCCGTGTCTCCGTGGTGAGGCTTTTGATCTTCTGCCTAATGCGAAATCATATGACTCGTAGCCGTCGGCTGATGCCCGAGCGTAGTCACCGTACTCTGGTTCGACGCCCCCGACCGCCCCGCGGGATTACTCGCCAGGACCTGATACACATAGATCGCTTTCTGGTTGGCCGTATTGTCGGTAAAAGACGTCGAATCCGCTGCGATCGTCACCAGGTCCGCCGGAGTGCACGCCGCCCCCTGACATCGCTGCACCACGTACCCGGTCTCGTTGTTGGCGTTGTCCGTCCAGTTCAAAATCACGCTGATATTCGAAATACTCGTCGTCAGCCCGCTCGGGCTCGCCGGAGGCGTAGCCGCCGGCGTCGTAACGAACGTCGTCGTGCTGCAGGTCGTGCCTGCCGCGTTCACCGCACACGCTTGATAGCCATAGGTCGTCGAATTGGTGACGCCCGTGCTGTCCGTAAAACTAACGCTGTTGGCCGCCAGCCCCGTCTGGTACGTCGTCGGCGTGCACGCCGCGCCTGTGCATTTGTTGATCTGGTAGCTGGTTTCATTCGTGGCGTTATCTGTCCATGTCAGAGAGTTCGACAAGCCCGTTCCTGCCGCCGTCACCACCAGGCTCGTCGGTGCCGCCGGCGGAAGTATCAGCGTCCCCGCCGTCCAGATGTCCCAGATCGTGACAGTTGCCGTTCCGATCGGGGTCGTGCCGATTCCGGCGCTGCACGCGTCAACTTGAATCTGCGAAATCGTCTGGCTCGGCATCAGGCTCACTGTGGTCGTTTGTTGCGCCCAGCCGCTGCCATCTGCGAGAGTTTCCGAGATCAGAGTCGTCCAGGTGCTCCCGCCATCCAGCGAGTACCTCAGAATGCACTCTCCGCCATTGTTCGTAGCTCCATTTTCTGCGCACGAGGAATTCACATTCAATGTCAGCGCGCTGTAAGGTCCGCTGGCGCCCGCCCATGTGATAAACGCTCTGCCTTTTTTCCGGTTGGCCGAAATCGTGCCGCTACTCGTTAAGCCCGCACTGGTGGCCGTTCCTGACGCGTCATAGGACGCCGTCATCGCGGTCGACGCAAATGCCGAACCAAAACATGCCGGAGCCGAGTTGTCGATATCCGCTGTCGGTCTCAAAATCTCCTGCCCCATCGCCGAAGCCAGCAGCAGCCCCACCACCAGAATGCGCCGCATTACATTGTCCGCCGATAGATGATCTCCACCCCATAAACATCGGCGTTCGTCGCCGTTCCCGCGGTCGCCAGCCGCGCGCGCAGATGCATGATCTGCCCTGCCGAACACGGAGCCGTCAGCCCCGTCGTGCCCACCAGGTTGATCGCATTCGCCGTTCCCGAAGCCGTGGACACCGACGGAGCCCACAACGCCGTAAACGCCGGATCATCCGTCGATCCCGCCGAAGTGCAAACTGCATCCACCGTCCACGTGGCCGTCCCCGAGACCGTGCTCGTCGTCCACAACAGATTGATATCCATAGTCCCTGATGCCTTCGTATCAGAAGGCATGAGGTAATGAAACTGCGCGCTCTGTCCCGTCGCCGTATACCGCAGCAACCCCTTCACGACGTTCGTGCCCGTCGCGCACACCGCGCTCGGAATCGTCGCCGTTCCCATGTCCCAGTAACCGGTCGGCGCGGCATTCTGACATCCCGCGGCCGGAAACCACAACCGCGTCGGCTGCGTAATATTGTTCCCTGTCGCCTCCGCATCGATCGTCTTGTTGGTTAAAGTGTCGGTGGTTGTGCGGCCCATGAGCGTATCGGTGGCTGCCGGAAGCGTAAGAGTGCCCGCGCCCGCTGACGAAATACTGCTGGAACCCAGCTTGAACACCCCGGAATCGAGAAAAGAAAACAGGAAGGTACTGACACCTCCTGTCCTTTTCACAAAATCGAACTGCCATCCGCTTCCGTCACCGACTGTAATCGCGCCACCGTGAGGAGTGCTGCCGGTCGCATAGATTCCCACCGTCGAACCATAGATAGAGGCAAGTCCCGTATTACCCGAAACCTCTACAACTCCGTTGGCCCTCAACTGCGAAAGCCCGAGTTGACCGCTGACGTCTCCCTGCGTCCCATTCCCCACCCCCACCACTCCCGCGGAAGTTCGCGAGAGCCCGGTGTCATTCGAGCCTCCCAGCCGCAACGGAACCCCCGTATTCAACGTCACACCGCCGTTGGTCTGAATCTCCGCGTT
>WNFD01005247.1_pt1 | contig 17073 bp, 16 predicted proteins | sample 5400491 | NCBI WGS metagenome assembly WNFD01 (sample SAMN13153343, study PRJNA577476) | soil metagenome | isolation source: 120 cm saprolite under Douglas fir tree site 2 hole 2 replicate 2 | place: USA:California | collected 2015-04-18 | reverse complement strand
CAGGTGAAGTTCTAATCAGCCTGCAGCCTCGAGGCGCAACGCCCGCGAACGCCAAGCCCATTCAGGTCGTGACGTCCGGAGTTTCGTTCGATCGCAACTCGGGCCAGGTTCGGACGGACAAACCGGTAACTTTCCGGTGGCCCGCGGGTGAAGGCCGCGCCGTTGGCGTGCAATACGATTCGAACGACGGAACGCTGCGCATGGAACACAGCGTGGAATTGACTCTGACGGTCTCGCCGCCTGGTCGTCTTTCTGGCGGGCTCCATGCAGGGCCTGCGCCCGCTCAGGGGACAGAGGAGCCGCCGGAAAAAGCCGTCCACCTGACGGGCGACAGTATGTCGTTTCGCCGGGAAATGCGTACTGTGCAAATACTTGGCGCCGTCCACGCGCAACAGGCCACCCACGATCTTACGGCGGAGAGTTTACTTCTGGAGCTTGATGAATCATTTCATGCGCGGCGTATGGTTGCCAGCGGCCATCCCCATTTGGGCGACTCGGACGTCCAAGGCCCGATGGCGCTGGACGCCGATGAAATCTCCGCGGCGCTGACGCCCGAAGGCTCGGTTGAGTCCATCGTCGCGAGTGGAAATGTTCACGGAAGCCGAAATACGCCCGCCGGTGAGGATGGAATCGTGGCAGGGCGTGTTCAGGTGGACCTGGCAACGCGCCAGAACGTGCCTCGTCTCCTGACTGCCGGCGGCGGCGTCACGATGACGTCGCGGAGCGCCACGGCCGCCGGAGGAACGCGACGCGTCGAGAGCGAAGGCCTCGAGATCCACTTCGCGAAGACTTCCAGGCCAGGCCAAACGCTGCTCGAAAGCGTGAACACACTCGCACCGGCACGCGTCGAATGGCAAAACATTGCCGCACCCGGTGGGGCAGCCGCCAACGGAACGTCCGTCAAGCAGACGATGCGCATGCGCGGCCAGCGGATGAATCTACAATTTGACGGACAGAATCAATTGCAGCAACTCACGAGCTCCGGTGGCGTCGAGGTCACGCGCCAACTCGGAGACGGGCCGGAACAGGCGACCGCATCGCGTGAACTTACGGCGAAGTTTTCGAACGCAGGCGAGTGGTCCACAGTCGAGCAGACCGGCGACGTGCGCTTCCACGATGGAACGCGCACGGGGCAGGGCGACCGCGCGCACCTCGACCGCGCCACGAATACGGCCACGCTCACCGGATCGGTGATACTTGCTGACGCGGCCATGCGCACGACGGCACAGTCGGCGACGTTCACGCAGGGTTCGAACGAATTACGGGCCGATGGCAATGTCCTATCCAGTGAGTTGCATGCCGGGATAAGGAGCCTCACAAATCTCGCTCCGGAAGCCGCGCACGTTTCGGCTGCACACCTTGTGGCCGACGTTGCCCGGGGGCACGCGGTTTACTCCGGTGGCAGCAGGCTGTGGCAGGGAGATTCGGTCATCGAGGCCGATACAGTCGAGTTGGACAACCCATCGCACATCCTGGTGGCCCGGGGGCACGTGCGCGGGGTCTTTCCGCAATCCTCCTGGACGCCTAAGGGAGGCATAACGGCATCGCGGCCTGCGCATCCGGGAACGGAGCTATGGCATGTTCGAGGAGGTCTGCTTACGTATTGGGAACCCGAGTCACGCGCCAGGCTCGAACAAGATGCCAGTGCGGAGTCAGCGGAGGGTTCGATCCACGCGAATCAGATCGACCTCTACTTTTCCACATTTACGCCAGCTTCTTCAGCCAAGCAGCTATCGCGCGCGGTGGCCACCGGGGACGTCTCCGTTCGCCAGGAGGACCGCCGGGGCACCTCGAACCGGGCGGAATACACGGCCTCGGATGGCAAGTTCGTTCTTTCCGGAGGTGAACCAACGCTATATGACTCAAATGGTGACACGACCACGGGGCGTCAATTGACCTTCTTTTTTGCGGATGATAGGATCGTTGTGGATTCGGAGGAAGGTTCACGAACTTTATCGCTTCACCGGGTCGAGAAATGAAGTGGAATGCTCAAGCTGCAGGCCGTCGAGCTCAGCAAATCTTACCGAGGGCGAAAAGTCGTTGATGACCTCGATCTGGAGATTAGCCAAGGCGAAGTAGTCGGGCTTTTGGGCCCCAACGGTGCAGGGAAGACCACGACGTTCTACATCCTGGTAGGCTTGGCCCAGCCGGACTCCGGGCGTGTTCTCCTGAACGGAGACGACATTACCGACCTGCCTATGTACCTCCGGGCTCGCAGCGGGATCAGTTATTTGCCCCAGGAGCCTTCGGTTTTCCGCCAACTGAGTGTCGAAGAAAACTTGTTGGCGGTGCTGGAAACTCTGCCGTTGACGGCGGAACAACAACGCGACCGTCTTGAGGAACTGTTGGCGCAGATGAAGCTGGAAACCGTGCGATACAACGGAGCCTACACACTGTCGGGTGGCGAGAGGCGGCGATTGGAAATCGCGCGATCGCTGGTGCTCGAGCCCGCGTTTATCCTGTTGGACGAACCTTTTTCGGGGATCGACCCATTGACCGTTGTGGACATTCAGAAAATCATCAGCGAGCTAAGCCGTGAGGGTATCGGGGTGCTGGTCACCGATCACCAGGTGCGCGAGACGTTGAGCGTTACCGACCGCGCCTACATCGTCCAAAACGGCAAAGTTCTTGCCGCTGGAACCCCGGCCGACCTCAGCAGTAATTCCGAAGTCCGCCGGGTTTATCTCGGCGACCATTTCCGGTTGAACTGACTCCCATGAACTGGCTGGCGCCAAAACTTCACCTCCGGGTCGCGCAAAAGCAGATTCTTACGCCGGGCCTGGTTCAGATGGTGAGTGTTCTGGCGCTGAATCGTCTCGAACTCCGTGAGATGATCAACCAGGAAATGGTGGAGAATCCGGTGTTGGAAGAATTGTCCGATGATCCGGTGGTCACCGAAGACTACAGCGCCGAAACCTTCCTGAAGGCTGAAACCGAAAAAGTTCCCGCGACCGAACCTGCCAACCCATTTGAGGATTTCGACGTAGCGTCCTTTTTCAACCAGTATTTGGGCAGCGGCGGAGGCAATGAAGACCGCGGCGAACGCGAAATAGATGAACGCCCATCGTTCGAACAGTTCCTCTCCTCGGCCCAAGGGCTTTCCGAGCATCTTAACTGGCAATTGAGCGTGACGGTGTGCAACGACGTGGTGCGCGAGATCGCGGATGCCATCATCGGCAACCTCGATGAGAATGGCTATTTGTCGGCATCGCTGGAAGAGATTTCGCAGAACGCAAAGTACTCGATAGAGGATGTCGAGGAAGCGCTGGCGGTCGTGCAGGAATTTGACCCGTTGGGAGTTGCGTCACGCAACTTGCGCGAATGTCTGCTGACCCAGCTTCGCACCCTGGACTCGCAGAACACGCTCGCTCAGCAGATCGTTTCCGAATGCCTGCCAAAGCGGCCTTTGGCGGCAAGTGAAGCGGAAGAAGAGAGTCCGGAGACTCCGCTGGCCCGGCTGTTGCAGGCGAACCAGCTGAAAGAAATTGCGCGTGCGCTCAACCGCCCGGTAGAGCTGGTGAAGCGCGCCGTGGATGTGATCAAGAAGCTCGATCCTCGCCCCGGTCTGCGCTACAACAAGACGCAGGCGCGGCTCGTCGAGCCCGACGTGTATTTCCGCAAAGTCGACGACCAGTGGCAAGTGTTCATGAACGATGATGACGTCCCGCAACTGCGCCTTTCTCCCGTGTATCGGCGGCTGCTGGCGCGTGACGCCGCCGACCGCGACGTCCGCAACTACGTCAAGGAGCGTTTCACCGCCGCGCTGCAATTGATGAAGAGCATCGAGCAACGCAAGCACACCATTCTGCGGGTGTGTCAGATTATCATCCAGAGGCAGCGCGAATACCTCGATCACGGAGCCGATCAGCTTAAGCCGATGATGATCAAGGAAGTGGCGGAGGAAGTCGGCGTGCATCCCTCGACGGTAAGCCGGGCGGTGTCGAGCAAGTACGCGCATACGCCCCAGGGCGTGATCGAATTGCGCTCTTTCTTCTCCGAGTCCGTCAACGGGCCGCAAGGCGACAGCATGTCGCTGCAGACGCTGAAGCGGCTGGTGAAGAAAATGATCGATGAAGAAGACACGGCACATCCGCTCACCGACGACCTGATCGCCAAGAAACTGGACGAGGCCGGAATTCACGTCACCCGAAGAACGGTGGCAAAGTACCGCGAAGATCTCCGTATCCCAAGCACACATCAGCGCCGGGTAAAGGCATAGGCCAGACCCAGTGAAGCGCCGACCCGCGCGCGACGCCCGGCAACTGGTGATTCTCACCGGGCTCAGCGGCTCGGGTAAGAGCACTGTCCTCAAAACTTTTGAAGACCTCGGTTTCTACTGCGTTGACAATCTCCCCGTAGCGTTGATCCCCACATTCAGCGAATTACACATGCAGAGCGGCGGTGAAATTCAGCGGGCGGCACTGCTGGTGGATGCGCGCGAGGGAGAACAACTGGAAAAGCTTCCGGCCATCCTGCGGCACCTGCGCGCGGAAAACCCCGCGACACTCGTTTTCATCGAGGCCCAAGACGAGGCTCTGCTACGCCGTTTTAGTGAGACGAGGCGCCCACACCCGCTCGGACACGACCGTCCGGTGCGAGAAGGCCTGCGGAGCGAGCGCGTCTTAATGGAGCCGATCCGGAAGCTCGCCGATGTGGTCATCGACACGAGCAAGTTCAACGTCCACGAGCTGCGCCAATTCATCATCCGCCGTTTTCAAAAGACGGATCGCCGGCCGATGATGGTTGCCCTGGTGAGTTTTGGCTACAAGTACGGGATCCCAGCCGACGCCGACCTCGTTTTCGACGTGCGCTTTCTGCCGAATCCGCATTTCATTCCGAGGCTGCGCAAGTTCTCCGGGCGCGACCCTCGCGTGGCCCGCTATATCCGCTCCTTTCCTCAAACTGGGGAGTTCCTGCGGCGCGCCGAAGGATTGCTGACTTATTTGATCCCCCACTATATCCGCGAGGGGAAGAGCTACCTGACGATTGCATTTGGCTGCACCGGGGGGCGGCATCGTTCGGTCATGCTGGCGGAAGCCGTGCACAAGACGCTGCACCGCCGGGGTTACGCTTCCAAGGTCGTGCACCGCGACCTCGATAAATAGTGAACAAATGGCCCCGGCGCGGCGGCTTGACAAACGGGCGGGCGATTCGTAGCGTACCAAAGTCGGCGCTCGGGTGGGACTCCCGTCGGGTGCGGGCTCCGCTTTTACGCTGAACGTTTCAAGTGAAGCGTGGAGTCCGCAAAAATAATATGGATCAAGAGCTTCATTGACGAAACGTGAAGAATTCGGCCGGCTGTTGCGATATGTCAAGCCGTACAAGATGCGGCTCGTGGCTGGAATCGTGTGTCTTTCGGTGGTCGGACTTGCCGAGGGACTCATCGCGCTCATGATCGCGCCGATCTTTGACCGGGTACTCAATCCGGGCGCTCCCGACAATAGACTCCTGCTGATCCGAAACCCATTCACACACGAGGCGATTTATCTAAACTCCTTTCTTCCTCATCAGATTCATAGCGTCGGGACGTTGTTCGCTATTGCGATTCTCGTTGTGTTCGTCGGCAAGGGGATTGCCGAGTACCTTGGCAACACACTGGTGCAATACGCGGGAATTGCAGGCGTCACCGATTTGAGGAACCAGGTGTACGCGAAAGTCGTCCGGCAGCCCATAGCTTTCTTTCAGAATCATCCGACCGGACGAGTGCTGTCGACGATCATCAATGACGTGGAACGCGTACGGTGCACGTTTTCGGACAGTCTGGCTGCCAGTTTCCGGCACATCTTTACTCTTTTATTTCTCGTCGTCGTGCTGCTTGCAACTAATTGGAAGATGACCCTCGGTTCCGTCGTACTGTTACCCATGGTCGTGTGGCCCGTGAGGACCCTGGGCAAGCGCATCCGGCGTTCGTCGGAAAGCATCCAGTCCGGCGTCGGCACGTTGAGCCAAATCGTGCAGGAAACAGTCAGCGGAAACCGCGTGGTGAAGGCTTTTGGGATGGAAGATTTTGAGATTGGTAAATTTCGTGAATCCTCCCGCCGGCTCCTGCGCGAGAACATGCGCTGGATCCGCGCGTACGTGGCGACTTCTCCTCTGATGGATTTGCTGGGCCCCGTCGTGATTGTCCCGGTGCTGATGTATGCGCGAGTGCAAATCAAGCTGGGTTTGATGACCACAGGAATTTTCGGAACGTTTGTTTATGCGCTGTTCAAGTCCTACGAACCCGTGAAAGGCCTGGGAACGGTTTATCAGCAGTTCGAGCAGGCATTCGGAGTTAGCACCAAAGTGTTCGAGTATCTGGGTATAGCGGAAGAGCCCGCGGAGGAACCCGGGGTGCGCGTGCTGCCTCCGTTCACGCGACTCGTGGAATTTGACCAGGTGAGTTTCGGCTACGATCCGGAGACTCCGATTTTGCGGGAAGTGTCGCTCACGGCGAGCGCCGGTCAAGTAATCGCCATTGTGGGGTCCAGCGGCGCGGGCAAGACCACACTGGTGAATCTCCTGCCGCGATTGTACCCGGTGAACTCAGGCGCTGTGCGGCTGGACGGAGTCGATGTGCGCGAGGTAACGCTGCGTTCCCTGCGCGAGCAGATGGCCATCGTCACGCAAGAAACGATCCTGTTCAACGATACGGTCTGGAACAACATCTGTTATGGGCGGCCGGGACTTCCGAAAGAACGCGTGGAAGCCGCGGCCAAGGCGGCGCTGGCGCATGACTTTATTTTGGAATTGCCGCTGGGCTATCAGACGATCCTCGGCGACCGCGGGCAGCGATTAAGCGGGGGACAGAGGCAGCGCATCGCCATCGCGCGCGCGATTCTGAAGGATTCGCCAATCTTGATTCTGGACGAGGCGACCTCGGAACTCGACTCCGAATCCGAAATGCTCGTGCAGCGCGCGCTTTCGAATCTGATGACGGGGCGCACTGCGTTCGTCATCGCACATCGGCTTTCAACGATCCGCCGCGCGGACAAGATCATAGTGCTCGAGGACGGTTTCATCGCCGAGGCAGGCACGCACCAGGAGCTTCTCGCGAAGGGCGGCACGTACGCGCGGCTCTACGAACTGCAATTCGCCGACGCGGATGACGCTGTAATTCCCGCGCCGAAGGCCGAGGGATGAAGGCCGCTGCCGCAACAACCGGGATTCTTTCAATGACGGGCTTCGCGCAGGCGCGCATCGAGCGGGATGGGTGGTCATTGCGAATCAACCTGCGCAGCGTCAACCACCGCTTCCTGGATCTTCACCTACGCATGCCCGACGGCTTCGAAGTGTTCGAATCGCGGATCCGGCTGGCAGTCCGGAACCGCGTGCGGCGAGGCCACGTGGACGTCAATGTCTATTACGAGCCGGCCGGCTCTGCTTCCGTCGAAGTGAACCGCGAGGTGGCCGCGGCCTATATGAAAGCTGTGGAAGAGCTGCGGGGGCAGTTTGGCGTGAAGACCGAGCCGGACTTGATCGCTCTGTTCCGATTGCCGGGCGTCGTCGCCGCGCCGGGAGCGACCAGCGAACTGCAAAGCGAAGAAGCCCAGGAACGCCTTGGCGCCCAGTTGGAAGCGTGCCTGGAACAGGCGCTGGGACGCCTGGAATCGATGCGGCGTTCGGAAGGGCAAACGCTTTCGGGAGAAATGCAAGGGCTGCTTACGCGGATTGCAGAAAAGACGACTGAAATTGAATCGCTTGCGGAGCGCGTGCGACCCGCTTTCGCGCGCCGGCTGGAAGCGAAATTGAGCGAACTGCTGAGCGGTGCGCAGGTAGACCCGGCCCGGCTGGCACAGGAGGCCGCGCTGCTTGCGGAACGCAGTGACGTGACCGAGGAGCTGGCGCGGCTGCGCAGCCACGTGGAACAGTTCCGAAGATTGCTCGCCGGCGCGGGCGAGGCGGGCAAGAAACTCGATTTCCTGTTGCAGGAAATGCAAAGGGAAGCCAACACCTTGCTCTCCAAAACTCCCGGTGTCGAGTCCGAAGGCCTGACGATCACTACCTTGGCACTGGAAGTGAAATCCGACATCGAGAAGCTCCGCGAACAGGCGCAAAACGTCGAATGACGATAGCCCAGGCGCAACAGCCGCTCGTCTTCATCGTCTCCGGGCCATCCGGTTCGGGAAAATCCACACTGGTGGCGAAGATGCTTGAGATTCCGGGGACGATGTTTTCCATCTCCAGCACCACGCGGCCGCCGAGGGCCACGGAAAGCCCTGGAAAATGGTATGATTTTATTTCCGAAGAGGAATTTGACCGCAGGGCCAGGCAGGGCGAATTTCTGGAATACGCTCGAGTTTTTGGAAAACATTGGTATGGCACGCCGCGCCGCTCGCTGGAGGAGGCACAGTGCAAGGGCCTGGACCTGGTGCTCGAGATTGACGTTCAGGGGGCCGAGCAGGTGAAACAGAAACTGCCTGCCGCGGTGGCCATTTTTATCCTGCCTCCGGCGCGGGACGAGCTCGAGCGGCGGTTACGCGCCCGCGGCCAGGACTCGGAGGAAGCAATCCAGCGGCGCCTCGACCGGGCGCAGCAGGAGATCCAGCGCTACACCGAGTACGATTTTCTGGTTGTTAATGACGACGTGGAGCGCGCCGGACGCGAAGTGCAGGCGATTACGGTGGGCGCGCGCTGTCTTCGCAGTTGCCTAAGCGAGCGCGCACGCAAAATTCTGGAATCATTTGGAGGATATAGAACTCATGACGGTTGAGAGTCAGGCACCGGATAGCAAGTTTGCATTCGTAGTGGTAGCGGCCCGGCGGGCCCGGCAGTTAATGTCGGGAGCTATGCCGCTGGTGTCAAATCCACGGTCGCACAAACCAACGCGGGTAGCGGTCGAAGAATTGGGGGCGGGCGTCCTCGAATATCAATTACCCCAGACGCCCGGCGAGGCCGAAGACAAGGAAGGGAAGCGGCGCAAGGAGTAGCGCGCCGCGGCGTTTATGCGTGTGGCACTCGGTGTTTCCGGAGGCGTGGCGGCCTACAAAGCTGCGGAGCTGGTGCGCAGGCTCCAGCAAGAAGGCCTCGATGTGCAAGTTGTTATGACCAAGAGCGCGCAGGAATTCGTTACTCCGCTGACGTTTGCGGCGCTTACGGGGCAAAAAGTCATCACCGAAATGTTCGGCAATGAGTCCGCGGACGCGAATGTGGAAAGTGCGATCGAGCACATCGCCGTCGCGCAGCGGATCGACCTGCTGGTCGTGGCGCCAGCCACGGCCAACGTGATTGCGAAGATGGCGCGGGGCGTTGCGGACGATTTCCTGACAACATTGTATCTCGCAACAACCGCGCCCGTGGTGGTGGCCCCCGCGATGAACGTCAATATGTGGGAGCACGCGGCGACGCAGGAAAATATTGACGCGCTGCGGGCCCGCGGCGTCCACGTCGTTCCTCCCGAGGAGGGCTATCTGGCCTGCGGCATGACCGGCGCGGGACGACTGGCAAGCGTCGAGGCCATCGCGAAGGCAGTGTGCGGCCGGCTGGGGATCGAACACGATCTGGAAAATGAGACCGTGATCGTCACCGCGGGGCCTACCTGCGAAGATGTGGACCCGGTGCGCTATCTGACAAACCGCTCCTCCGGCAAGATGGGCTATGCGCTGGCGGAGGCGGCCGCGCGCCGAGGCGCTCGCGTCGTCTTGATCAGCGGCCCGACGCGTCTCGATCCACCCCAGGGCGTTGAATTTATTTCCGTGCGCAGCACCGAGCAGATGCAAGCGGCAGTGATGGAGCACTTACCCCGTGCAACAGCGGTGATCATGGCTGCGGCCGTCGCAGATTACCGGCCAGTGGCGCCTGAGACGAAGAAAATGAAGCGCGGCAACGGCCGCGTAACCCTGGAGCTCGAATCCACGCCGGACATTCTCGCCGGCGTCGCGCGGGACAAAGGCGACCGCATTGTCGTCGGCTTTGCCGCGGAAACCGATCATGTGGCAGAGCACGCGCGCGCCAAGCTGGAATCGAAGCAAGCCGATCTGATCGTCGCCAACGACGTGACGGCCGAAGGCTCCGGATTCGATCACGATACGAACATCGTCACGTTGTATTCGCGCCACGGCGGAGAAAAGGCACTTCCCCGCATGCCTAAGATCGATGCGGCTCACCGCATTCTGGACCGCATGCTCGAATTGCGCCGCGAGGGCCGCGAAATATCCGCTACACGGCGCGCGCGCTGACCTGCCCCATGGATTCCCGCCTCCCAGAAACCTCACGCGAAAAACTGGAAGCCTGGCTTCGTTACTACGACGATTTGGGTTTCGGAGAGTTCTTCATCGACCGGAGGACCATCGGGAAACGTTCCGTCAAGGCGCCGGCGGCTCCGCTGCAAACTGCGGCGCAGGCCGCGCCGATTGCGGCGCCTGCGGCAGCGTCTGTCGAACCGTCTTCCGCGTCGTTTTCTGCAATCCGGGGTGCGCCGGCTCGCATCCTTCCGGTCGTTCCGGCGGCTTCGTTGTTCGAGGTAATCGACCGCGTCGAAGGCGATACGCTCGAACTCGTGCGTGAAAATTTGGGTGAATGCACGCGCTGCCGGTTGCACAAGCAACGGAACAAAATCGTTTTCGGTGCGGGAAACCCGCGCGCAGAACTCGTATTCGTTGGCGAAGGTCCCGGGCACGACGAAGACGTCCAGGGACTGCCGTTTGTGGGGCGAGCGGGGAAGTTACTCACGCAAATGATTGAAGCGATGGGGCTCGAGCGCGAAGACGTGTATATCTGCAACGTTGTGAAGTGCCGACCGCCGGAAAACCGAAAGCCCGAGGACGACGAAGTCGCCACGTGCTCGCCGTATTTGTACCGGCAGCTTGACGTGATCGCGCCCAAGGCGATTGTATGTCTCGGCGGCGTCGCCGCGCAAACATTGCTGAAGACCAAAGACCCGATCTCACGATTCCGCGGCACCTGGTTCGACTTCCGCAATACGAAGCTGCTGGCCACCTATCACCCCGCCTATCTGCTGCGCAACCCGAATGCGAAGGGCGAAGTCTGGAAGGACTTGCAGAAGGTCATGTCGTTTCTCGGCCTGAAACCGAGGAATCCTTCCCGCTGATGGCCGCTATCGTATGAAGTCTCTGGTAGCACAGGCTTCAGCCTGTGCGGTGTTCTGGACCAACGAAAATCAAAACCACACAGGCTGAAGCCTGTGCTACTACACTACGTCTCGGACATGCCAGCCAACTACTGCGAAGTCGCTCTGCCGGTCCCGCTGCGTTTGGCATTCACCTATGCGATTCCCGATCGGCTTGCGGGCTCGATATTTGCGGGCAGCCGCGTTCTGGTTCCGTTTCGCAATCGCGCCATGACGGGTGTTGTCGTGGAGGTCTCCAGCCGACGGCCCGATCCGGCACGCGTCAAGACCGTCAAGGAAATTGTCGAAGCGCTTGATCCGATTCCCGCGCTGACGCCAAAACTGCTCGAGTTGGGGCGCTGGGTGGGCGGCTACTATGTCGCACCGCTGGGTGAAGTTTTCCGCGCGATGCTGCCGCCCCAGGTTGACTTGCGGCACGAGCGGGAACTCCTGCTGACCGACGCGGGGCGCGCGCGTCGCGATGAACTCGACGCCGCGGGAAATCGCTCAGAGGCGGAGGTCGCGGAACTCGCCCTGCTTTCGCTCCTGCGCATTGAAGACAGACCGGTGCGCGCGGACCGGCTGCGGAAGCTCCCGGGCGGAGAGTCCGCGGCGGAACGCCTGTTGCGGCGACGCCAACTGGAAGCGCGCGAGGTCACTCTGCATCGTCATGCGCGCTTGCAGAAAATCGTCGCATGGGATTCAACGGAGGATGTGAGTTCACTCGGGGAAAAAGAAGCGCGTGTCTATCATGTGCTCGCCGAGGAGCGCGGACCGCTGCCGCTGCCGGCGCTTGCAAAACTCGCGAAAGTATCGCGATCGTTGATCGAACGTCTCATCCGCCAGGAGAAACTGAAAAGCTGGGAAGAGCCGCTGGCCGTCGAAGAAGATCTGTTCGAAGTGGATTACACGCCGCCGTCGAACATTCTCAACGCCGATCAGGGCCGCGCACTGGGCGAAATCAACGGCTGGCTCGAAGCGGGCGCTTTCCACGTGGGCCTGCTCTACGGCGTCACCGGCAGTGGCAAGACCGAAGTGTACCTGGGAGCCGTCGAGGCGGCTCTCGCGCTTAACAAGACGGCGTTGATTTTGGTGCCGGAAATCGCGCTGACGCTCTGGATCGGACGGTTTTGCCGCGCGCGGCTTGGCGCAAGCGTCGCGGTGCTCCACAGCGCGCTGCCAGAAGTGGAGCGCGCGCGCGAATGGTGGCGGGTGCGTCGTGGCGAGGCTCGCGTCGTGGTCGGAACGCGTTCGGCGGTATTTGCTCCGCTTGAAAACCTTGGCCTCGTTGTCGTGGACGAGGAACAGGAGGCAAGTTACAAGCAGGAAGAAACCCCGCGCTATCACGGGCGGGACGTCGCCATTGTGCGCGCGAAGCTCGAGGGCGCGGTGGCGCTGCTGGGTTCGGCGACGCCGTCACTGGAGAGTTTTCACAACGCGCGTTCGGGCAAATATCATCTCCTCCAGCTCGAATCGCGCGTGGAAAATCGCCCCCTCGCGCCGGTGGAAATTGTGGACCTGCGCGAAGATTTCCGGGCCACGCATCGTGCGGGCCCGCTTTCCTCGAAGCTCAGCGAAGCCATCGCCGCGCGCCTCGATCAGGGCACGCAGTCCCTGATCCTGATCAATCGCCGCGGGTATTCGTGGTTCGTCATCTGCCGCTCGTGTGGCGCGGGAATTCAGTGTGAGAACTGCAGCATCTCTCTCGCGTATCACAAACAGCGCGACCGCCTCGAGTGCCATTACTGCGGATTCTCGCGGCGCGTGCCGAAGGCCTGCCCGAAGTGCGCCTCCGTTGCTTCGGGCAAAGTCGATATTCTTGTTGGCACGCAGATGGTTGCGAAAGGGCATGATTTCCAGCGCGTCACGCTGGTCGGAGTCGTCTCCGCCGATTCGCAGCTCAGCCTGCCGGATTTCCGCGCCGCCGAACGCACATTTCAATTGCTGACGCAGGTCGCCGGACGCGCCGGGCGTGGCGCGCTGCCCGGCGAAGTGCTCGTCGAAACGTATTATCCGGAGCACTACGCGATCCAGTTAGCCGCGCGCCAGGACTATCTCGCCTTCTTCGAAAGGGAACTGCAGTTCCGGCGCTTGCTCCACTATCCGCCTTTTACCGCGCTGGCGAGCGTATTGGTGCGTCACACGAAAATCGAAAATGCGATCCGATGGTCGCGGCAGCTCTCGGCGTTTCTTGCTCCGCAGGAGTCACGCGGCGTGAAAGTGCTGGGCCCCGCGGCGGCGCCGCTCGCGCGACTCAAGCGCGAGTATCGCTTTCAGTTTCTGCTGAAGGCGCCGAAGCGCGCCCAGCTCACGCGCGTATTGTCAGAATTGCTCACCTTCAGCGAAGAGAAAGAAATTCCGGAGAGGGCCGTCCTCGTGGATGTGGACCCGTTGAGCTTGTTTTAATCTAAATTTCCCGGAACCGAGGCAGCATGCAATCTGATTTTGTAGTATTGCATGAAGGTAGTTCGAGCTGGTGGCACCGGCGTCTCGCCGGCGGTTTCTCCAGCGGGCCAAATAGCGCAAGAACGCCGGCGAGACGCCACAAAATTGCGCGGTAACCACTTCAGTTCCCTCGGACGAGCACCGGCATGGGCATGAAAGTGAGAATGAAGATGAGGAGTGCAACGCCGGTCCAGATCAGCCGTGTGCGGTCGAGCGGTTCCCATTGATAGAGTAGCGGTGGGTGGCGCAATCCGAGCCCAAGCAATAGGGCGGCCCACAGAAACCATCCGTACCACAAGAATCCCAGGGGGAGCAGTAACCCCGCCACGACAAGCGTTACACGCTTGTGATATTTGGTTGCGGCCGCGTAGAGAATGTGGCCACCATCAAGCTGCCCGCCGGGAAGCAGGTTAAGCGCTGTCGCGAACAATCCTACCCACGCCGCACGTCCCACCGGATGGAGGAGCAGTTCGCTCGGCGGTATGCGAGGGCGCAGCAGGGCCAGCAGGATCCGCAGCGCGAGCGGATTGCCGAAGACGACGCCCAGATGCGCCTGCGACAAGGGAATCACTCGGGAATACGCGATCGCAATGGCCAGCGCCGGAATCGCGAAGAGAAATCCCACGACCGGCCCCGCGAGCCCTACATCGAACAGAGCCTTGCGATTGTAGATGGGGGATCGAATGCGGATGAACGCGCCGAGCGTTCCAATCAGGGTCGGCGCAGGAATAAAATAAGGATAGCTGGCTGAAATACGGTAATAGCGGCATGCAAAGTAGTGGCCCAGTTCATGCGCCAGTAAAATAGCGAGCAACGTGAAGGAGAAGGGAACTCCGGCCAGCAGAAATCGCGGATGCGTGAGCACCCTTCCGTACATCGCAAAGAAACCATCGATGTCGGGCGATTGTCCCAACGCGTAGGAAGCCGCAAAGCTGGCCCCGACCACCAACGTGGATATCAGCGTAAGCGCGAATAGCAGCGCGGCGATTGCGAAGGATCTCCGCTGCCAGCGTTTCTGCTGACGTTCCCAACGGATTTCAGGCGAAACCTCCGTTGATTCAACCACGGGCGTGAAAGTCTCAATGGTGGTGCGCTCGGATTCGCTGCTATCGCTCATGAATGGTTTGATGCGCGCGTTGCAGGGCGGGCACGGATATGGCATCGAGGGCAGGCAGCATCAGGATGGCGGGGAGGGAACACGCTGGGCAAAACGCGGCATCAGAGCGACTGCAATTCCTTGCCGGGCTTGAAGCGCACAGCCTTGCCGGGAGGGATGCTGACTTCCTGGCCGGTCCGTGGATTCCGCCCGATGCCTGTCTTGCGCGGGCGGACGTTGAACACACCGAAGCGGCGCAGCTCAATCCGCTCTCCCTTGCCGAGAGCCGTTTTCATGGCTTCGAAGACGGTCTCGACGGCCTGCTCCGCCTTGGTCCGGGTCACGCCGGTCTTGTTTACCACCGCGTTTACAATGTCGAGCTTGATCACACGCGCCTCCCGATTCCTCAACGGCAAGCTATGCTAGACACGCAGTTGCGGGTTGTCAAGCTACACGCGCTCGGTTAAGATGCGCGCCGCACGGATTCCTCAGGAGGCCCGAATGGCGGTAAAGCCCGATCGTTGGATACGCAAAATGGCGCTCGAACACAAGATGATCGAGCCGTTTGAGGACCGCCAGGTCCGCGAAGGGGTCATCAGTTACGGCGTCTCCAGCTACGGCTACGATCTACGCGTTGCTGACGATTTCCGTATCTTCACGAACGTGAACTCCACGATCGTCGACCCCAAGCATTTTGATTTCCGCATTCCGCGAAACGTCCTGACGATCTGCCTCGGGAAATCCACGTATGCCCGCTGCGGGATCATCGTGAACGTCACGCCGTTTGAGCCGGAATGGGAGGGCTTCGTCACTCTGGAAATCAGCAACACCACGCCGCTGCCCGCAAAGATCTATGCGAATGAGGGTCTCTGCCAGGTCCTGTTCTTTGAATCGGACGAGGAATGCGAGATTTCCTACAAGGACAAGAAGGGGAAGTACCAGGCCCAGCAGGGCATCGTCCTGCCGCGGCTTTAACGCGCACTCCTCGCAACGTACATGCGCGTCATGCAACTATGCAACGGCGGCTAGCCCATTCTTCTCGACCAGCGATAGCAGCTTGAGCGAGGCCCCAGAAGGCCTCTTTTCGCCGCGCTCCCACTTGCTGACAAGGCTGCTGGTGACGTTCAGGTAGTTGGCGAAAACCGTTTGGCTGACGTGTTCTCTCTCCCGGATCGCTTTAATCTCTTTAGGTTTCAATGGCCGGATCGGCGTAAGGCAGGCATGATCGAAACGCCGCATGGTTTGCTTGTCGATGACCCCACCAACGTGCAAGTCCTCCATCATTTCATGAATGGCCGCCATGGCATCGCTTTTATACTTTTTGCTCATTCGCTTTTTGCCTCCACAAAATCGCCTCTCTTCAGCCGCACCGCGAGTGCGTTCTCTGTCAATGACAGGACGATCTTCGCAGCTTCCTTGAACTGTTCTTCCTCATTGTCATCGATGTTTGCCCGCCGGCTTTTGGCGAACCCGTACACAAAGAATGCCTTGGCACCGCGCCGGAAAAGGATGATCGTCCGGTAGCCTTTCGATCTTCCCTGCCCCGGCCTGGCGATTCGTTGTTTGATGACCCCACCACCAAGGTCTGCGTCAATCTGGCCCTTTTCGGCCCGTACAATAGCCTCACACAAGGCCGCATCCGCAATCCCTTCCTTCCTGGCAAAGCGTTGAAACCACCTGGATTTGAAGATTCTCACAAATGCGCCTCCATCCATTCTATAGCACTGAGTGCCATAGTTCAAGGCTTGGTTTTGGAGTTACGCCAGCGCCTCGCGATCGACTGGTTCGGCGCGCCGCACGCGGATTTTCACGTCGACGCGAGAACCGGGCCGGTTGATGATCGACATCAAGCGATCGACAGTGAACCGCCTGAGGTCCGCATTGCGGATGCGCGAGAAATCGGCCGCCGCAATGCCGGTTCGATCGTGCGCGGCGCGCAAGGTAAGACCATCCCGATCGAGCGCCTTGATGATTTCGGCGGCGAGGATGGCCTTGAACAGCTGGGCATCCGCGTTCTTGTATCCGAGATCCCGGAAAACATTCCCGCTCCCCCGCACCACTTCCAGCTTTTCCCTTTTCATCGCAACATCTCCTTCAGCCTTTTCAATTAGTCAGTGAGAAATGCACACATTCTAGCGCGCGGGAGAGCTGCCGCCGTTGCCTCGCATGAAGTATTTCCACTTGTCGAGATCGGCCGCGACGGCAACGTCGAAAAAACCCACCATCATCTCTTCGTAGGTTTGCTCGCCCCACCGGACATCCTGGTCAGGATCGGGGTTATGAGGGTTCTCGCTCGAGTTGTCATACCAGGCGACCGCTTGGAGAACGGTTCCCGCTTTCAACGGGAGTGGCTCGGCCAGTTGGTAGCCCAATTGCCATTCGAAATCCCAGCGGACCTTGAGCAAGGGCTCGATGCGGCCGTCCGGATGAATCAAATTGTATTCGAACTTTTTTCCACGCCAGTGCATATGCGGAAAGAACCGGA
>WNFD01013545.1_pt1 | contig 17080 bp, 20 predicted proteins | sample 5400491 | NCBI WGS metagenome assembly WNFD01 (sample SAMN13153343, study PRJNA577476) | soil metagenome | isolation source: 120 cm saprolite under Douglas fir tree site 2 hole 2 replicate 2 | place: USA:California | collected 2015-04-18 | reverse complement strand
AGCAGCGCACTCTTGATAGGTGTCTTGCGTCCATGAAACAGCGTGATAAAGCGATCGAGTTTAACGTCCAGAGGTTCGCAGCCGACGGCATCAAAATCGCGCGCCACGCTCAACCGTCCAAACCGGCGAGGGTCCACGAACCGCAGTTCGCGCCCTGATGCCAGTTTCACTACTGCATGCGTGTGCTTTGCGATTTCCAGTTCGGGCTTGCAAACCAACATGCTGCCCGTCATCCCCAGATGCACGATCCACTGAGCCTTAGCACCCACCCGTTTTTCTGACCGCCGTCCGCGCGTACTCACCAACTCGAACACAATATGTTTTCCCATGCGACGCACATCCGCAATCCGTCTGGATTGAAGGGTGGCCGCAATCTCAGCCGCGGATGACTTCAATGGCTCAGGTTTCGACCCCAGCCAAACGGACTCGATAAAATCGCCGGTCAGGCGACTCGCCAGCCCGCGTGCGATGGTTTCGACTTCCGGTAATTCAGGCATTTGAATTCAGTCTACAACGTGTCTGAGACCTGAGACCTGTCACCCGCGACCTGAGACCTGACCCACAAACCGCATTGCCATCCACCATCCTGCAGGTTATCATTTCCGGTACACACCTGCTCTTACATCCCAGCCATTCAGCAACTGCGCAGTTTTTATTGCGGGCAACCAGTGTGTGCGACCCGGGAAATGCGGCTAGGCCTGTTTTAAAGCGACGCCGAAGCCGCGCCAGTCTGTAAATGGAGTGTACTTTTGAGCAAAGTGAGAACTGCGGTCATCGTCGGCGCGCAATGGGGCGACGAAGGCAAGGGCAAGATTGTCGACGTGCTCTCCGACAACTTTTCCATCGTGGCCCGCTATGCCGGAGGCCACAATGCCGGCCACACGGTCATCATCAAGGGCAAGAAATTCATCCTGCAACTGGTTCCTTGCGGCGTGCTGCGTTCCGGTTGCCGCAGTGTGATCGGCAACGGTGTCGTGCTCGATCCCATGGCTTTCCTCAAGGAAGTTGCGGCACTTCGTGAAAACGGAGTGAAGGTGGACGGCAATCTGTTCGTCAGTAACCGCGCTCAGGTGATTCTGCCTTATCACCGCATGATTGAGTTGGCCTCGGAGAACGCGCCCGGACGAGTAAAAATTGGTACCACTTCTCGCGGCATTGGGCCTGCCTACGAAGACAAAATGGGCCGTCGCGGCTTGCGCGTTGCTGATCTCCTTGACCTCGGATTATTGAAAACGCATATCGAAAATGCCTGCCGCGAGAAAAACATGATCGCGCATGCGTTATTCAATTCGGAACCGCTGGATTCCGACAAGATGTATCAAGAATATGCTCAGGCTTCGGCCCAAATTGCTCCCTTCGTGAGTGACACGGCCGCACTCCTGAACCAGGCTCTGGCGGAAGGCGAATCCGTCATGTTCGAAGGGGCGCAAGGCACCATGCTCGACATCGATCATGGAACTTATCCCTTCGTCACTTCTTCCAGCGCCACTTCCGGCGGCGCCGCGATCGGCACCGGTGTTGCCCCTAACGCAATCGATAGCGTCATTGGCGTCACCAAGGCGTACTGCACGCGTGTAGGCGGCGGACCTTTCCCCACCGAAGCGCTGGATGCCACCGGCGACTTGTTGCGTGCGCGCGGCAATGAATATGGTGCAGTGACGGGACGTCCCCGGCGGTGCGGATGGATCGATTTGCCACTGTTGCGCTACGCTGGCATGATTAACGGTATCTCGTGGCTGGTCGTGACCAAACTCGATGTGCTCGATGAACTCGATCAGATTCCGGTTTGCATGGCTTACACCATCAATGGCCGCAGCACCACCGAAATTCCGGCGCAATCCAGTGTCTATGATCAGATCAAATGTATCTATGCGAAAATGCCTGGCTGGCGTACTCCCACTCTGGGGATCACAAAGCTTGAGAAGCTGCCAAAAGCAGCCCGTGAGTATCTGGCTTTCCTCGAGAAAGAAAGTGGAGCTCGCATCGGCATGATCTCCACTGGTCCCGGACGAGAGCAAACTATTTTCGTGGATGAGTTTGCCGATGAGTTAAAAACTTTGGCGGAACGAAAAGTAAGGACAACTAAAAATCTAAAACGGAGCAGCAGGTAATGGTCGTTCTGGCGGTGACGTGGATTGCAAAGGCAGGTCAAGAAGCGGAAGTAACTAGTATCTTTTCCAAGCTGACCGAAGCGTCACGACAGGAACCCGGCTGTGTGACTTTCCAGGTACATCGCCACAAAACTGAGCCTCGCCGCTTTTTTATTTACGAGCAATATAAGGACGACGCAGCCCTCGAAGCTCACCGCGCCACTGCTCACTTTCTTCAATACGCTCGCAAGGAATTGCCCCGCGTCGCTGATCGCGTCGAGGGCGTCGTCTATGAGCCGCTAGGCTGAACGTGTGACAATCTATTTCCCCTTATCCGCCATCAATACTCCGGCGGAAGCGTAACTCTCGCGCTCAACTTCGAGGAATGTAATTACAACCGCTTCACGCCTGGCCCCGGCTTCTTCGACCATCGCATCGGTAATACGCGTTGCCAGCTTGCGTTTCTGATCGGCCGGGCGGCCGGTCAACATTGTGATTTGAACCAAGGGCATGAAAGCTCCTAGTAAAGCTACGGTCTCGACACGACCTAGCCGTAGCTATTTCGCCAGCTCGAATCCGGCAAAGAAAAAACTCAACTCAAACCTTGCCGTATCTTCGGCATCCGATCCGTGGATGGCATTAAATTCGATGGTCGAGGCCCATTTCTTTCGGATCGTGCCCTCCTCCGCATTGGCGGGATTGGTCGCGCCCATGAGTTTGCGCAGATCGGCGATGGCATTCTCTTTTTCCAACGCCAGCACCACGATCGGTCCGCTGGACATGAAATTGGTAAGCGAATTGAAAAAAGACTTGCTCGCGTGCACGGCGTAAAACTGCTCCGCCTGATGCTTCGAAATCTCCAGCATCTTCATGGAGAGGATGCGGAAATCGTTTTTTTCGAATTGCTCAATGATGTCGCCGACCGCGTTTTTGCGCACCGCGTCCGGCTTGATGATGGTAAGAGTACGTTGTAGGGTTTTCATTATTTGGATTTCGTGATTTTCGATCTCAACTTCGCCACTTATAAATTAAGCTCTCGCAGTCACACCCAGAGCTGCAATCACAGTCTCACCGATGTCGGCTGGAGACCTGGCGATATGAATGCCCGCGGCTTCCATCGCCTTGATTTTCTCCGCTGCAGTTCCTTTTCCGCCGGAAATAATCGCTCCCGCATGGCCCATGCGGCGTCCTGGAGGCGCCGTCTGCCCGGCGATGAATCCGATCACCGGTTTCCGCATGTGAGTCTTCACGTACTCGGCCGCGGCTTCTTCCGCGCTTCCGCCGATTTCGCCGATCATCACAACCGCCTCGGTCATCGGATCCCGATTGAACAGGTCGATCGCGTCCACGAAATTACTGCCGATGATCGGATCGCCGCCAATGCCGATCGCTGTCGACTGCCCAACGCCACGAGTGGTGAGCTGATAAACCGCTTCATAAGTAAGCGTGCCGGAGCGCGAAACAATTCCCACCGGGCCCTCGCGGTGAATGTGACCCGGCATGATTCCGATTTTGCAATGTCCCGGCGAAATGATTCCAGGACAATTTGGTCCGATCAGCCGTGAGCGCCGGTTCAGCAAGAACTCCCATGCGCGTACCATGTCCAGCGTGGGAATACCTTCGGTGATGCAGACAATCACCTCTACCTCGGCATCGGCGGCCTCCATGATGGCGTCAGCCGCATACGGAGGGGGAACAAAAATGACGGAGGCATCCGCCCCAGTCTTGTCTACGGCTTCCTGCATGCTGTTGAAGATGGGCCAGCCTTCATGCGTGGTTCCACCTTTTCCAGGTGTGACCCCACCCACAATCCTGGTCCCGTACTCCGCGCAAGTCTTAGCGTGAAATGTTCCTTCCCGCCCCGTCAGTCCCTGCACGATTACCCGTGTCGATTTATCTATAAGAATGCTCATGACGCTCGCGCCGCCGCGACTACTTTCTCAGCCGCGTCCTTCATCGTGTCCGCCACAATAAAATTCAAACCCGATTGCTTCAAAATCTCGCGTCCCGCCTCGACATTCGTACCTTCCAGCCGCAACACAACCGGCAACTGAATATGTGTCTTGCTCGCGGCTTCGACTACGCCTTTCGCCAGCGTATCCACGCGCAGAATGCCGCCAAAAATATTAATCAGCACGGCCTTCACATTCTTGTCGCTAAGCAGGATTTCGAATGCATGCGTCACCTGTTCTGCATTCGCCCCACCGCCAACATCCAAAAAATTCGCCGGCATCCCGCCCGCGTACTTGATGATATCCATGGTCGCCATCGCAAGAGTTGAGGTTGTACTTCGAAGCTTCCACCTCGAGCGGATCTTCTTCGCTGATATCCCGCAGCTCGCGAATCTCCGGATGGCGGAAGAGCGCGTTGTCATCAAAGTTAATCTTCGTATCCAGTGCGAACAGCCGCCCATCCGTGCAGGTAACGAATGGATTGATCTCCATCAGCGAACTATCGGTCTCCGCAAATGCCTTGTACAAGCTGGTCATGAAATGCGCTGCGGAATTGATCTGCTGCGCCTTCAGACCCAGCGCGAAGGCCAGCTTGCGCGCCTGGAAAGCTTCCAGGCCCAAGCCCGGATCAATGTATTCCTTGAGAATCGCAGCAGGATTCTCCGCCGCCACCTGCTCGATTTCCATGCCACCCGCGGCCGACGCCATAAATACCGGCCTGGCTTCGGTTCGATCAATCACGATTCCCAGGTAGAGCTCTTTTTCGATGGGCAAAGTTTCTTCGATCAGCAACCGTCGCACGATACGGCCTTCGGGCCCGGTCTGATGTGTGACCAGTCTCATCCCCAACATGTTCGTGGCGATCTCGACTGCCTCCTTCACTGACTTTGCAATCTTTACCCCGCCGCCCTTTCCTCGCCCACCCGCATGAATCTGTGCCTTTACGACTACTGCCGAAGCTCCGGCGCCAAAGAGATGCTGCGCGGCGGCTTCGGCTTGATCGGCCGTCTCGGCTACCTCGCCGCGAGGCACAGCCACACCATACTTTTTCAGGATGCCTTTGGCTTGGTACTCATGAATCTTCATAATGATTCGATTCCGGATCGGCAGGACCATGCTTGCGGCGTACTACTGCGGCAGCAAACCTTAGATTTTATCTCAAAACCCGGCGACGGCGCCCCCGCGCTCCGCCTTTTTCGAAGCAGCGGATGATATCTGCGAGAGGGTCCTTGTTTGCGCTGTGAACTGGGAACTGAGAGCTAAACACTGTTTGGAAACACCGTCTGAATGAAGGCTACTCTCCAATTCATATGTTGTACGTACATCCTGGTAACCACAAATGTTCCACGTGGAACGTTTCGACATTGTGGCAGATGTCTGGAATAGGGAATTGTCCCGCAATGCTACCCTTATACCCACACCATGATCCTCGACGCTCTCCACCGCATCGCCAACCATCGCGAATCACTCTCGCGTGAAGAGTCCCGTCAGGTCATGTCCCAGATTCTTGCCGGCGAATGTACGGATGCGCAAATCGCAGCCTTGCTTGTCGCACTGCACATGAAAGGTGAAACCGTGGAAGAGATCGTCGGTTTCGCCGAGGCGATCCGCGCGGCTGCAACGCCTTTGACCACTCTTCAGAATTCTACGGTGGATGTCAGTGGCACGGGCCGCGATGCGCTGGTGGATACTTGCGGCACCGGCGGCGATGCCAGCGGAACCTTCAACATTTCTACGGCAACGGCGTTCGTAGTCGCTGGCGCCGGCGTACGCGTCGCCAAGCACGGCAACCGCAGCGTGACGTCAAAATGCGGCTCTGCGGATGTGATGGAATCTCTGGGCGTGAAGATCCAATTGCCTGCGGCGCGGATTGCCGCCTGTTTGAAAGAAGTTGGAATCGCATTTCTTTTTGCCCCCGCCTTGCACTCGGCGATGAAACATGTACAGAGCGCCCGCCGCGAGCTTCGGCTGCGCACCGTCTTCAATCTCTTGGGTCCGCTCACAAATCCGGCTCACGCCCCCGCGCAAGTAGTCGGAGTTTATTCCGCCGAACTGGTAGAGAAACTTGCCGAAGCGCTCAGCATGTTGGGTCTGCACCGTGCGCTGGTTGTGCATGGAAGCGATGGCCTGGATGAAATCACCGTGACTGGTCCTACACGCATTGCGGAAGTCCGCGAAGGAACAGTCCGAAACTACGAAGTGACTCCAGAAGAATTCGGAATAAAACGAGCACGAATCGAAGACCTGGCGGGAGGAGGCGCTGCCGCTAATGCCGCCATCATTCGCGAAATCCTGACTGGAAAGAAATCACCCCGACGGGATGTCGTCCTCTTGAATGCGGCGGCCGCATTGGTGGCGGCGGGCAAGGCTGATCATCTAGTCGATGCGGTGGCTCCCGCGGCGCAGTCCATCGACTCCGGTGCCGCGGCGGGCAAACTAGATGCCCTAGTACGTTTCACGAACGCATGACGGTCGAGCAAACATAGCGGCTTATTTTCCCGCCGATTCTTTCTTCAGCCGTTCGATTTGCTGCAGATGACCGCCGCCATGCCCCGACATCTTTTCGATCATCTCGGCCACGGTCACTTGCCGTTGCAATTCGGGATGAAACGCCGACTTGGCGAGATCTGGCGGCTTCAGGCGACACAGTAAACGCAGGGTAGAATGCCGGTTCAGTCCGTACAGAGCTACGAGTTCTGCGGGCGGAGTTTCGGTATAGCCAAGATTGCGCGCCCAGTCGTCGCCGTCCATGGGAGCAATCACAGGCTTCTTGTCGGCAAGCATCTGGCGTATGCGATACGCGTATACAACTTCAATGTCAGCCAGATGGCCCAGCACTTCCAGAATGCACCACTTGTGTGGCGCGGGCTTGTAGCGCAGAGTCTTGTCGGGCAATCCAGATACGGCTGCTGCGATCTGCTTGGGACTTTTTTCCGCGGCTTCGAGGTGTTGTTTCAGTTCGGCTTCGTTCATGATGTTCTCACTTGATTTCGACTTTTTGCATCCACTGCACGACCTCCACGTCCCAGCCCAACTCCTTCTTCATGGTATCGCGCAATTGCGTTGACGCGGCGGGTTCCCCATGCACCAGATAGGTGACGGCGGGTTTGCGCGGAAAAGTGCCCAACCATTGCAGCAATTCCGGCGGATCGGCGTGGTCGCTGAATTGTTCGAACGCGGCCACTTGCGCCCGGATGGGGACTATCTGGCCGAATATCTTCACTTCAGGCGCGCCGCTTTTTATCGTGGCGCCGCGCGTTCCCGGCGCCTGGAATCCGATGAAGATGACCGTATTCTTTGGATCAGGAAGTCGTTGCGCGAGGTGATGCTGGATCCGTCCGCCAGTCACCATGCCGCTGGAGGAAATAATAATCAACGGGAACCTATTCTCATTGATCTTCTTTGACTGCTCCGGAGTTGAAGCGAAGGTGACTCCAGGCCAATTAAGGGGTGAGCCATATTGCTTGATAAGCTGACGAGTCTCCTCGCTGTACTCTTCGGTGTGTTTGAGAAAAATCTGCACCGCCTTGATGGCCATTGGGCTGTCGCAATAGATAGGAATGCGTGGGATTTGCCCAGCCTCCATCAACTGCTTAAGGATGAACAAGAACTTCTGGGTTCGCTCCACCGCAAAAGCCGGCACGATGACGCTGCCGCCGCGCTCGACCGTTTTACGAATCAGCGCCGCCAGTTCCGGACGTGGGTCGTTCGTGGGATGTTGCCGGTTGCCATAAGTGGATTCCATCACTAGCACATCCGCGATCTCACCTTCGGTTGGGCCAGAGCGAAGCACTTTTCCTGGATCAGGGGCACGCACTCGTCCAATGTCCCCGGTGAAAAGCAATTGCCGTGACTGCCCATTGGTGGTGAGTTTCAGCTCTACCATGGAGGAACCGAGAATGTGGGCAGAGCGCACGAAGCGGAACGAAATCTCCGGGGAGAGTTGTTTGCTCTCCTCGAATCCCAGCGGGCGGAAATATTGCAAACACTCTTGTGCCTCTTCGAACGTGTAAAGCGGCAGCGCTGGGTGGTGCTTCGAGCTTTTGGTTTTGTTGTAGAACGCCGCGTCTTCTTCCTGCAGGTGACCGGAATCAGGAAGAATAATTCCGCAAAGATCGATGGTGGACGACGTCGCGTAAATTGGGCCCCTAAATCCTTGCTTCACCAGTCGCGGAATCCAGCCGCAGTGATCGAGATGGGCGTGGGTGAGCACGACTGCATCAATTTCACGCGCGGGCACCGGAGAATCCTGCCAGTTGCGATCGCGCCATTCCTTTGGGCCCTGAAACATTCCGCAATCAATTAGAGTTTGAAGGCCATTTTTCCCACTATCGTCCGGTGAGGTGTTGATGAGATGCTTGGATCCGGTAACTGTTCCGGCTGCGCCGAGGAACTGAATGTAGGCCAATGAAGCCTCCGGTAAGATGGCATTGATTTCAAATTAATATCGCTCACCATTTCAATTTTAATATTCAGAATCAGTTCGCGTTGGGTTTGATCTTAAATATATTGTTTGTCATGTCGCTCTCCGGCACACTGCCGTCATTGACGACAATTTCCTGAGGCGTACCCGCGGCCTGGATTCGCATTACGCTCTTCGATTTCGAGTGCACTTCAACAAGACGTGTAACTTGGCCGCCCTCCATAAGTAGAGTTACAGGTACCTGGGCGCCAGCTTCGCCAAGATTTTCAATGGTGATGGTTACGACGTAGCCGCCGCCCAGCAGTTGACGTGGATACGCCGATTCCACACGAAAGTCGGGTAGTCCGCGGTCGCGATATACCCAGTCGTCGAAAAACCATTCGAGCTCTCGCTTGGATTGCGCTTCGATCAGACGCTGCAGGTAGGATGGCTCTTTGTCCTGGTCTGGACGATAGAGCGCCAGCGCCTTCTTTAATGTTTCTTCGCCAATCATGTCGCGCAGCATCCACCAGACATACATTGCCTTACTTCGGTAGAACTCCTCGCGAGAGGTGCTGACCAGCGACTCGTTCGCGGACGCGCTCGAGGCGCGCTCCGCGGCAAATGCTTTCTCGGCGTCTATGAGCGCGGTGCGATGCTGGGCCATGAAATCGAGCGCTGTCCGCCTTCCGCTCTGTTGCTCAAGGTAAGCCGCCTGAGCAAAGTGGGCGAGGCCTTCGTAAATCCAGAGACGCGGAGACTGAAACGCAGAGTGCGTCAATTGGTGAACGACGGTTAGGGCTGCGATCCGCGAGTCACTGTTAAGCGGTGTCAGCAACATGCTGCCGCTTTCAAATGGCGATGCTTTGGCGTCAGCAAGTTCTACGATCTTCAGTTTTCGTCGAGAGACGCCGAACCATTCTTTAACGAAGGGCATAGCTAACTGCGTCGCGAGTTCATAGTTTTCTGCTGCCGGTTTGTGCTCAGGAAAATAGTGAATGTCGAGCGTCGATGGATTCAGGACAGAGTAGGTTGCGATAGCAAATGCCTGGACCGTCGCGCCGAGTGGTTCGAATGAACAATCGATAAGAGTGTTCTGCCCGTGTCCATTGTCAGCAGAAGCTGGCTTGCATGCTTCAGCGTTTACGATGAGTTCCGATGAAGAGCCCGCGCTGTCACCTACCACGCCGAAATGAATCTGCATTGTTGAGGCCGCCTCACGCGTCTTCCACCGGCCCAGGGTTTCGAACAAATTATTACCTTCCGACAAATTTGCAGATAGCAGGCCCACCGGATACCAGGCTACATATCCAATTCCGCGAATTGCGGTAGACGATGCGCCGATCTGATCCCAATCATTGTGCCTGGCTAACTCCTCGGGCACACCGATTCGAGTCAAGCGTGTGGCATCAAGCGGAATGACGCCTTCGTAGCCAATGTCCAGCTCTACTTTTCCTTTCGGAGGAATTTCCTGAGGGAGAGTGATGATCGCTTCGGAGAGTACACCGGTGTGATCGATATCCGAGGTGTAGGGCTGAGAAACGAACTGCACGGCTTTGCCACCGAGTTTGATGGACCTCCAGTCCAGGGTTGAGGAAATCTGGAGGGACACGTTTTTCTGGGGACCGTTGGAATCATTGCGCAATGTAATCTGCCCGCGCACCGCGAGCCGCTGCTGTGCGGGCTCAATGCGAACATTCAAGTCGTATTTGGTGAAAGTGAAGGCTTCGCGGTCGAGGGCAGACGCCGGAGCCAGTAAACCACACAGGACACAGAGGACGTGAAGCAACTTCATTTCGAATCCGTGGTTGCTTTCTCGCGGCGCTGGCGCACGATTTCATAGAGCATGACTCCCGCGGCCACCGATACGTTCAGCGATGACACCTTTCCCAGCATGGGGATCGAGATCAGAAAATCACATTTCTTGCGGACCAATTCGTGCACGCCTTTACCTTCAGCGCCCAGCACGATGGCGCAATCCATTTTGTAATCGAGCGAATCATAGTTTTGGGGCGCACGTTCATCGAGCCCAACAATCCACAAATTCTTGGACTTTAATTCTTCCAACGTGCGCCCGATGTTCGTCACCTTTGCGATAGGCAAATGCTCACTGGCGCCGGCGGAGGCTTTGGTCACAGTGGGAGTCACTCCCGCGGCCCTCCGCTCGGGAATCACGACGCCGTCGGCGCCCGCAGCATCCGCGGTGCGAAGAATCGCGCCCAGATTGTGCGGATCTTCCACGCCGTCGAGCACGACCACCAACGAAAATTGGCCTCGCTTGGCTGCGACTACGTCGTCGAGATCGTTATATTGTTTGGCCGAGGTGACGGCGACCACGCCTTGATGGGCGTTGTTTCCGGCCATGCGATCGAGTTCCGGACGCGAGACAAAGCGCACAGCGACTCCTTGCCGCCGGCACTCGTCCACGACACGCTGTAAGCGTAGGTCGTGGCGTTCTTTGGCGACCCCTACCCATGCAAAAGAGCGTCCACGAGCTTTCAGTGATTCGGTGACGGCATTGATGCCGTAGATGAAATTCATCGCTCATTAGTTTACTGCGTTGACTCGTTTTCGCGAGGGTGCGCGGCCAATTCGTCCCCTGCGCACCCAGCGCTGGAAGCGCTGGGCTAAATTGTTTCGTCCTCCGGACTGGGCCGTTGGTTGCTCGACGCGCTCGAGAAACAAGGCGCTTGGGGAATGCTAGACTGAAGACTCGGCGCATTGAATGCAAGACGTCTACATTCTCTCAGCGGTACGCACGCCTATCGGCAAGTTTGGAGGCTCGCTGGCCTCGTTGACTGCGGCTGACATGGGCGTGGCGGCGGCTAAGAGCGCGATTGAGCGTGCCAGGATTCGTCCGGAACAGGTCGAGGAGACCATCATCGGCAATGCTCGGCAGGCGGGAGGTGGTCCTAATCCCGCACGGCAGATTTCCATTCGCTGCGGGGTTCCACAGGAAGTGCCCGCGTATACGGTGAACAAGGCTTGTGCCTCAGGGATGAAATCCATCGCTCTCGGATACCAGGAGATCGCAACCGGCAATCTGGATTGCGTGCTGGCGGGTGGGACTGAGTCCATGTCGCGACTTCCGTATTATCTGGATGGCGCACGCTGGGGATATCGGCTGGGCCACCAGGAATTGGTGGATGGGATGTATCGTGACGGATTTTTCTGCCCCATGGCGAAGATGGTGATGGGCGAAACTGCCGAGGTGCTGGCTGAACAATACAAAATTTCGCGCGAGGAGCAGGATCAGTACGCACTCTGCTCCCAGAATCGCGCCGCGGCAGCCACTCAGTCGGGGCGCTTTGATGACGAAATGGTTCCTGTCATGCTGGAAAGTAAGAAAGATACACAGATTTTCAACCGGGACGAACATCTTTTTACCGGGGCTAGCCTGGAAAAACTAGCTAAATTGTCCCCGGTGTTTTCCAAGTCTGGGACCATTACCGCTGGCAGCTCTTCCGGAATTACGGATGGTGCTGCCGCGGTGGTGATCGCTGGCGAATCGTTTGTATCGAAACATAATCTCAAGCCGCTGGCTCGGATTATGGCTGTGTCTGCGGCAGGAGTTGATCCGCGAATCATGGGGATCGGCCCAGTGCCGGCGCTGCGAAAAATGGAGCAGAAGCATGGGCTTCGTCTTGAGGATTTCGATCTGGTCGAATTGAACGAAGCATTTGCCGCCCAAGTGCTCGCTTGCGACCGCGAACCGTTGCTGCATGAAATGCGCAGGCGCAAGGCGAAGCGCGGGGTGGCAACGCTGTGCGTGAGCGGTGGCATGGGTATGGCGTTGGCGCTGGAGAACGTCGCCTAAGGCCGATATACTTTTGTTGACTGGAGTAACGATGCCTCTGTCGGCCGTCATTGTGGATGATGAGCAGTTGGCGCGAGATGAACTCGCATTTCTGCTGAAGAGTGTGGACGATGTGAATGTCGTGGCGCAGGGGAAAAATGGCGTGGACGCCATCAACCTTATCCGCGAATTTAATCCTGACCTGGTTTTTCTCGATGTGCAGATGCCGGGGCTGGACGGCTTTGGAGTCATCAAGAAGCTGCTCGATAAGAAAATTCCGCTGCCGAAGATTGTTTTTGCTACTGCCTTCGATCAGTATGCGGTGAAGGCATTTGAGGTGAATGCAGTTGACTACTTGCTCAAACCTTTTGATAAGAAGCGGGTGGCGCAGTCGGTGCAGAAGGCAAGGGCCAAAATAGAAACCAGCAGCACTTCGTCAGAGAAATTAGAGACGCTGGTGCGGATGCTGGAGTCGCAGAAGCCGCAAGCGTCCAAAGTTCTGCTGAAATCCGCGGGCCGGTTGTTTCTGATTAGTCAGAAAGATATTTGCTACGCTTCCATCGAAGATGGCGTTATCAGCGTGATGACTACTGGTCCCAACGGCATGGAAGGTCAGTCGAACTGCCGTACCTTGGAAGAGCTATTGGACAGTCTGGATCCCAATCTTTTTTGGCGAGCGCATCGCTCCTATCTGGTGAATATCAATCGCATCAAGGAAGTTGTTCCCTGGTTCAAGAGTTCGTATCAACTGCGCATGGATGATAAGAAACAGACTGAAATTCCGGTAAGTCGCGCCCAGACCAAGCGGCTGCGGGAATTGTTCGGACTATAGAATCCAGCCCAAGTTTCTTAGTGCCTGCGATGCATTGTTCCCACAACAGGCCAAGCCGGCTCCGAAGAGTTTCCGAACCAGGTACTCTCGTTGCATTCACGTCTGGTTGCGTGTAGATTCAATAAAAGTAGCCGGTTATCCACATCTCAAGTAGCGTTCCTTTCTCAGGCAGTATTACTGATCTTTTCAAGACATTATCAAAGAATGGCGGGCAGGCGAGAGGCGCGGGCGGGATGTTGCATAAAGGCGAGTTGACCGGCCAGGCTGCTGAGATGCTGATAGTTATCCACCAATCTTCCAGCGGAGAGGTGAGCTCCGGGCAACGCGATCCCTAGATACAGCCTGACGGTTGCCAGAAGAGCATAGAGTCGGAGACGCAAAGCGGTATCGAGCAATTGGCGCCCCGCCTCAGCAATCTTGGGGTCGAGGCTAAGACGCGCAGCCTCTCCCAACCGCACCAGGACGGCGGCATTGTGCGCCGCGCAGCTCACGTATTCCATCGCAGCGTACAAGCGCTCCTTTTGGATGGCAAGAAACTCACTCGCCGGCAGGTTCTCACGAAGGAAATCTTCTTCGGCAGGATCAATGAGATTTCGGAAGGCCTCGATATCGACGGGCCGTGTGCGGCCCGCCAAGTCGTCCAAGTCGCCGATGGCAGAAGTCTTTCCTCGGGCAGCGTACATCAACAACAGTGCCGTCAAGGAGACAAGGACGAGAACAAAAGCAAGAATCATCGTAGTAGCAAGCGTTGCATTTCAGTATTCCACTGTTCGAGGTTATTGTCAGGCACGTGTTTGACCGCATGTCTGGCAGTATCGGGCGCCAGCAGATACACAAGCCAGATCAGTACACAGCAATGATAAGTTGCCATCGTAATAAAATCCAGGCTGTAACTCCCGGCAGCAGGCCCGGTTCCAATTCGCAGCGCCGTAGTTGCTAAAGTTACGCTTGAAAAAATTCCCAGTCTCGCGGCAACGCCTTAAACATAATTTTTCCAGGAAAGCCCAAAGTAGGATGAAAATAGAAACAGGAACACCAACAACCCGCTCTGCATGAGACTAACGGCACAATTCGCAACGTGAATTCCGGAGAGTAGCGGCGTCGAGTCGTTGGGTGCGCGCGCGGCCACCGCAACTGCCACAAGCAGCAAAACTACTACATCCCAGCGAAATAGTATTCGACCGAGTTCCGCAAGCGCAGGATAGGGATCGAAAATCCGGTTGAATATCTCGTAAATCAAAGCGAAACGCAGCACGATACTTCCGATAGTATCTACCCATTGTGCATTGACGTACTGGTCGGCCGAGACGGCTGAAATGTGGTCCAACATGAAAAGCGTTCCGCCCATTACGATCTGAAACAGCGTATAGGTCAGGAATACCGGAAATTCACGTACCAATCGACGGCGGATCATAATAAGGGCGATCACCACCTGGAGGACGTGGGGCGCGACCCAGAGATAGTGCCATATTGGCGAGTGAGGGTACATAGCCGACGCTCCGGCAATATACCCTCTTTTGCCGATCACTAGCAATCGCAATGGTGTGCCTACCGCCCTGTTTCAGGCATTTTTACGTCGCACACTTGCACACCAGGCATGTTATGGTTTACATACCTGATTGGGCAGACAGCTCGGACCAGGGTTTCCATCGGCCTTCAGAGTTGTAGGGATAGACAGCGCGCCTGCGAGCAATAGCGCATTTAACAGCAGGAGTAGGATCTTTTTCACGGTAGAACTCCTTTGTGTAGTTCAGGTGGTTCAACCGTGGTAATGTGGGCGGGATTCCGTTAGTCGGAGAGCCGAACGCTGGATCGTTCGGTTTTCTGAAATTGGAACAAGGGAATGACTCTAAAATCTGCGCTCGACGACGTGCTAGACGTGACGCTTACTGCGGTTTCCGGGATCGTCGGAAAGCTGGAGTATCTTTCCGGTCTGCAAGAAACGTCCTACTCCTATTCCCATTGGGGACTGTCGAGAGTTTATGGGGAAGGGGCTGCACAACAGGCGTTGGGGGAAGCGCACTCCGCGTGTTTCCTGGCTACCCTGCGTACTTCCTTGCGAACATTACGGGACGATGTAGAAGTTTCAAGCCGAGGGAGACAGAAGCCGGCAGAGGAATATATAAAGAACTTACGGGGTCGTTGGGCTGCCTTATTGCCAGCTGATCTTGGTGGGGGGTCGGCGCGGCATTTCAGTTCAGTGCTGCACGCCCTTTCGAGTCTGGCTTCGAATCAGACAAAGAGTCAGCCGCGCGCCACTCCCCCAAGCTAACCGCGATGCCAATCACTTGGCCGATCACTTCCGCATCCTGTGGATGACGTAAGATGCGCACCGGCACTGGCGATAAGGGGTGGGGCTGGAGGACGACGTGGTCTCCCTTCAGAGTGCACCAACAGCAAGTGTAGCCGTCGCGTGTTTCCACGAAATAAATGGGACGCTCGTATTCGGAACGCCACATACCTTGCAGAATCTTATTTCTGGACTCATCCACTTGAAGGAAAGTTCCCGGCGGCAAAATCGGATACATAGTGAAGTCTTCACTGCCAACGTAACCGTACGTGTATTTATCGCTGGCAAACTGGGACAAGTAAGCCAGTGGAACCAATCCCCATTGCTCCACCATACGGCCTAAGTTGTTAGTCCGGCGTGGGTCAAACGCAGGATCCAATCTGGTGGGCATTTGCACTACCGAAGCACCTTGCAGAAGTTCGGACGGATGAGACTTGGGGGGAAGGTTAAGCTTCATATCCGCAGTGCTGGCATTCAAATCAATGCCATACCAGGACAATATTTCACGCAAGTCGCGCCGATAAATCACCGCCAAGGAATATAGACGATAGATACTGGGCACCAGACCCTTAGTCTCGATGTCGGAGAGACGGCTGGGACTGACCGAGAATTCGTCGTTTCCGTGTTTGTCAGCGATGCGCGCACTTGCAGTTTCGACCTCTCGCATTGTGAGGCCCAGACGTTCCCGCGAGATTCGTAGATTCAGGCCAGCAACAACGATGGCAATCTTCCTTTCAGCAGCTGGTTCAAGCTGCATTTACAGAAGTGTCAACCAATTACTAAGCCCGTATTTCAAACCGGCTAAGTATTCATCGCCCGAAAGCTGTAGTGCACGCCCTGGAAGTTGAAACAAAACTTTACACTAGTCAGCAGCATATTAGACCAGCTTTCGTCACCGACACAAGCCATGGAAGAATGCTCTTTCAGGTAGTCAGTGCCGACATTTCGGCACATGATGTGACGAGCAGGACTGGCTATAATTTATGCATGGCACGAGGGTGGGAGAGCAAGGCAGTTGAGGAGCAACAAGCCGAGGCAAGGACGAAGCCGGATCCGAACAAAGTGCGGCTCGAACCTGAACAGGTGGCCAAGCAAAAGGAACGGCAAGGGCTGTTATTGTCTCGGCAACGTGTGCTGCAGCAACTTCAGACTGCGCAGAACCCCTTTCATCGCAAGATGTTGGAAGCGGCTTTGGGGGATTTGGAGGCACAACTCGCACGCCTGGGCTAGGTCTGAGGTTTAATTAAAAGAGGGCGGCGCTGAAGTATAATAATATTCATCATCCCCCATGAAAGCATACGTGTACGTTTCGCTTAAGAAGAGCGTACTGGACCCCCAGGGCAAGACTATCCAAAGCGCTCTCAAAAAGATGGGTTACAAGGGTTTAGAGGACGTTCGACAGGGCAAGTATTTCGAGCTCACCCTGGATGGTGGGCTGACGCGAATTGAAGCTGAGACTGAGATCGCACGCATTGCCCGCGAGGTTCTCACGAATCCGGTCATGGAAGAATTCCGATTCTCGTTAGAGGACTAGCCGAACCTCCCCGATTCGGTGAGAAAAATTATCCTGCTCAGGCAGGCTGTAGTGACGGAATTCGCGTGCTTGCCTTGCGCGGCGCAGCGTCTTCCTACTTTCATTGCGAACCTTCGGTCCCCTGCCGAAATAAGGAGCATACAAGATGTGCGGGATTGTCGGATACGTGGGTAAGAAGCGGGTG
>WNFD01002955.1_pt1 | contig 17082 bp, 11 predicted proteins | sample 5400491 | NCBI WGS metagenome assembly WNFD01 (sample SAMN13153343, study PRJNA577476) | soil metagenome | isolation source: 120 cm saprolite under Douglas fir tree site 2 hole 2 replicate 2 | place: USA:California | collected 2015-04-18 | reverse complement strand
GCTCGGCGCAAACGTGCTGCTCATCGATAAAGAGCGCCTGGGGGGAGATTGTCTGAACTATGGCTGCGTGCCCAGCAAGAGCCTGATCCACGTGGCGCGCGTAGTACAACAGGCCAGGGACGCTGCTGTATTGGGACTGGTGCCTGCCAACCTGGACGTGGATATGGCGAAGGTGAGCCAGTATATACAGGGCGTCATCAGTCGCGTGGCCGAAGGCGAGAAGGTCTATACAGAGGGCGTCACCGTTAAATTTGGCAAGGTGGCTTTTACATCCCCTACCGCACTGAGCTTGAATGGCGAGGAAATTACGAGCCGCAACACATTGATTGCTACCGGTTCGCGCCCCACAGCTCCTGATGTGGAGGGGCTGCAAGAAGTAGGCTACCTGACCAACGAGGATGCCTTCAGCCTGCTGCATTTGCCCACTTCGATCGTGGTCGTTGGTGGCGGCCCCATGGGCGTAGAACTCGGCCAGGCGTTCGGGCGGCTGGGGGCAGCTGTGACGATCATCCAGGGGCCTGACCGCATTCTACCTAAAGAAGACCCGGAGGTCTCGTCCACCGTTGCCTCGGTCCTGGCGAATGAAGGGGTCAACATCTATACCGGCGCACGCTTCGTGAGGGCCAGCCGCAATGCAGATAAAAAGGTAGTCGTTGCCAGGCAGGGTGATAAGCTCCTCAACATTGAAGCGGATGAAATCCTGCTGGCCCTGGGTCGCCAGCCCAATGTCGAGGGCCTGAATCTGGAAGCAGTCGGCATCGAACACGATAACAGAGGTATCAAGGTTGATGAGTATCTCCAGACAGCGACATCGAATATCCTGGCCATTGGTGATGTCATAGATGGCTATCTCTTCACCCATGTCGCGGCGTACCAGGCCGGGGTGGCTGTACGCAACGCGCTGGTGCCGGTCGGCAAGAAGAAGGTCGATTATCGTGTTGTGCCCTGGTGTACCTTCACCGATCCGGAGGCGGCTCGCGTCGGCCTGACGCCCGGTGAGGCGGAGAAGCAGTATAAACAGGTGCGTATCGTGAAATTCCCCTGGAGCCAGATTGACCGCGCGCAGGCCGAGAACGAGACCGTTGGCTTCATCAAATTGGTGCTTGCAGGCAAAAAGGACGAACTCGTCGGTGCGCACATGGTCGGTGCGCGTGCCGGTGAAATGCTGGGGGAACTGTCGCTCGCGATGCAACATAACCTGGCGCTCAAAGATATCCGCGATACTATCCATGTCTATCCCACGATGACCACCGCTATCCAGCAGACCGCCTTCGAGGCTTACCTGGAGAGCAATGCCGCGGCCAATAATCGCAAGAGGGTGCGAACGATTCTCAGCCTGCGTCGGTAACTCGTGTTCAATAGGAGCCGATTTGTCGCGCCCTGGGGTGGAGGGGCCTTCACCATAGGCGTTAACTTAAGCACTGCTGTCATCCTGAGCGCATGAGCCGAAGCCCTGAGCGTAGCGAAGGGGAAGGATCTCTGTCCCTCGGCGAGTCAGACCCTTCGCTGCGCTCAGGGTGACAAGCGACGGCAGGCTGCCCGAGTCGGTCGCCCTGGAAAATCTGCTTAAGTTAACATCTATGGGGGCCTTCACTTCTTCACAGGTTTGGTGTGTGGGGCGCTTTCGCGGATGTGGTTGAGGAAGATTGCCAGCCGCGCGCAGAAAAAGGAGAGCGCCGCGCTGATAATAATGGCTGCAATAGATGAGAAGGAAAACGATGGGTCTACAAAATAGAAAACAGATGCCTGGATAACAAAAAAGCAGATCACACTGATGACGGCCGTCATGATGACGGTGCCCATCCATTGGGCATGCAATCGCGTCCGTTGTGCGTTAAAACGCAGCTTCTCCTGCTCGCGCACGCGGTTTTGAAAGTTGAGCACACTCTGGCGTTCGGCCAGCATCTGCCGCCGCTCCTGGTCAAGCTCCTGCTCCAACTGCTGGGCTTTGCGCTGCGCCTCGCGCATCAGCTGGAGCGCCTGGGCTACATGTTGATCTTCGACCTGCCTGGCGTGGAGCTCTATGGTCTTCCTCGCGTCGCGCAGCAGGAAAGGAGTATGCTCGGGTGTGATTTCAACCGTTTGCACCGCCTCGGTTACCATCTTCTGCGCTTCTTCCTCGATAGCATTCTGGAAATTGTGGTAAAGCTGTTGGTAGCGCTGTTCCAACTCTATCCTCGCTGCTTGCACGCGGTTATGGTCTTCCATCAGGTCGCGCAGCTGGTTCTGGTATTCTACAATTTGCTGCTGGTAACTGTTGTGCATTGCTCCCAGTTCATTGTCAAACTGATCTTGCAAGTTGCTGAGTTCCCAGCGCAAGCGCATGTTTTCTTCGCGCAGGTGCTTCACCTGCCGCCCTGCGTTCTTCCCACCGGGGGCATCGCTGGCAATGGCAGGCAGAGAGTCTGTGTGTTTCTGTTGCAGGATATTCTGTCGTCGCTCGTTGAGCAATTCCCTGCGGTTCATAGGGCGCGCGGGGTGCTCCATCGTAGGTCCCCGATTTATCGTGGGACCGCTCTCATTGTCGTCCTCGGGCGGTAACATGCTCTGCTTCCTTGCTTATATAAGCAATTTACAGCGGCAGGCTGCGCGGCAAGCAAGTGCGCTTCCTGGCAAAGACTTCGTGTTTTTCTCTCCCTGCTGCAATTATGCATAGATTAGCGACAATTTGCAAGTAGTTCGTTCAAATGCTGGAAATGTTGCCCGCTGCAATTAATGACCCGGCGAAGCCGTCGGCCCCGGCGTTGTATTTCCCCCAAAAGGCGTGATTGTTGGTTGCACTGGCGGTGTACGGAAAGGTAGCGGTGTACCGAAAGGTGGCGTACTGACCGGCGAAGTCGGCTGTGGAGGCTGTGTCGCCGTGGGCGAAACCTGTACGGGTGTGAAATAAGCTGGTTGAGGCACCGCGCAGGGGGGAATACCGTCCTTGGTGAACGTTATCTGCACAAGCACTATTTTATTGACGGAATTCGGCTTCAACATAATGGGAATAACCGCTAATCCGTCGGGAGTCGTTTTTGCCGTCGCGGTGTCTGTTGTGCCGTCAGGCCAGTCTATTTGCGCTGTGGCCGTGGCTCCATCCACGCCTACAGGATTATCGTTAACGGTATGAACGAATTTAGCAAAAACGCTGATGAGGCTATTTGGATTATCAGGATTAAAGCCAGGCGAAGTATTGGTCACCCATGCGCCGCACAGGTAATCCGGTAGCGGCGGCGTCGGTGAACCATTAGAGCCATTCAAGTCGATAGTAACGGTGACAGACTGGTTGCCCGGGTCGACCTGGCCGTTGTTGCTGGTGCCGCAAGCAACGATTAGCGCACACAACGTGAAGAAGAGTACTATGGCGCTGCATTTGCAATAAAAGGTAAAAGAAGTGTGAGATTTCAGTTGTTTCCATGACTGCCACCGCATAGGGTCAGGACCGCCTTTATCTACTCAGAGTTTCTCGGAACAGTATAGCATGCTGGCTGTGTGACCTATGCGTTTCCTGCCATAAAAGTACTATGCCTTCGCACGAAGTGGAGTGGTGCCTGTCCACCCGCCGTGCTCCGCACTGAACACACCGCCTCACTTCCAAAAAACGTACAGCTGACAGTTATTCTGACAGCAAAACAGCGTCTTCCCCGCGAGTTCTCCCTTCAGCAAGTGATGAAGCAGGCGGTCTGAGATAGACTTTCCGACTTCGCCCACCAGTAGCAAAGTGGTTAGGATATGCTAGAACTTTCACGGGAAGCTTCTGCGCTTGCTCGTTTGCCCACCGTACCTGGCCAGGTCGAGCAGCAGAGCCCCGGCGACCCAGAGCCAGCCCAGGCCGGTCACACTGCCAGCAAGCGCAGAGACGACGGTATACGTCAGCGCTGTCAACGGCAAAAAGAGCACGCCCAGCAGCGGCACAATCCAACCTCCGTGAAAGGCGCGATCGACAAGAGGTGTCGTGAACCAGATCACCAACAACGTGACGCGTGCCAAAAGCGCGAGCAGCCGTCGCCGACTCTTGAGCTGCAAGGGCGCGGGCGGCGGCTGGAGCATCTGCTGTATCTGACCTGTCCCACTGATGGAATCTGCACTGGTGGACTGGATGGTCCAGGGCGGCGTCTGTCCTGGCCCTGGTGTCCAGATACGCATGGCCGGCTGCTCATAGGCTTGCTGAATAGCGCGTAGCTCTTCCGCCACTGCTTTCACACTGCCAGGACGCTCCTCCACCTGCAAGGCCACCATGCGAAAAATGAGCGTCTCCAGGCGCTGGAGCGCTGGATCGAGTGAGCCCAGTGGCTTGAAGTGCAAGGGGTGCTCGCTGGGATCATCGCCGGAGAGCATCTGATGCAGAATCGCCCCCAGGCTATAGATATCAGCCCGCGCATCAGTCTGCGCGCGTCCATATTGTTCTGGCGCAGCATAGCCTGGTGAACCCAGAGGAATGGTATCTTTCAATTGGCCTGGCTTGACCGTGCGCGCGATGCCAAAATCGATCAGCGCATAGGTGCCAGCGCGACCACGTATGATATTGCCAGGTTTGAGGTCACGAAAGATAATCGCTGGCTCACAGGTATGTAAATAGTGGAGCAAATCGCAGAGATGCAATCCACACCTGAGCGACTCCTCAACCCGTGTGCGTTGCGTGGGTGCCGCCTTCAGTCGTGCAGAGCTGGTCGCCAGATATGCTTCCAGCGTCTCGCCGGGAAAATAATCGCTCACCAGATACCAGTGTTCCGCGTCCTCGAAGGTATCGTAGAGGTGCGGCAAATGGGGATGGTCCAGGCGTTCCAGCAAGGTACGTTCGCGCTGAAACGTCTCGGTGGCCTCAATGACCTGGCGTGTATCGAGTCCGTGCAGATGAATCTGTTTCATGGCGAGAGGCACGTCTGGATGAAGGAGATCTTCAACCTGGTAGACCGCGCCATACCCACCCCTGCCCAATTGACCCAACAGGCGATAGCGCTTGTGCAGCAAGAACTTTTCCGCAGTTGTATCCAGCGTGCTCAGACAAGCGAAACAGTGCGTACGGTCTCTATCGTTGGCCGCGCCACAGGTTGGACAATACAGCAGTTGTGTTGTCATGCGGGTCTGTCTTCCTCTCCCGATCTTTGTTGATGGATCTTACCAAGACAAACGTTTTTTGCTCGACAAAACCAAACACTTTTGCGCGGCGCAGCTGCACGAACACCCAGCGCTTTGCTTCACCTTCTCGGATTCACGCAAAGTGAGGGAGAGCTATTCGCCAGGGCGGAATCTGCATACTTATTTGGTCAGGAGCATTCCCAGAAATCTCTCCTCCAGGCGGCTTGCGAACCCGGATACCATGCCGATTCCGCCCTGGCGACTGGTGGAATTGACCACAAGCCGGAGTAGTGGGAGCCGCTTTCGCCAGAAGAATTGTGGAAGAAGCGACCAATTTCACGTTGGGATTGACCGTGAGGTGTGGTTGTTCTGTTCCACCGTGATGACGACTTTTCCTCGGGCGTGTCCTGCTTCCAAATACCGGATAGCCTCAGCCGTCTCAACGAGCGGGTACCGTCTCTCGATCACCGGGACGACTCTTCCGGCTTCCAGCAGCTCTTTCACAAACACCAGATCTTTCTGGTTCATTTTCGCTATTCCCATGAGGCCGACCTTCTTGTTCCCGGCCTTTGACACGAATGGTCCCAGGACCATATGTTCGAAGAGCCGCGGGAGGTTTTGGAAGCCTGCAATGACACACGTTCCCTGAGGGCTCAATGCACGCTTGTAATCAGAAACCGAACGATTTCCCACCGCATCGTAAATCAGGTCGTAATGCTGCCCATTTTTGGTGAAATCTTCTTGCGTGTAATCGATCACGTGGTCTGCGCCAATCGAGCGGACCATCTCCAGATTCCGTGTGCTACACACGCCAGTGACTTCGGTCCCGAACGACTTGGCGATCTGCACCGCAAACGTCCCCACCCCACCAGACGCACCATTCACCAGAACCTTTTGCCCGGATTGGATCTGTCCCTTATCGCGAAGACCTTGCAGAGCGGTGATTGCCGCCACAGGGATGGCGGCAGCTTCCTCAAACGAACTCTTCGTCGGTTTCAACGCCACTCTGTTTTCAGGAACAGCTGCATACTCGGCAAAACTGCCCGTCCATGCCCCGAACACCTCATCCCCGACCTCGAACTGGGTGACGTTGTTGCCAACGGCTTCCACTCGTCCGGCGATATCAGCGCCGAGTCTCGGGTCTTTTGGTTTGCGCAGCCCTCCCTCTAAGCGGACGAAGAAGGGTGAAGCTCTCATGAGATGCCAGTCCAGGGGATTTGCGGACGCCGCGTAAATCTTTACCAGTATTTCACCGTCCTTGGGGACAGGTTTCTCCACCTCTTTGAGCTGAAGAACATCCGGTGATCCATATTGTGTGTACACTATCGCTTTCATTTGAGTCTCCTTCCGTGATCCATCTCTACTCCACGCGTCGCTTTGGCCTCAGAGACGAGGCCCTCCGGGGAGCGACTTGCAAACACAGTCTCTATCCATCCCTTCTGCACAGGTTCCATCAAGAAGCATAGCTCCATGGCAGTATTCATGCATAGACACGAAAGTGTTGTTTGAGGTGTTGTTTGCAGTGTCGGTGTGGGGTTATTAAAAGAATAGCAGTTCTAGAGCTTTGGCGTTCTGGATCGCTTGCGGAGAGTTCTTGCTAGCAAATGTGCGGGCAAACGCCCTGTTTCGGCTACAATAGACCCAACTCGCGGGCACGGGCTACAGCTTCGGTGCGCCTCTGGACCTGGAGTTTGTCAAAGATGTTCCGATTGTGACCTTTCACCGTGTCCAGGGCCAGGAAAAGCCGCTCGCTAATTTCCTGGTTCGAGAGTCCTTGAGCAATCAGGTGGAGGACTTCTACTTCGCGCCGGCTCAATGGCTCGATCAGGGGCTGGGCAGGTGGGGGCAGAGAAGATGTGTCTTCGTGTTTCTGCTCCTCAGCTTTACATACCGCGATCAGCTTGCCTGTATAGTCCGGCAGCATCCCAAGAGCCGCTGCTTCGGACAAGAGGTGAGTCATTGGCCTCCCTTCGTCGACAAAGAGACGGATGAAGCCGCCCGGCGAGGCAAGCGAGAGCGCGTCAAAGAGCAGGTGCACCGCCTGGTCCTTGTCGCCATGGGCCTCTAGCACGACAGCCTGGAGCACCATCGCCTTGAGCCGTTCATCCTCCCACCCCTTTGCTTCCATCTGCTGGCGCCAGGGAGAGAGCACCGCCAGTGCTGCGGATGGGTCTCCTTGAGCCAGGTGGACCCGGGCCTGGCTGAGAGGGAGATCGTGCAAATGTGCCAGATGAGCGGCTGCCGCCAGATGGCCCTGGTGAAGCAACGTCAGCACTTGCGCGGCAGCAACCACAGGCAGGCGAGACACAACGTTCTGCTGGGGTACGGACCGATCCGCCTCAGCTAAAGAAGCGGCCGCACCGTCTACATCGCCCCGGGCCAGTTTCAGGCGGGCGAGCAACACCTCACTGGCAACGACTCTGTCCGTGTTTTCTAGCTGCCGGGCCAGGTGGAGGCTCTGCTGCCCGTGCTGCCCGGCGGCATCCAGGTCATTCCATTCGTAGCAGATGCGGGCCAGGCCAAGATGCGCTTCGCAAGCAGCCGGCAGCGGCGACTCACCTACCAGTTGCAGGACGCGCCGGTAGGTCTCGGCCGCCAGATAAAGCTGGTTTTCGGTTTCCTGTACGGTGCCCAGGCCGATGGTGGCCGAGAGGTTGATGATGATATTGCCGGACGCCTGGCTGATAGCGATGGCTTCGGTATAGGCCCGGCTGGCCGCGGCACGGTCTCCCTGGAGGTGGTAGGCAATCCCCAGCTTCCAGATCGTGGCAGTGCGGACAGCCAGGTTGTCGGGGTGCAGATACTCCAGGGCGCGGCGCGACTGGGCAATGATGGGTTCCACCTGGTTCTCAGCGGCAGCCACCAGGGCCCGTATGGCGGCAATATGCCCTATGAGGTTGCGGGTCTTGTCGTCTGGCTCGGCGCCTTGCAGGGCTGCTTCAGCCGCTTGGAGTTTCTCTTCCACGCCGGTCAGGTGGCCAGTCATCGATAACGCGGAGGCAGACATCACCCACAACGAGGGCCTGGCATCCAGGACCGTCTTTGGCAGCGACTCCAGCCAGTGAAGGACAGGGGCCACCGCGCCACGAAACTGCAGGGGCATCCCCTTTCCTTCCACCAGGCGCGCGGCGTGCTCCACATCATTGGCGGCAACCGCATGGTGAAACGCTTCCAGCTCCAGGCCATGCTCTTCATACCAGAGGCTGGCACGTCTGTGGAATTCGGCCACGCCCCCCCTTTCATCCCTTGGAGAAGAGGCGATGCTCTGCTGCAGTCGCTGCCGCAGCAATTCAGCGAAGAGATGGTGATAGCGGTACCACCGCCGCTCGTGGTCCAGGGGGACGATGAACAGGTTGGCGCGTTCGAGATAGTCCAGGGTTGCTCGCCCGGGAACAGAGGGATCCATCAGAACGGCATCACACAGGGGGCCGCAGAAGCGGTCGAGGATGGACGTGCGCAGCAAGAACGTCTGGACGCCTTCGGACTGCTGCCCCAGGACTTCTTCCACCAGATAGTCCAGCACGAAATGGTGGCTGCCGGTGAAAGATTGGATGAAGCTGGTGGCGTCTTGCTGTCCCTGCAGGGAAATGGCAGCCAGGTGCAGGCCGGCAATCCAGCCTTCGGTGCGGGTTTCCAGGGCGGCGATGTCTTCCGCTGAGAGGCCCAGGCCCATCACCTGATTGAGAAAAGCGGCGGCTTCGGAGGGAGTAAAACGCAAATCAGCGGCGCGCACTTCGGTCAAGTGCCCCCGGGCACGCAGACGGGCCAGGGGCAGGTGAGGGTCTTCACGGGTGGCGATGACCAGGTGCATGTGTGGGGGCAGGTGTTCGACGAGATAGGTGAGGGTCTGGTCAACCGCTTTGGCATCCAGAACGTGGTAGTCGTCCAGGACGAGGACGAAATGGTCTTGTATGGTGGTCAGGTCATTGAGCAGGGCCGTCAACAGCGCTTCGGGTGGCGGTGGCTGGCTTGATTGGAGAATAGTCAATACCCCTTCTCCAATAGTTGGCGCAATCGTCTGCACAGCAGCGACGAGGTACGTCAGAAAGCGTGCGGGGTCGTTCTCCCCTTCGTCCAGTGATAGCCAGGCTGCCGGTCGGTGGCAACTGGCAAGCCATTCGCTGACCAGCGTGGTTTTGCCAAAGCCGGCGGGGGCAGAGATGAGGATCAGGTTGCGGTGCAGCCCCTCGTTCAGCCGCTCGAGCAGGCGGGGGCGGCTGACCACGTTGGGCCGAAGCGGCGCGATATACAGTTTCGTGGCGAGAATTGGCGTCGACATAGATCAATTATAAAAACCACAGCGCTCCGCCGTCAACTCCAGCGCTCTGGATGTCATACATCAGAGAAGGACAGAGCCAATTTCCGATTCTGGATCAGTCCTTTCACGTGCAGTGCCTCTACAGCTACTATGACATGGTACAGCGGGACCGGCATAACTATCCTGTTCCATTAAACGTGAGATAGACGGAATATGTCCTATTGGACGGTGACCGTCAGGTTCATGTTGCTATGGATCGTGCAATACAGCTGAAATGTTCCGGCTGTGTTGAATGGACCCACGGCCGCGTTATCGTTGCCTGCATACGTCTGATTAATAGTGGGCGCGCCGCCTTCCACGTGTGGCTTCGGTACGCCATTGTCCCACGTGCCATTGGCGATGATGTGCGTTGACGCTACATCGTCCACCAGGTTCAGCATATCGCCTTTATGGATAGTGATCGATGTTTGCAGGAAGGTGGCTCCGCCCATATGAACCGTCGGCAGCGAGGAAGTGCTGGCATCCCTGATGCCGCAGGCGCTCACGAAAACGGTAAGCAATCCCACTATTACCAGCCCACAAATGAGTTTTTTATGCATGGAAGTTCCTTTCGTGCTTAGAGGTGATGTTTGCGCCAGCCTCAGCTAAGGTCGCAATACTATATATAACTATAGCGCGAAAGTTCTTGCCTTCTCAAGTGTCCTGTTTATCGCAGTTGTATCCCTGTCGCCTCGCTCGCGGCCAGTGCAAGTGCGCTCAGCTCATCCAGGGAGAGGGCTTTGCCTTCTGCCCACCATGTTTCCCAGGTTGTCTCATCGACCTGTGACTTCAAGCCGCCAAGATAAGCGTGATAGAGTGGACGGTAGGCTTCCGGCAGCGCGGTATTCAGGCCCTCAAAGAGCGCTTCTGCAGCACTGCACAGCCGTGCCGCATAGGATGGCCCGCGCAATGTTCCGAGCAAACAACCGTAAGCAATCAGGTCGGTGGCAAGCATATAACGATTGCCCGTCTGCTGCGCGAGGAGCAAGGCTTCTCGTAGAAAGGCGCTGCTCTGTGCCACATCTCCCTGCGCAAGGGCCAGCACGCCCAGGTACACCAGCGTGACGGTGAGCAAGCCCGGTTCACTATACTTACGCACAAGCGGTAATGCTTCAATCAGCCATGTCCACGCCTGAGGGAAGTTGCCCTGCAGTGTCGCCACCGCTCCTAACCTGCTCAGTGTAAAGGCATAGCCTCCCCAGCTTTCTTGCTCGCGCAGGAGGTGCAAGCTCTCTTCGAGGTATCTGCTGGCCAGCGCGTATTCGCCTTGCATGTGCCATGTATCGCCTATTTGGTAAATTGCCCAGGTTCTCCCAACGGCGTCCTCAACCGCTTCGTAGAGCGCCAGGGCTTCCTGTGCCAGTTCTCGTGAGCGCTCACACGCGATCTCCCACAGAGCCAGGCGTGATGCCGCCATCAGCAGCTTGGCCCTGATGGCTGGTGACGTCTCGTGTGTCATCGTGAGTGCTGCATCGATCCAGCGATGGGCCTCCTGGAATTGGGCGCACGCTTCCCAGAACTTCCCCAGAGCGCCGCACATCCGCTGGGCGAGTTCAGCTTCATCGTGTTCAATGGCCCATGCTACGGCTGCTCGCAGATTGTCCCGTTCGCGAGCCAGCATCGACACGGCCACTGACTGCTCGCGGCCAGACAGCTTTGGCTCGATGCCTTCCGCCAGCGCCAGGTAATAGGTCGCGTGCCGTCGTTGCATGTCTTCCCACTCTCCGCATGCTTCCAGTCTTCCCAGCCCATATTCGCGGATCGTCTCTAAGCAATAAAAGCGTGGCTCTGCCTTCTCCTCCAGAGGACCTTCTTCTAGCGACATCCGTTTCACCAGGCTGTGATCGATCAGCGATTCCATCTCCTCCAGCACATTATCCAGCGTCGCTGCCTTGTTCTCTGGCATGCCGGTGGCCAGAGCTGCCTGCGCTGTCCAGCCGCCGAGAAACACGCTGAGGCGGCGAAAGAGGCATCGTTGTGGCGAATCAAGCAGCTCATAGCTCCAATCCAACGTATCGTGTAAGGTCTGGTGGCGTTGGATAACGTTAGACGTCGTGGAGCGCAGGAAGATCAGCCTCTGCCCTGGCCCGCCTGCAAGCCGCTGCAGGATTGTGGGTAAAGGAAGCGCTTTGGTGCGCGCGGCAGCCAGTTCAATAGCCAGGGGCAGACCATCCAGGCGAGCACAAATGTGCGCAATGCTGGCCGCGTTGTGTTCAGTGATCTGAAAAGCAGGATCGATGGCCTGAGCGCGTTCGGCGAAGAGGCGGATGGCCGGAAACTGGGAGAGGGTGTCCGATCTGGGCGCCTGATCCGGCGGGCAGACGTCGAGTGGAGGAACATCGAATTCATGCTCCCCGTACAGGTGCAGCACAGCTCGGCTTGTCACCATGACCTTCAGCAGCATGGTGGTGCTTAACAGGTCGCTGAGGAAAGGCGCGATGGCCGGGATTTGCTCCACGTTATCCAGCACAAGCAGGAGCTCTTTCTCTCGCAGAACACCTTTGAGCGCCTCTTCGTATGTAGAGACGCTCTGCCTGCCAGGTTCACCTCCGGTAACAGGCCGCGAGAGGTGCATTGCTTGCGCGATCGTTGCAGGGACAAGCGCGGCATCGCGAATCGCTGCCAGGGACACAAACACCACGCCATCGACAAAATCATGCTGGGCAGCGCGAGCCACTTCCAGTGCCAGGCGCGTTTTGCCTACTCCGCCCGCCCCCAGCAGCGTCAGAAGTCGCACTGATGGTTGCCGCAGTCGATCCAGCAGCAGTTGTATGTGCCGTTCACGCCCAATAAATGAGGTAGATGGCGCAGGCAATGAAGAGTCGGCGTATGGTACGAGTGATGGTGAAGCTGCCCTGGGTGTACTGGTACCTGGTTCAAGCCGGTTCAGTGGTGGGGTGTTCCACTCCTGGTCGTGGAAGCTCTCCCGCCTCAGTCCCATCAACGAGAGGAGCTCGATAGCCTCGGCCTGCGTGGTAATGGCATCCCAGTTCGCCAGCGCTTTGATGATCAGCTTCACTTCCGCGTGGGTTGGAAACGCCTGCTTCACACCGTGCAATTTGCGGCTCAATACCTTCTCATTGATTCCCAGCGCGTCAGCCAGTTCCCTCTGCAGTCGCCCTGTTTGGCGGCGAGCGGCGGCAACTTTCTCACGAAAGAGATCGAGATTGGCCTGGGAATATGTATGGGCCTGGGTGGACATAAATATCTGCTCCTCCCCATCGTAATAGTAGCTGTGCATGTTCCCCATCCTTGCCTCGATAATTCCAAGTATACCTCATACGTCTAGCTCTTGATGAAGCCAAACTCGACTATTGGTTACTTTTGAATTACCTTTGAATCACCTTACGGCTTCTCCGTAGCCTATCCCTGGTCGTATACTTCATATCAGCAGCGAGTGCTGGCGCAAGAGGGGAGCGTGATCGTCGAGATGAGAGTTTGTCTCGAGATCAGCAAGCCCGTCGCGGTAATCTTTCTCGAGAAAATGCTTGTTGCTCGCGCTGTCGCTCACGCCCACGAGCCTGGCAGCGGCGATGAGTTGTCCGCGTGTCTCAGGTGTTCAGGCCTGAACGCTGGCACCGGACAAGGCGGCAAGTGAACTGGGCACCGTTGCCATACGCACCTGGCTTCACCGGGTGCGTGTCATTTGTGGCGCCCGGCTTGTGAATGCTCGCTCGCAAAAACGAGAGGTCTCCAATGACGGTCCGGCGAGTTTCGTTCAAAGCAGCAGCCTTGCTGTTTGATGCAGGTGAGGAGGGACATGAACGATGCATATTGGTGTGGTCGAGGATAACCCGCCGCTGCGGGCGATGGTAGAAACCGCTCTCACGCTCCACGGGCACATAGTCGAAACCTATAGAAACGTGCCGTCTTTCCTCTCGGCCTTCCAAAAGGCCGAGCGTACCCCGCCTTATGATCTGGTGATAGTTGATCTCTTCCTCGACCGGCAATCAGGGACTGATATCGTGGAGGCCCTTCGGGTCGCACGCCCCCGCGTGATCCCGTCGATTTTGCTTTCCGCTGCGGCAGAAAGCACCCTTGCCCCACTCAGAAAACGTTACCCACACGTGCCAATTCTTCAGAAGCCCTTTAAGGTGCAAGAACTTGTTTCTCTCATTAATGAGATTACCTCTTCCATTAATCTCCCACCTGGATAGTTACAGCGTAAAAATATGATATACTGTTCCTGTCTTTAAAGATGTGCTTTCACTCTATTTTTGCCTACTTTAAGCAAGGTGGAAACAATGTCATTAGCAGGGTCACACATAGGCCGCTTCCGCCTTCTACGTTTGCTCGGACGCGGGGGCATGGGCGAAGTCTACCTCGCGGAAGATGACCAGTTGAGACGGCAAGTAGCCATCAAGGTCATTCAGGCTGAATATCCCGACCCCGATGCGACTCGTCTTTTCCTGCGCGAGGCCAGGGCTATCGCCATGTTCAACCATCCTCACATCCTGCCACTCTTTGACTTTGGTGAGGCAACCATCCATGGAACGACACTGACCTATATGGTGATGCCCTTTTGTAAAGAAGACACCCTTGCTGCCTGGATGCAGCAGCGCAGGAATGCCGCCTTGCTCTCCCCACAAGATGTTGGATTCATTGTACAGCAGGCTGCCAGTGCCCTTCAGTACGCCCATAACCATCAGGTTGTGCATCAAGATGTCAAGCCTTCCAATTTTCTTATTCGCAGTAGTGAAGATGCTCCAGGCAGTCCTGATTTGATGTTGGCTGATTTTGGCGTGGCGAAATCCGCCAGTTCCACTGCAAGTGTGAGCCAATCTGTTCGCGGCACACCAGCTTACATGGCCCCTGAACAGTGGGAAGGTACTCCTGTCCCGGCAACCGACCAGTATGCCCTTGCGATTATGGCCTATGATCTGTTAACGGGCCATCCTCCTTTTCAAGGAGGCTTAGGGCAAGTGATGTATCAGCACCTCCATGTGACACCACAGTCTCCAGGCAAACTCAATCCACGCGTTCCAGCAGACGTCGATACGGTGCTGCTGCATGCGCTGGCGAAAAAACCTGGAGAGCGCTTTGCTTCCATCTCTGCCTTTGCACGCGCCTTCCAGCAGGCATTGCCTGTTGATAGCTCCGGTCCCACTATAGCGAACACTCTACAGGAGCCAAACAGCAGCGATATTCGCGCCGCCTTAGTCATCAGTGAGGCAGAGGCACTGTCGGGTACCAACCGTATACTCACCCTCCTGGGAGGGAGGCAAGTTCCTATATCTGTGCCAGCGGGCATTCAGGATGGGCAGATTATCCGCTTAGAAGGCCAGGTGGAACCAGCCAGCGACCGAGACGTAAAAGGCGCATTGATCCTCACCATTACGATTGCCCCCCCAGAAGTACAGACTTTCCTTTCTAATGCCAGTAGTGATACGACAGTCATCAACAGTGACTCCGTAACCGGCTCCACAGGTGCAGCGGAATTCGCTCCCCGGAAACTTTTGCAGGAGCAAATTCGTGAAAGCCTTTCTGTAACTGGCACCACAGATGCTGTGGGACTTGCTCCTCCATCCCGCGCCAACGCCAGCACAGAGACCATTGAACGCCGTCCTGGTCTCGGTACAGCGATACTGCTCGTGGGATTGGTGTTACTCGTCGCAGTGGGGGGCAGCCTTGGCGTCTTCTATTTCACGAGGAGTAATCAGCAAAATCCCTCTCCTTCCACCAGTAGCAACCAGCAAAATCCGACATCGCCCACTACAACGAGTAACAATCAGCAAAATCCCTATCCTCCCTATGGAACGCTGGCACTTGATGACCCATTGAGCGATAATAGCCACGGCTATGGATGGTATGACTACCCAACCAACTCTATTGGTGGAGCTTGCCAGTTCACAGGAGGAGCCTATCATGTAAGTCAATCAAACGCACAGTATATCAGTTTCTGTAGCGCGAAAAGCACCAACTTCAGCAATTTCGCCTTTGAAGTGCAGATGAGGATTATCCAGGGCGACTGTGGTGGAGTCATCTTCCGTTTCAAAGAACCAAACAACGGGACTTTCTATTACTTTGCAGTCTGTCAAGATGGGATGTACGCACTTTATAACTCATATGATATTACCTTGATACAGCCCAATTCTTCCTCAGCAATTCATACCGGGCTAAATCAGTCCAATCTGATTGCAGTCGTGGCAAACAGCAGTACACTTGATCTCTACGTGAATAACCAGAAGATTGATAGCGTCAGTGATAGCGCCCATAGCCAGGGTCAAATTGGCGTTGCTGCGACAGATGTGAAGAATCCGACCGAGGTGGTGTTTAGCGACGCCAAGGTGTGGACCTGAGGAACAGCATCCTTCACAATATCTTTTGCAGTAACCGGCTCTTTCAAAATAAGTACGAGATGTATGGTCTTGGCCCGAAAAAATGGAGAGCCCTTCTGGACTCTCCACAGGTATGGTTGCCTTGCCAGGCGGCAGGGAATCTCTCCTACAGCTCGCAGTTGCCTTTAGCTAACCATCTGTAATGGTCCGCCCTCGGTGATCATTGCCAACAATCCTGCATTCTGTTCGCCGTTAAAGGGCGTTGGGGCAGGCGCTGTCTGATTGCCACACACCTTCTGCTCGTCAGTTGGCGAGTCGAACCAGAAGCCCACATTGTAGGTATGGATCGCGACAGGGGGCGGGTTCGGGTTCTCGATAAAGGTCTCTTTATCGAAAATGCCCCTGACCTTCACAATGACATTACCGTGAGCGTCACTCTGGAGGTCGGATTGGTACCAGCCAAAGCCGAAACCAGAAAATTTGCCGGTATCCAGTGGCGAATGCTCGACCAGGAACATATCAAAGGCAGTCTTTTTGGGCAGCCCCTTGGCCATCAAGGTCATCACATCGTTTTGCGCATCAATGGCGAAGCGATTCTTAATGGTGATACTCGCTTTCGCCTGCTGGATGGCTGGACAGGCGAAGGGGTTACGGTCCTGCAGGCCCGGGTTGACAAACAGCGGGAAGGTGCAGAACACTTTGGTACACGATGCCTGAGCAGCACGTGGTGCGGGTGCGCTTCGGGTTGTAGATCGCGCGTAGGTGGCCGAAGCCCTGGCACCGATCAGCACTGCAAGGGTAAGCACGACGGCAGTAGCAAGCAGGACGGATGAGAGGAAGCGACGATGGGATCTGAAACGATACAGCATGACCTATCTCCTTCTACATATCACTTTCTAGGAGGGAGGACGTTTCCTCCTAGCTCTACAAGGTAACCCGAGAGAAGAGCGCTCCAGGTGGCTCTCTTCCAGGAATTACCAATCAGAAACAGACTTCGAAAAGGAACAGTTGGCGTTGAAACGCAGGGGACCTCCCTACACCACTGAGCACCCAGCAAGAAAGTTCAGTGCAACGTACGACGCTTTCCCTGGACCTGGCTTCGTGGGGGTCAGAAATATGAATCTATCTTGCTGCCAGTCACAGTAAACGCCGGGAAAAGAATAACAGAACTTGTGGGAGGACGCGAAGAGCAAGGAGGTTGTGAGTCAGTTAAAATGAGGCGATGATTCTTTGCTTCTCGTTAAGATTTCTCCACCTTTCCTTCGGTACGATCCTTGCTTGATTCCCTGGCTCTTGCATAGCGAAGGTAAAGGGAGAAAATGAAACACCCCAGGCCGCTTCTCATCAAGCCTGGAGTGTATGCGAAAACGTGGTTGGTAGCGCATACGGGAATCGCAACGGCTTGTTTTCGGGCGTCTCTGGCGGTCCTTCGATGCCCTTGGGAGG